>Ga0111539_10004023_pt1 | contig 19298 bp, 19 predicted proteins | sample RhiMethybrSRZTD1_FD_79667 | JGI IMG/M metagenome (GOLD analysis project Ga0111539, IMG submission 79667) | Populus rhizosphere microbial communities from Tennessee, USA - Rhizosphere MetaG P. TD hybrid SRZTD1 (version 2) (version 2) | ecosystem: Host-associated > Plants > Roots > Rhizosphere >... | reverse complement strand
GTGGATCCCCTTGAGGCGCATCGGATTCAGGAGCGAGCCGGAGTCCCCCGCGATGAGCCCGCCGGAGATCGCCAGCTGCGGCATGGAGTACCAGCCCCCCTCGGGGATCGCCTTGGCGCCGTAGGCGAGCAGCTTCCCCTGCTCGATCATCGGCCGAATCGACGGATGGGTCTTGAGGCGTTGGAAGAGCGCGTGGGGGTCGAGGCGGGGGTCTTCGTAGTCGAGTCCGACGCACAGACCGACGTCGAGCACGTCGTCCGCCATGCCGTAGAGGAACGCCCCGCCGAACGTCTTCCGGTCGAGCGGCCATCCCATCGTGTGGACGACCCGGCCGGCCTCCACCGTCCCCTTGGGGCACTGCCACAGCTCCTTGAGGCCGATGGCGTAGACCTGAGGACTGCGGCCGCGGTCGAGATCGAGCGAGCGGACGAGCACCTTGGTCAGCGTGCCGCGCGGCCCCTCCGCGAGGATCGTCAGGCGGGCGCGGATGTCGATGCCGGGCTCGAAGTTGGCCTTCTTCTGACCGCGGCGGTCGATGCCGCGGTCGCCGGTGCGTACCCCGAGGAGGCGGTCCCCTTCGAGGAGCGGCGCCGCGGCGGCGAAACCGGGGAAGAGATCGACCCCGGCCTTCTCGGCCCGCTGCGCCAGCCAGCGCACCACCTGGCCGAGCGACACGACGTAGTTCCCGTGATTGCGGAGCGGCGGCGGGACGATCGGCAGCGCCAGGCGGCGCCGCTCGGTCAGGAACCAGACGGCGTCGCGCTTCACGGGCGCCTCGATCGGAAACCCGGCCTCGAGGAAATCGGGGACGAGCTCGCGGATGCCGCGCGGATCGAGGACCGCCCCGGAGAGCGCGTGCGAGCCGATCTCGCGGCCCTTGTCGAGGAGTGCGATCGACAGATCGAGCGGGGGCTTGCCTGCGGCCTGGAGGCGCTCGTTGTGCGCCCCGAGGATCTGGCGCAGGCGAAGCGCGGCCGCCAGCCCGGCCGGACCTCCGCCGACGATCAGCACGTCGACTTCGAGGGTCTCGCGCTCCGGCTCCGTCATCCTGGGTGGTCGCCTCCGCGGGGCGGTGATTATACCCGCGGCGCCGGACGCAGCCGGCGCGATCGAATTGCTATACTGCCCCCCGATGCGGGAGCGCCTCGGGGCTGGTGTCCTGCGCGGACTTCAAATCCGTCGGGAGCCGGGGGAACCCGGCTCCGGTGGGTTCGATTCCCACACGCTTCCGCCACTCGCGTCCGCCGTCCCGGCGGCGCGCCATCCGACTTCTTCCTGAGATTGGGGGCCACTCGATGAAGAAGCTGTTGCTGCTCGCGGTCGCGGTCGTCGCGGTCTGGCTGGGGATCAACTACGCCCGCACCGGACGCCTGGCGCTCTTCCCGTCCGCGGCGAGCCCTGCCGAGACGAGAGTGCACGAACTGGAGCAGGAGCTGGCCGCCATTGAAAGCCAGATTCAGTCCGCCGGCCGCGCCGCCGGCATGACAGGCATGGACACGACGGCCGACGTTTCCGCCCTCACTGCGAAGAAGGCGCAGATCGAGAAGCAACTCGTCGACGCCCGCAAATCGGCGCGCTGATCGAGCACTAATACCCATATCCCCCCCCTCCGCGGCGTGCTAGTCTCGAACCACGCCGCAGATCGCAGGAAGGTGGGCAGCCAGAGCGCTCCGACGGCACTTCTGTCGAGGAGACGCATGGTGAAACACCGCCCGGCCGGTCGCGGGGCCCGAGCCACCGCGGAGAACGTCATCGGGACCGTACGCGCGCCCTTGGTCGTACTCGACGGGGACCTGCGCGTCGAGAACGTCAACCGGGCCTACTACGACACGTTCGGCGTGACTCCGATCGACACCCTCGACAGGCCCCTCCACGAGTTGGGCCAGGGGCAGTGGGACATCCCGGATCTGCGCGCCCGGCTCGCGGACGTCCTGCCGCGCGGCCGCACCATCGAGGACTTCCCGGTCGAGCAGGACTTCGAGCACCTCGGCCTCCGTAGCATGCTGGTGAGCGCGTGGCGCATGCACGACTCCCCCGGCCAGGGGCGGATCGTCATGGTCATCGAAGACATCACGGATCGCGTGCAGACCGAGGCGAGGCTGCGCGAGAGCGAAGCACGGTATCGCACCTTGTTCGATCTGAGCCCGGTGGCCGTGTATGCCTGCGACGCCGCGGGGGTGATCCAGGGCTTCAATCACCGCGCCGCGGAATTGTGGGGGCGCGCGCCGGTCCCCGGAGACACCGACGAGCGATTCTGCGGCTCGGACAAGATGTTCCGTCCGGACGGCAGCTCCATGGCGCACGCCGAGTGTCCCATGGCCCAGGTCGTCGCCGGGACCCTCGCGGAGGTGCGCGATGGTGAAGTGTGCGTCGAGCGGCCGGATGGCACGCGGGTGACCGTGATCGTGAACATCCGTCCGCTGAAGAACCAGCGCGGGGAGGTCACGGGAGCCATCAACTGCTTCTACGACATCACCGGGCGCAAGCAGACCGAGGAGGCGCTGCGCGACTCCGACCGCCGCAAGGACGAGTTCCTGGCCATGCTCGCCCACGAGCTGCGCAATCCCCTCGCGCCGATCCGCTCCTCGATCGAGATCCTGTGCCGCGAACACGCGGCCGAAGGGTCCGACCCGCAACCCGATCCGGGGCGGACGGCGGGATCCGCGCGAACGTTCGACGGCCCGGGACATCGCATCGGTTATGCCCTGGACGTGCTGCGGCGGCAGGTCGGCCAGATGGTCCGGCTGGTCGATGACCTGCTGGACGCCGGCCGGATCAGTCGAGGCAAGATCGAGCTTCGCCGGGAGCCGGTGGAGGTGTCGTCCGTCGTCGAGCACGTCGTGGAAGCCGTCCGCCCGCTCTCCGACGGGCGGGATCAGGACATCACCGTGACGCTGCCCGGCGTCCCGGTGGTCCTGGATGCGGATCCGACCCGGCTGGCGCAGATCATCGGCAACCTCCTGAACAACGCCTCAAAGTTCACCGAGCGCGGCGGCCACATCTGGCTCACCGTGGAGCGCGACGCGGACTCCGGCGGTGTGATCGTCCGCGTGCGCGACACGGGCATCGGCATCGCCGCGGATCGTCTCGACCGCGTGTTCGACATGTTCGCGCAGGGGGATGCGTCGCTCGATCGCTCCTTGGGCGGGCTCGGCATCGGCCTGGCGCTCGTCCGGGTCTTGACCGAACTGCACGGAGGCAGCGTCGAGGCGCGCAGCGGCGGCGCCGGCCAGGGGAGCGAGTTCGTCGTGCGACTGCCGATCGCGGCGGGACGGGCCGCGCCGGCGCCGCGGCCGGTGGAGGTCTCCTCGGCGGCGCCGGCGCCGCTGCGGATTCTGATCGTCGACGATAATCGCGACTCCGCCGAGATGCTCGCCATGCTGCTCAAGATCACCGGACACGAAACCCATACCGTCCACGACGGTCTGGCGGCGGTGGAAGCGGCGAGCCGGCTCGACCCCGACGTCGTCCTGCTGGATCTGGGTCTTCCGGGGCTCGACGGTTACGAAGCGGCGCGCCGGATTCGTGAACAGCAGGACCGGACGCGCCCTCCGCTGCTCGTGGCCTTGACCGGGTGGGGGCAGGATGAAGCCCGCCGCCGGTCGGAGGAAGCCGGATTCGACGCCCACCTGGTCAAGCCGGTGGACGACGTCGTCCTCAACGGGCTTCTGGCCGAGATCGACGGCGTCCGGCGCGGGGCGCGGCCGTCCCACGCACGCCCTCACCCGATCGCCGCCCCCGCCGCCCGCTAGAACAGATCGAGCCAGGAGATCCGGCACTCCTCCGGGGAGGCGAAGCCGGGAAGCGGCCGCGCCGCCTGCAGGCCTCGCAGCATGATCACCGGCGTGCGCTGCGGCCGGCGCGCGACCGGGTAGAGGCGCCGCGCGGCGACGATCTCCGGGAGGTGCCAGGCGTCGAGGCGGTTGACGCCGCGGGCGCGCGCCCCCGCGAGGGCAATCCAGAAGAGATCGGCGAGGCGCTCCTCCTCCCCCGGAAGCGATCCATGCTCACGCCACTGCAGCGCCGCGTCGGCGTCGCGCAGGACGGCGTAGGCGACCGGTCCGCCCCCCCGCTCGACGACCCAGATGCGGTGCCACCGGTCCGGCCACATCCGGTGCCCCGCCTCGATCTTGAGGAGGGCCTGCTCCCAGCCGCCGAGGTCGCGACGCAGCCGGAAACGGCCGGCGCCGGAGCCCCGGTCGTGCATCGCCGCGAGCGCCGGGAGATCGCCCTGGCGCATCGGGCGCAGCCCAAGGATGCAGGGCCGCGGGTCTGTCTCCCCTTCCGACACCCAGGATGGCATCGCCGGCCACGGCACCGGCAGGTACGGCAGGCATCCTTCCTCTTCCGCGGGGATCGCCTGGAAGCCGAGCCGCTCGTAGTAGGCGCCGCCGATCTCCGACATCAGGAGCGCCGCGTCGTCACCGCGATCGCGGGCGCGCCCGAGCGTCGCCTCGATGAGGGCCGCGGCGTGCCCCTGCCGGCGCCGCTCGGGCGGCGTGTAGACGGCCCCCAGGCCGGAGACCCGTGCGGCGCGGCCGTCGATCTCGGCCGGGAAGGTGAACCACTTCAGACTCGCGAGCAGCCCTCCGTCCTCGTCCAGCGCGGCGAGGAAGCGGTAGTGGTCCCGGGCCCACGGGCTCGCGAGCTGCGCGAGGTTGCCGGCGACGTAGTCCTCGAGGGTCGCCCCCTCCCCCCAGGGATCGAAGGAGCGCTCGAGAACCCGCCTCGCCCCCTCCGCGTCCGCCTCCACGATCCTCATCCCGCTCCCGTCCGGCGGCGGCCCGCTCAGGTCATCTCCTGCACCGCGCTCCAGGCGAACCGCGCCCCGAACCACAGGAGCATCAGGCCGGCGGCGAACGACACGACCCGGAGCCCCGTCCCGCGCGCCACCCGCCGCCCGAAATGCAGCGCCAGCGACAGCGCGAAGCACCAGAGCACGCACCCGAGCGCCAGCGCCGCGATGTAGAGCAGCTCCGCCCCCCACGTCCCCCGCTCCCGCGCCGCCAGGCTGGCCGACAGGATCCCGAGCCAGAAGGCGATGGTCATCGGGTTGACGATGGTGATCAGGAACCCCGAGACGAACGCCGATCGCCGCTCGGGAGTTCCCGGCTCCCCGGCGGCCGGCGCCGTGAAGGCGGCCTTGAGCGCCCCCCAGCCGAGCCATCCCATCACCACCGCCCCCGCGACGAACAGGAGGATCCGGGCCCACGCGAGGTGGGAGAGCGGGTCGGCGCCGGCGTACGCCAGGAGGATGTAGAGGAGGTCCGCGACCGTCGATCCGAGCCCGAGGAGGAACGCCCCGGTGAACCCCTGGCGCAGGCCGCGCTGGATCATCGCGACGTTGACCGGGCCGATCGGGGCGGCGACGGAAATCCCCAGGATCACCCCCTGCAGGAGGAGTCCCGGTTGCAGATTCGTCATCGGGCGGCGACTGTAGCAGATGCGGTTGGACCACGAGGACACCGGGCCCTATATTGCGCCACGATGCTGCACCCCCCCGTCGACCCGAACGCCGAGCCGATCCCGACCATCATGGCCGGCTCGACTCGCGCCGACCTGCACGCCGGGCTGGCCGGGCGATTCCTCGGCCGGCGGCGCAGCTATCTCATCGACAGCGCCTACCAGGTCAAGACCGCCATCGTGGCGGTGCTCGGCATGGTGTTCCTCCTCGCCTTCGCCGCCGTCCTGTTCCACCTCGTCGGGATGGAGTCGGCGCTCGGGAAGAACGGGGTGCGCGGCGGCGGGGACGCGCGCACGGTCCTCTACCTCGTGGCGGCCGGCATCGTCTTCGTGGCGGCGGTGTTCGTCATCGAGATCCTCGAGACCCACAAGACCGCCGGCGTCGTCCTCAAGGTGACGCGCGGCATGAAGGACCTCGAGGCCGGCATGTGGAGCACCCGGGTCACGCTGCGCAAGAACGACAATTTCCGCGAGCTGGAGGAGCAGTTCAACGCCCTGGCGCGCGGACTGCGCGACCGAGTCGAGGACGACCTGAACGCGCTGCAGGCGATCGAAGGGCAGGTGCGCCTGGCGGCGCGCGAGTTCGAAGGCGGCAACCGCGAAGGCGCCATGGTCATCCTCCGCCAGGTGATGGGGGACATGCAGACGACGCGCGAGCGCAAGCGGAATCTCCTGCGCGCGCCCGACCGCGCTCCGTACGAACGCGCAGCCTGACGTCGGTTCTTCCCCGGAGAAGTCAAGATTTGCGGTAAAAAGTCGTTGACGGATCGGCCCCCTGTGCATACAATTTGCGCGGTACATTGGCTTCAGGAGTTACGTTCTATCGAGTGAGTGCGTCGAGAACCACAGGAAGCCGTTTTCCTGTGGCTTTTTTTTTGCTCGACCAATGAGCGCGAGCGGCGCGCGCGTTCCATCGCCGCGTGATACGAAAGGAGAGGGGTTCAGTGCCTACAGGTAAAGTGAAGTGGTTCAACAACAGCAAGGGGTACGGTTTCATCCAGCAGGAGGACGGGACGGACATTTTCGTTCATTTCTCTGCCATTTCGGGTGAAGGCTACAAGACCCTCGACGAGGGCCAGTCGGTCCAGTTCGAAGTGACTCAGGGACCGAAGGGTCTTCAGGCGGCCAACGTCTCGAAGGTCTGAACCTCCCTCCTCGCACGACGAGGACCACACATGACCCCCGGGGTGAACCCCCGGGGGTTTTCGTTTACCATCGCCGTTCATGCTCCCACCGCCATCCCGCGCGCCGCGCGCCGCGATCCTCGCGCTCTGCGCCGCCGCCATGCTCGCCTGCTCCGAGACCCCCGAGCACGCCCTGGCGGAGGCGCGCCGCCTCCAGGACGAAGGGAAGACCGAGGCGGCGATGCACAAGGTGGACGGCGTCCTCGAGGCGCATCCCGGCCTGTTCGAGGCGCGCCTGCTCAAGGCGGTGATCGTCGGGACGAAGGCGGGGCGCGAGGAGGAGGCGCTCGCCGCGCTCCGCCAGCTCGCGCAGGCGGAGCCACGGCGCACGGGGGTGCACCGGGCGATGGGGACCATTCTGGCCCGCACGGGCCGCTTCGCGCAGGCGGTGAACCAGTTCGAGAAGGAGCTGGCGATCGCCCCGGGCGATGCCGACACCTTGACCGATCTCGGGATCTTCTATTTCAAGACCGGGCAGATGGACCAGGCGGAGGACCGCCTGCGCCGCGCCACGGAGCACGGGGGCGGGGGCGCCCGTGCCTGGCGCACGCTCGCCGAGGTCTCCTTCCGCGCCAGCCGGTTCGAGGAGGGGTTAACGCAGCAGCGGCGCGCGGTGGAGCTCGCCCCCGACGACGCCGACCTCCTGGTGTCGCACGCCCGCGCGCTCGGGGCCTACGCCCACGCCGCCGACGCGAAGGCGCTGCTCGACGCCGCGGTGGCGCGCGGCATGAAGGACGCCGCCATCCCGGCGGAGCAGGCGCGGCAGGCGCGCGAGGGGCTCGACTACGAGGGGGCGGTGGCGGCGTACAAGCGCTCGCTCGATCTCGATCCGAAGCGTTCCGCCACCCTCATGGAGCTGGGGAAGACCTATCTCCTGATGGGACGGCGCGACGAGGCGCGCGTCGTGTTCGAGGGGGCGCGCGATGCCTCGCCGTCCGATCCGTACCCCTGGTTCTACCTCGGGACGATGAGCGCCGACGACGGCGCGCTCGACCAGGCGATCGCCGATCTCCGGAAGTCGCTCGACCTCGACCCGGTCAACCCGAAGGCGCACTACGCGCTGGCGCAGGCGCTTTTGCGGTCCGGCCGGGCGGACGAGGCGCGCGCCGAGTTCGCGCGTCACGCCGAGTCGCTCGACTTCCTGCGCGGCAACCGGGCCTCCGGCACCTCCACCCTTGACTGAGCGGCGGCGGACCCCAAGGCTCGCGTCCGGCCTCGCGACGCTCGCGGTCTTCCTCGCCGCGGCGCGACTCCTGCCGGGCGCGGCGCTGCCGGAGACGCCTCCCCCGGCCGCCGCCGCGGCCGCCGCGGTCCAGTTCGTCGACGTCGCGAAGCAGGCGGGGGTCACCCTCCTCAACCGCAGCGGCAGCGTCGGCAAGGACACCATCAACGAAACGGTCGGCAACGGCGTCTGCCTCGCCGACTTCGACGGCGACGGTCTCCTCGACATCTTCCTGCCGAACGGCCAGCCGCGCGGCGGCGACGGCGCCGCCCGCTCGGCGCTCTACCGGGCGCGTGGCGATGGAACGTACGAAGACCGCACCGAGGCGTCGGGGACGGCACTCGCCGGCTACTGGGCGCAGGGATGCGCCGCCGCCGACTACGACGCCGACGGGCGAATCGATCTCTTCGTCACCGGCTTCGGCCGCTACTGGCTGCTGAAGCAGACCGACCGGCTGCGCTTCGGCGACGTCACCGCCGCGGCGGGGCTCGGCGGCGGGCGCGGCTGGAGCACCGGCGCCGCCTTCGCCGACTACGACCGCGACGGCCTCGTCGACCTGTACGTCTCGCACTACGTCGAGTACGACCAGAGCAGCCCTCCCCTGCCGCCGGTCGGCAGCAGCCCGAACTGCTCGTACCGCGGCCACCCGGTGATGTGCGGCCCGCGCGGCCTCAAGCCGCAGGCCGGCCGGCTGTTCAGGAACCTCGGCGGCCGCTTCCAGGACGTCACCGCCGCCACCGGGATGATCGCCGCCTACCCGGGCTACGGGCTGGGGGCGGTGTGGAGCGATCTCGACGACGACGGCGACCTCGACCTCTTCGTCGCCAGCGACTCGACGCCGAATTATCTCTTCCGCAACGACGGCGGGCGCTTCAAGGACGTCGCGACGACGAGCGGCGTGGCGTACGCCGAAGACGGCCGCACGCAGGCGTCGATGGGGGTGGACGCCGGCGACTACGACAACGACGGGCGCTTCGACCTCGTGACCACGAACTTCTCGCACGACTACACGACCGTCTACCACAACGAAGGAGGACTACTGTTCCTCGACGTGGCGCTCGACAGCGGCGTCGGACCGGCGACCATGCCGTCGCTCGGCTGGGGCGTGCACTTCCTCGACTACGACGGCGACGGCCGGCGCGACCTGTTCGAGGCGAACGGCCACGTCTACCCCGGCATCGACGCCCTCAACCTCGGGACCACGTGGGCGCAGGCGAACCAGCTCTTCCACAACGAAGGGGGCGGGCGGTTCCGCGACGCCACCGCCTCGGCCGGCCCGGGGTTCCAGGAGAAGCACAGCGCGCGCGGTTCGGCGGTCGGGGATCTCGACAACGACGGCGACCCCGATCTCGTCGTCAACAACATGGACGCGCCGCCGAGCGTGCTGCGCAACGAGTCGCCACCGCACCGCTTCATCGGCTTCAAGCTCGAAGGCGCCGGCAAGAACCGCGGCGCGATCGGCGCGAAGGTCACGGTCTCCTCCGGGACCCTGCGGCAGGTGGACGAGGTGCGCGCCGGCGGCTCCCACAACTCCTCCAGCGACGCGCGTCTCCTGTTCGGCCTCGGGGCCTCGTCCGCCCCCGTCACGATCGAGATCCGCTGGCCGACCGGCAGGAAGCAGACCGTCGACGGCCTCGCCCCCGGCCGCTATCACGTGCTGAAGGAACCCGCCGCGACCCGCTGACCGGCGTCCGCATCGCGATCGCCGTCCGGGGGGGCGGACTCCGTCAGCCGCGCTCGGCGAGGAGCACGCCGGCGAGGATGAGCACGCCTCCGGCGAAGAAGCGAGGTGTGAGCGACTCCCCCGCGACGAAATACGTCAGGAGCGCGGCGACCACCGGCTGCAGGTACATGAAGACGGCGACCTTCGAGGGCTCCAGCCGGTCGAGGGCGAGGTAGTAGAGAAGGTAGGCGAGCACGGTGGCCCCGACGACGACGTAGAGGAGTCCGGACGCGGCCGCGGGGCTCAGGCCCCGCCAGTCCTGGCGGCGCGCCGCCGGGGCGGCGACCAGCAGGATGGCGGTGCCGCCGCCGGCGAAGGCGAGGGCGGTCGAGCGCAGCGGCCCGAGGTCCCGCACCACCGGCCGCCCCAGCACGGTGTAGGCGGCAAACGCCAGCCCGCCGCACATGGTGATGAGATCGCCGCGCACCGACGCCGCGCCGTTCATGCGGCCGCCGTGCTCCGCCGCGACCAGCACGACCCCGGCGAAAGCGGTGATGATGCCGAGCCCCTTCCGGGAGGTCAGCCGCTCCTGGCGGAAGGCGATCGACAGCAGCAGCACGTAGAGTGGCAGGAGCGCGATCAGCACGGCGGAATGGGCCGCGCTCGTCCGCTGCAGCCCCTCGATGAACAGGATCTGGTTGGCGAAGACGCCGAGCAGCCCGAGCGGCGCGGCCCGCCTCAGGAGCCGCCATGCGAAGCCGCGCGGGCCGTCCAGGATCAGCAGGAGGGCGGCGAAGACGACGAGCCCGCCGAGGGCGCGCGCCGCCGCGACCGCCAGCGGATCGACCTCCTGGAGGACCCGCTTCGCGGCGGTGAAGTTCATCCCCCAGAGGAGCGTGGCGCCGAGCGCCGCCGCCATGCCCGGCAGGGGGGCCGCAGAAACGGACGTTCCGGACCCGGCCTCCGGATCCCTCAGTGCTTCACCTTCGGGAGCGCCGCCTCGATGTCGAAGTCGGGATCGTTCTTCGCGTCATGGCAGGTGGCGCACACCCCCTGGATGATGCAGAACGAGCACTGGTCGGTGATGCCGTAGATCGTCCCCTTCTTCATCTCCGGCGTGGAACGGACGTGATCCTCGCCGGGGCCGTGGCAGACCTCGCACTGCACCCCGGTCAGGCTGGCGGTGGCGAGCGGGTCGCCGAAGCCGCGCCGCAGCCCGAAGCCGGTGGTGTGGCAGGGCTGGCAGGAGGAATCGCTGTTGCGCCCCGATTTGAGGAGCGTCGCGAAGGCGGCGGCGTGCGGCGTGTGGGCCCACTGCTCGTACTCTTTCTCGTGGCACGGGCGACAGGCGTCGGCCCCGACGTGCGCCACCCCCGACTTGAACTTCTCCATGCGCCGCTTGTTGATCTGGTCGAGGCGCTGCCGCTGCTCTTCGCTGTACTTGAACAGACGGTCGAGATCGGGGTGATCCTGGTGCGCCACGAGAGGGAGCGCCTCGTCGAGCGTGAAGTTGAGGACGAACTTCCCCATGTGACAGGTGGTGCAGACCTTCGACAGGGCGTCGACGTCCATGCCGGCGCCCGTCGGATGCCCGCCCCCCATGCCGTGGCAGACCTCGCACTGGACGTTCACCATGTGCTGGGTCGCTTCCGGATCCTTGAAGCCGCCGGGATCCCCCATGCCGGTGACGTGGCACTTGACGCACTCCGGGTCCTTGAACTTGTCCCCCTTGGCGAGGCTGTCCCACGCGATGCTGTGCGGCGTGACGAGCCAGTCCTGCATCTCGCGATCGTGGCAGGCGGCGCAGGCGGCGTCGCCGACGTAGCGCCCTTTCGGCAGGGAGGCGGCGATCGCCTGCGGGCTCTCGCCGCCGAGAACGACGCGCAATTGCAGCCGGAGCAGGTCGGCGCGGTCCGGCCGGTCGCCGCGCTCGCGGAAGCGGATGAGCCCCTCCTTGTCGATGACGAACAGATCGGGGGTCCGCTTCGACTGGAACCGGGCGAACACCGTCCGGTCCGGATCGATCAGGACCGGGAAGTCGACGTCGTGCTGCTTGAGGAAGGCGCGCATCTGGCCGCCGAGGTCCCGCGACGAGATGCCGAGGGCGCGCACACCGCGGTGGCGGTACTCGCGCAGGACCGGCCCGAGCCGCGGCAGGTCGCGCTGGCAGTGCGGACACTCCTGGTCGAAGAAGACGAGCACCAGGGCCTGCCCCTTCCAGGCGGCGGTGTCGAACGTCCGCCCGTCCAGGTCGCGTCCGGAGAAGACCGGCGCCCGCGGGTGGCCGGTGTACTCGATCGGCAGCGCGTCCACCATGGGCGTCTCGGCGTTGGGCAGGCGACGCACCGCCTCGGCGACCGCCTCCACCCGGGCGCGGTAATTCCGGCCGGCGAAGCCGTCGAGGCGGTAGCGCACGAAGCGCCGGCTGTCGAGCAGGATGACGGTCGGCACGTCCCCCACGCCGTACGAACGGGTGATGTTGCCGGGATCGCGCAGCGTCGGCAGCGCGTCACCCGTCTCCGCCATGAACCGCTTGATGTTCTCCATATCGTCGGCGGCGATGCCGAGGAACACCGTCGGCGCCATCGTCGGATCGGAGCGGAACCCCTTGAACGCGCCCGCCAGCTCGCGGGTGAACGGCGCGCCGGGGCGGTAGAAGAGGATGGCGAGCGGCTTGTCCTTCAGGTTCCGGAGGGGCAGCCACCCGCCGACCGGCGGCTCGCCGACGAAGTCGGGGGCCGGCCGCCCCACCATCGGGTGGCCGGCTCCTTCCTGGGGCCCGACCGCCGGCCCACCCCCGCCGCACGCGGCGAGAACGCCGAGCACCAGGGCCAGGCCGAGACCGGTTGCGGGGCGAACGCGCGAACGCTTCATCGAATCCTGCCAGGGACGGGCCGCCCGCCGTGACCTCCGGCGCTCGGGCTTCTCCGCCGCGGGCCCGGGAGTATAGGCTAGGAGCGGTCGATTTCATCGCGGAGGTCCGGCATGGCGGAGTGGTTCAAGGTCGCGGGGGGAGGGGCGCTGGCCGACGGTCAGGCGCGCGTCGTCGAGGTGAATGGGCGCTCGATCGCGCTGTACGGCGCCGGCGGGAGGATTTACGCGACCGACAGCGCCTGCGCCCACCGGGGCGGGCCGCTGGCGGAGGGGACGATCGACGGGGAGCACATCGTCTGCCCGTGGCACGGATTCCGGTTCGCACTTCAGGACGGCGCGTGCAGCACCAGCCCGATGCTCCGTCTCGGGTGCTACCCGGCGCGCCGGGCCGGGGACGACGTGGAGATCGAGCTCTGACCGCCCTTTGGACAGCGGCCGGCCACGGCCCTATAATCGCCGCTCCTCTTCGATCACCGGGGATGACCAGAGACTTCCGGCGCATGTTCGACCGACTCTTCCCGCTTCTCTCGACGCCCTTCGTCCGCCGGGCCGGACCGGCCCTCCTCCTGGTGTGCGCCCTCGGCGGCCTCGAGGCGCGCGCGGAGATCCTCTACAACCCGGCCGGATGGAAGTTCCCCAACATCATCACCGCCGCCAAGGAGGCGATCCACGTCAGCGACCGCACGCCGGTCATCCCGGGCAAGGAGACGCTCAACAAGGGGTACCGGCGCACGAACGGCACGCGCTGCATGACCTACGAGATCGAGGGGAAGATCTTCGGCGTCGAGATCGACGAGGACGGCAAGCCGCCGTTCGAATACGGCATCATGGACGCCGACGGCGACGGAAAGTTCGAGACGAAGATCGTCTACGGCAAGGCGCAGAAGGATCATTTCTACGTCCCGGCCTGGGTGATCGACAACTACTTCTCGGTCCATCCCGAGGTGGAGCGCGGCCCCGGCGGGGTGCCGGTCATGCCCAGCCTCAACGCGGCCGCCCCGGCCGTCCCTCCCGCCGGCAGCAAGAAGAAGCCGCCGGCCGCCGCGCCGAAGAAGAAGCCGGGCGTGCCTTCGGCGGACGAGCTCGCCAACCCCTAGGAGCCTGTCCGCCGCAACCCGCGGTGGTATCCTCCGGCGCGATGCGACGACGTCCCGGGGCGGTGCGAGGCGTGGCCGCCGCCGTCCTCATCGCGGCGGCCCTCTCGGGCACGGGGTGCCGCGTCGTCCGTCCGGGGGAGAGCGTGGACCTGATCCTGTACCGCGGCGCCGTCCTGACCCTCGATCCGGCCCGCCCGGAGGCGACCGCCGTGGCGATCCGCGGCGGCCGCATCGTCGCCGTCGGGGACGACGCCCCGGTCCAGGCGCTCGCCGGCCCCGGCACCCGCTCCGTCGACCTGCAGGGCGCCTTCGTCCTGCCGGGGCTCATCGACGCGCACGGCCACGTCGCGAGCCTCGGGGAGCGCCTGTCGTCGGTGGACGTGCGCGGCGTGGCCAGCATCGAGGCCATCGCGGCCGCGGTCCGGGAGCGCGGCGCACGCGGGCTGCCGGAGGGGGCGTGGATCACCGGCGGGGGCTGGGACCAGAACCTCTGGCCCGGCGAGCAGTTCCCCGATCACCGTCCGCTCGACGCCGCCTCCCCCGATCGGCCGGTCCTCCTGCGACGCGTCGACGGGCACGCCTCGTGGGCCAGCCTCAAGGCGATGCAGGCGGCCGGCATCACGAGGGACACCCGCGATCCCGACGGCGGGTCGATCGTGCGCGACGCCCGCGGGGAGCCGACCGGCGTTTTCATCGACAACGCCATGGGGCTCCTCGAGGCCGCGCAGCCGAAGTCGTCGCGCGCCCAGACGAAGGAATGGATCCGCCTGGCGCTCGCGCGCTGCGCCGCGGCCGGGCTCACCGAGATCCACGATGCCGGCGTGTCGATGGAGCAGGCGGCCGCGTACCGCGAGCTGGCCGACGCGGATGCGCTGCCGCTGCGCGTCTACCTGATGTGGGACGGCACCACCCCCGATCCGATCGACGCGATGATCGCCCAGGAGCCGTTCGTCAACTACCGCGACCGCCTGACGCTGCGCGCCGTGAAGCTGATGGTGGACGGGGCGATGGGTTCGCGCGGCGCCGTCTTTTTCGAGGACTACGCCGACGCGCCGGGCCGACGCGGGCTGTTCGTCACCCCGCCCGACGAGATCGAGCGGCGCGCCCTTCGGGCGATGGCGCGCGGCTACCAGGTCTGCACCCACGCCATCGGCGACCGCGGCATCCGCGACGTGATCGACGCCTACGCGAAGGCGCTCGCGGCGGCGCCGCCGGGCGACCGGCGACCGCGCATCGAGCACGTGCAATGCGTGCGGCAATCGGACCTCGCCGACTTCAAGCGGCTCGGCGTCATCGCCTCGATGCAGCCGAGCCATGCCACGAGCGACATGCCGTGGGCCGAGGAGCGGGTCGGCATGGAGCGCGGCCGCGGCCTGTACGCCTGGCGCTGGGTGCTCGACGCCGGCATCCCGATCGCCGCCGGCTCCGATTTCCCCGTCGATCCCGAGCGCCCCCTCGTCGGCCTGCACAGCGCCGTGACCCGTCAGGCGCCGGACGACTCCCCCGCCGGGGGCTGGCACCCCGGCCAGGCGATGACGCTCCTCGAGGCGATCACCGCCTACACCGCGACCGCCGCCTGGGCGGCGTACGAGGAGAAGGACAAGGGGCGCATCGCCCCCGGGATGTGGGCCGACCTGACGATCCTCGGCGAAGATCTCAGAGCGATCCCGCCCGCGCGGATCGACGACGTCCCGGTGCGGGCGACCCTCGTCGGCGGGCGGTTCGCCTACGAGGCGTTCCAACCCTGAAGCGAGAGGCTTCGGGCCGCCGCCCCGCCTATTTCAGGATCCGATTGGGGCGGGCCAGCGTCGGCACGACCGCGAACGCGCCCGCGCGCCGCAGCGCGGCGGCGGGATAGGACGTCGCCACTCCCAGCACCCTCAGGCCGGCGCCGCGCGCCGCACGGATGCCCCCCGGCGAATCCTCCACCGCCAGTGCGCGCGCGGCGGGAAGGCGTAATCGGGCGAGCGCGCGGCGGTACCCCTCCGGGTGGGGCTTCCCCCGCTTCACGTCCTCCGCGGCGATGATGAACCGGAATGCCGGGCGCAGCCGCGCCGGGCGGAGCGCCGTCAGGATCTCGGCCCGCGCCGAGCCACTCACAATGACGAGCATCGTTCCCTGCCGCCGCAGCCGTCGCAGGGTGGCGCGCACCCCCGGCTCCAGCGAGCGGCGCGCGCGACGCATCCGGGCGCGGAAGAGGCGGCGCTTCGCGAGCAGGAACCGGCGGCGATCGGCCGGACCGTGCGGCAGGCCGGCGTCCCGGAGAATCCGGGCGGAGGAGTCGCGGTCGGTCAACGGCAGGTAACGCGCGTCGTAGAGCGAGCGCGTGAATCGGATCCCCAATGGCCGCAGGAGATCCCGGTAGGCGCGGAAGTGATCCTCTTCGTCGTCGAGGAGGACTCCGTTGAAATCGAACAGAATGGCCTCGGGCCGCCGTCCATCGAGACGTGCTTGCTCCCGCTTCCCGCCCCTTTTAGAATCCCGGCGCATCGCGACATCGTAGCGCGGCCGACTCATCCGCGAGGGGGTCCGATGAACTGGCTGGTGAAGGAAGAGCCCGACTCGTACTCGTTCGAAGAGCTGACCAGGGACGGCGGCACCACCTGGAGCGGCGTCAAGAACCCGCTGGCGCAGCGGCACCTCCGGTCGATGCGCCAGGGGGACCGCATCTTCTATTACCACACCGGCTCGGAGCGGGCGGTGGTCGGCATCGCCCGGGCCTCGGGCGCCCCGAAGCCGGACCCCTCCGACCCGTCGGGGCGTCGTGTGGCGATCGCGATCGAGCCGGTGGCGCCCCTCCCGCGCCCGGTCCCGCTCGCCGCCATCAAGGAGGCCAAGGAGTTCGCCCAGCATCCCCTGGTGCGGATTGGACGGCTGTCGGTGATGCCGATCAGCGACACCGAATGGAAGGCGATCGAGCGGCTGGCCCGCTCCCCGGCCGGCGACGGCGTCGGCAGGAAGGCCCCTCGAATCAAATAGAATGGGTGGATGGACCGGGAGCGCTTCGAGCAGCTGGTGGCCGAGGCGATCGACTCCCTGCCAGACGATTTCAGCAGCCGCATGAACAATGTCGCCGTCGTGGTCGAGGATCTCCCCTCGCCGCGCGACGAGCGACGCTTCGCGCGGGGGCGGCTCCTGCTCGGGCTGTACCAGGGGCAGCCGCTGACGAAGCGCGACTCCCGCTATGCCATGGCGTTCCCGGACAAGATCACCATCTACCAGACCAACATCGAGGCCATCTGCAGAACCGACGACGACATCCGGCGCCAGGTGCGCAAGACCGTCCTGCACGAGATCGCCCACCACTTCGGCATCGATGACCATCGGCTGCGCGACCTCGGGTACTGACACCGGCATCCCGGCGCCGGCGCGCCGGCGCGCCGTGGCCATGGGCCGGCTCGCCGGCCTCGCCATGGCACTGCTCCTTCCGGGTGCGGGACCGGCCGGACCCGCCGCGACGTTCGCCGCCGCGGCCCCCGCGGTCGAGCCGTCCTCCCCCGTCCAGCTCAAGGATCGATTCGAGAAGGTGGAGAAGCTCCTGCGCAAGGCGGGGGACGCGCTCGCCCACAAGGACCAGGCGCGCGTCTCGTTCCTGCTGCAGCGCGCCGACGAGGACCTGGCGCGCTTCGAGGCCGGCTCGAACGCGCCGCGCTACCTGGCCGCCCTGGCCGACGCCCGGCAGGCGGCCGATCAGGGGGCGCTTCCGGCGGCGGAGGCCGCGATCCGCGCCGCGCGCACCGCCCTGCCGCCCCTCGGGGACTACACCGTCCCCCGCTCGATGGAGATCGCCTACCGGGCGGCGCTCCAGGGTGTGGCGGACGGATCGGTCGAGGCGTTCCGCAAGGGGCTCGAGGAGATGGACCTGGCCACGCTCGCGGGACCGATCGCCGCGCGCGCCCGGGAGACGCGCGAGGCGATGGGGCGGACGCGCAAGGCAATGGGACGGAATGACGCCATCGGGGGCCGCAAGGAGCTCGATGCCGCGGTCGCGGCGTTCCGGCGCATCGACTACGGCGGCCGGCTCGCCCGCGCCCGCTCCGGTCTGCAGCTCGCCTCGGAGCTCCTGCGCGACGGGGCCTTTCTCGCCGCCCGCGACCAGACGCAGCGGGGGCTGCGCGAGGTGGCGGGGGCGATCCCCATCGCCCCGGAGGCCGACCGGGAGACGCTGACGCGGGCGCAGGAGGATGCGCGCATCGTCTGGCGGCGGTTGAGCCGGGCCGAGAAGGACGACGCGGACCGGCTGGCGGCGGCGAGCGATCTGGTTGAAACCCTGCGGCTCGCGCAGCGTTCTTAGACCTGGCCGGATCCTTGTGACAGAATACCGCCCCCGATGAGACCCCTCGCGTTCCCCGTCACCGTGGCCGCCATCCTGGTGACCGGTCTGTCCCTGCCCGCCGCGCGGGCCGCAGGTCCCGCGCAGCCGTCCCCCCCCGCGAAGCCGGCGGGCAAGGCGGCCCCCCCGGTTCCCGAACCGAAGCCGCCGATCCGCAACATCGGCGGCCCCGGCGACTACGTGCTCCGGGAGAAGCTGGTGCAGCGGATGACGCGCGATCCGGAGCTGGCGGCCTCCCGCCCCTCGGTGATCCTGGTCAACGGCGGGGTCGTCTTCTCGGGCGAGGTGCCGACCTGGACGGTGCGACGCCGGGCGCTGGCGCTCGCCGGTGCCGTCCGCGGCATCGTCAATGTCACCGACCAGATGACGGTGCCGCGCGGCGATGTCAAGGACGAGGCGATCCTCCAGGGGATGGCGGCGGTCCTCAAGGACTGGAAGGAGCCGCTCGAGATCGACGACCTCGAGATCAGCGTGCAGGACGGCGTCGCGACGCTCCGGGGGAAGGTGAAGAACTTCGCCGCGCGGGTGCGCGCCGAGGAGGTGGCGGGGACGATCGCCGGCGTGCAGACGATCGTCAACCGCCTGCGTCCCGTCACCGCGCCGTCGGGCGCCGACGACAAGGCGATCCGCAAGGCCGTCGCCTCCTGGCTCGGGGACTTCCGCGACTATCCCTACCCCGCGTCGCTGGAGGTGGCGGTCAAGGACGCCCGGGTCACCCTCACCGGCGAAGTCAGCATCTATCTCGGACGCCAGCAGGCGGGCACGATGGCGGCGCTGGTCGGCGGCGTGACGGCGGTGGACAACCGCATCCGCGTCGAGCCGTCGTCGCAGCTGCCGGACACGGTCGTCCGGGAGATCCCGTGATCCGGGGCGGCCGGGCCGCGGCCGCCCTGCTCCTCGCGGCGCTTTCCGTGGCCGCCGCACCGCCTGCGCCGTCCCTCTCCCCCGCCGCGTCGCTCGAGAGCCGGGTGAAGGAGATCCGCCTCGACAATGGGATGCGCTTCCTGCTGCTGCGGCGGGGCACGGCGCCGGTGTTCGCGGGCATCCTGCGCTTCAAGGTCGGATCGGCGGACGACCCCGGGGGATCGACCGGGCTGGCGCACCTGTTCGAGCACATGGCCTTCAAGGGGACCTCGACCATCGGGATCACGGACGCCGCGAAGGAGCGGCCGATCCTCGACGCGCTCGATGCGGCGGCGCGCGACCTGAACGCCGAGCTCGATCGCGGCCCGCTCGCCGACCCGAAGCGGCTTGACGCCCTGCGGACCCGGATGAAGGAATTGATGGACGAGCACCGCGCGCTGGTGGTGCGTGACGAGTTCTCCGAGATCCTGCAGGTGAACGGCGGCACCGGGCTCAACGCCTCGACCGGCGCCGACATGACGTCGTACTACGTCAGCCTGCCGGCGAACCGGATCGAGCTGTGGTGCCTGCTCGAGGCGGCCCGCCTGCGCGACCCGGT
>Ga0111539_10004020_pt1 | contig 19303 bp, 15 predicted proteins | sample RhiMethybrSRZTD1_FD_79667 | JGI IMG/M metagenome (GOLD analysis project Ga0111539, IMG submission 79667) | Populus rhizosphere microbial communities from Tennessee, USA - Rhizosphere MetaG P. TD hybrid SRZTD1 (version 2) (version 2) | ecosystem: Host-associated > Plants > Roots > Rhizosphere >... | reverse complement strand
GAGCGGGCCCGGCTCGGGAAGGCGGAGCGATCCGGTGTCGCCTCGGCATGTTCCCTTGATCCGTTTCCGGAGCAGCGAGACGCGACACTGGTCTCCCGTGAACTCGAATCCCTTCGGCTTCCGTCGGCCGACGGCCTTCCAGCCCGCGCCTGGAAGATCGTAGCTCGTGGCGCCTGTCGTCCCGGTCACGGCGAGCCTTCCGCCGCCGGCGGTCGGATCTCCGGCGAGCGTGGAGAGGCCGACCGGCGGGATGACGACGAACTTCAGGAGCTTCCCGGGGCGTAGCACCAGGCTCTTGGCAGCGATCGGCGTTCCCGATGGCAGCGGCGTAGCCGGCAGCACGGGACACTCCCCCGTCACCGTGCGCAGATAGACCTGTCGAAAGTCGCGCGTGGCATACGCGGGCGTGGACAGGTTGTCGGCCTGCGAGTCGAACGCCACGCAGCCGCCTCCGGCGTTGAGCGCGCTCCCGCCGGCGTCCGCGTTGGCGGGCGTCGCGGCCGTCCCGTCGGCCGCGCTCGCGAGTGTCGTCGTGCCGGCGCCGAGGTCGCGCACGAATATCTGGAAGGTGTTCGCAGGACCCGGCAGGCCCGGCCCTTCGTCGGCGAACGAGACACGGGCACCGTCCTCACTGATCGCATAGCCGACGGGCGACGCGGCGGCCGCGCCGCCCGGTCCATCTCCACGCCCGGCGAGGATGGTGGTGCCGCTCGCGAGGTCGCGCACGTAGAGCCCGCCGCTCGGCGAGATCGCCTCCGGGGTGAGAGCCTCCAACGCGAGGAACGCGATCCGGTTGCCGGATCCGCTGATCTCGGGCGCCAGCGCCCGGCCGGAGCCCGGCGCGCCATCCGCCGATCGCCGGTCCGCCAGCACCGTCTCCCCCGTGTCGAGGTCGCGAACATACAGGTGTGTACCGGATACGGGGGGGCCGCCGAGGAGATCGCTCGCGCCGCTGACGAAGGCGACGAGCCGGCCGTCGTCACTCAGCGTGGGACTCGACGATGCCCCGTTGCCGGCGCCGCCTCCGGTGGCGGCGCTCACGAGCGTCGTCGTCCCGGCCTCGAGATCTCGCAGGTACACGTCGCCCACGCCGTTCCCGTCGGCAGGCACCAACGCGTCACGCGTGGCGAAAACCACCCGCGTGCCATCCGCGCTGATGTCGGGACGATCTCCGACGATCGCCGTCGCGAGTGCTCCGGTCACCCCGTCGGCGCGGCTCGCGACCTGCAGATCGCCCGTGGCGAGGTCGCGCACGTAGACCTGTGAGCCGCTGACTCCGGGCAGCAGGTTGGTCGCGGCGCTGAGGAAGGCCACGTGTGTTCCGGAAGCGGAGATCGCGCCATGGAAGGAATCGCCGTTCGCCACGACGCCCACGGGACCGGGGCCACGGCTGACCAACGCGGTGAGGTCCGTCACGGTGTCGCGGACGAAGACGTGCCCCAGCGGGCCCGCGGCGGCAGGCTCGATGCCGTCGGCCCGCGACACGAACGTGACCAGACGCCCGTCCGCGCTGATCGAGCGCGGCCCGATGAACGAGAGGTTCACCGTCGCGTTTCGCGGCCCCGTGCCGCTGGGTCGCGAGACGAGCACGGTTGCCGGCTCGCCCGACAGATCGCGCTTGAACACCTGGGCGAACTCGCCCGACGCGTCGGGGTCGAGATTCGACGCCAGGCTCACCCAGGCGGAGGCCGTGGGCGCGGTTCCCAGCGAGACGATGCCGCTGAAGCGGTTGGCGACGTCTCCCGCAGCCCCGTCCGCGCGGCTCAACACGAGCGTCTCGTTCGTGTTCAGCCGCCTGAGATACGCCAATTGGCTCTGGGGCGCACCGCCGCCGAGATTCGCCGCCCTGCTCTGGAACGCCACACCCAACCCGTCGCCGCTGATGGCCGGACTCGAGCAGTCCCCGTCGGCGAGCGGCCCGGCCGCTCCGGTCGCCCGGCTGACCGCGACGGTCGTGTCGGACCCGAGGTCACGCCAGTAGATGTCGATCTTCCCGTTCGTGTCGCCGCCGGGCTCGAGGTTGCTCGCGCGCGACGAGAATGCGACGTGCGCGCCGCCGTCGTCGATCGCCGGCTCACCCGAGCTGCCGTTCGCCTGCACCCCGCCCGTGGCCACGCTCGCGCGGACGAGCGTGCCGGCCTGCAAGTCCCGCACGTAGACGTCGTCGGCGCCGTTCGTGTCGCCCGCGACGAGAGGGTCGCCGCTCACGAACGCGATCCGCGTGCCGTCGGCATTGATCGCGCCGCGACGGCCCCCGCTCGGCGCCTGCCCGTCCGCCGAGTCCTCGCTCACCCGGATGGTCGAGCCCGCGACCAGATCGCGCACGAAGACGTCGGATGCGGCGTTGGTGTCGTCGCTCACGAGATTGCCGGCGAACGACTCGAACGCGACACGTGCTCCGCTCGCGTCGAGGGCGCAATCGACCGGATCGCCGTTGCCGAGCGCCCCCGTTGCGGCCCGGTCCGCGACGGCGATGGCTCCGCTCGACAGCGTCACCACGAACACGTGGCTGCCGGTCACGCCCGCGACGAGATTCGTCGAGCTGCCGATGAAGCATACGGCGCTGCCATCGCGGCTGATCGCGGCCGCCGTGACCACGCCGTCGCCGGGTGCGCCGCCGCCGGGGACGCGATCGACCAGCGTGGTGGTGTCGGCGACGGTGTCGCGCACCCACACGTGACCGGCGTTGTCATGCACACCGAGGTCGTCGGCGACGCTGATGAAGACGATCTTCCGTCCGTCACCGCTGATCGCATTGCGCCCCACGCCCGAATCGCCGTCGCCCGGAACGGGGAGCGCGCCGAGGCCGCTCGGACGGCTGACGAGGAGCGTGGAGTTCGGTCCCGCGGCCGATGCCGGCACGCGGCACAGCGCAAGTGCGACAGTCACGACGACGACCCGGAGCATGAGAGCGCAGCCAGTCGATTCGGACGCGCGTTGTCAAGCTCGGTCGGACCTGGCGTTTGCGCGGAGGGTCTCGAGGACCTGTGGCGTTCCCGCCATCACGTCGCGCGGCGCGCGTGAGCCGTCGAGCATCGCGCCGAGGTCCACGACGCCGCCGTCGAGATACTCGTAACGTCCGCCGACCGCCGCCAGCACCGCGCCGGGCGCGGCGAGATCCCACACGTGCGGGCGCCCGAGCAGCGCGGCCTCCGCGGCTCCGCGCGCGACGAGCGCGACGTGATACGCCGCCGATCCGAACGACCGCACCTTGCCGCGGTACGTGAGCCGGTGCCGGAGATGGATCTCGGAGTCGGCGACGAGGAACCGCTCGCGCATGCCGACGGCGGCGCCGAGCGGAGAGAGCCGGCGCCCATTCCACCAGCCGCTGCCGTCCGCGGCACTGTAGAGGTCGCGCGTGCACGGCATGTAGGTGGCGCCGGCCACCATCTCGCCGTCGCGCAGGATGCCGACGCAGACACACCACGTCGGGAGCCCGGCCACGAACGCCGACGTCCCATCGATCGGATCGATCACGACGCTGTACGGCCCGACACCGGCGTGCGCGGCCCCCTCCTCCCCGATGATCCCGGCATCCGGCATCCTGGCCCCCAGCTCGGCGGCGAGGAACGCCTCGACCTCCCGGTCGGCCTGGGTGACGAGGCTCCGGTCGGCCTTCCGCTCCGCCTCCACCTGGCGAAAGTGGCTGAGCGCGATGTCCCCGGCCCGAATCGCGAGCTCCTCGAGCTCCGTCCGCGACGGCAACCGCATCCCGGGAATCAGCATGACACCCCGCGGCAGGGGAAGACAGCGCTTCTGGGTTTGCGCTTGCCATCGAATCGCCGAAAAGCGATACAGGGTCGCGCCCACGTCCCGGGCACCTCGTCGTGATCCAACCCCCCGGAACATCTCAGGTATCTGGCAACGGGATTCGCCGGGTCATCCTCGAGCAGTCGAAGCGCGCCAACGTCGGGCACATCGGCTCCGGGCTCTCCGTGGCGGACATCCTGGCGACCCTGTACGGCGGCGTGCTGAACCTCCCCGCCCACGATCATCCCGACCGGGACCGCTTCATTCTCTCGAAGGGGCATGCGGTCCTCGGACTCTACGCCGCGCTCCACCTCCGCGGGTGGCTCAGCGCCGAGCGCCTCGGCACCTATTGCGGCGACGGCAGCATCCTGGGGGTGCACCCCGAGCACGCGCTTCCCGGGATCGACTTCTCGAGCGGCTCGCTCGGGCAGGGGCTCTCGATCGGCGCCGGCGCGGCGCTCGCCGCGCGGTTGAAGCGCTCATCCCGGCGCGTGTTCGTGCTGGTGAGCGACGCCGAGTGCAACGAGGGCTCGCTCTGGGAGGCGATCATGTTCGCCTCCCACCATCGGCTCGCGAACCTGATCGCGATCATCGACCTGAACGGCCAGCAGGCACTCGGCTACACCGAGAACGTCATGTCGCTCACGCCGATGGCGGAACGCTGGCGCGCGTTCAAGTGGGACGTGCACGAGGTGGACGGCCACGACGCCGCGGGCATGGCGGCGACCATCGCCGGCCTCGATACGCGCGCGGGCGCGCCGCACGTGCTCGTCGCGCGGACGGTGTTCGGCAAGGGCGTCTCCTTCATGGAGCGCCAGATCAAATGGCACTACTGGCCGATGTCGGACGACGAGTACCGGCAGGCCCTCGCCGACGTCGAGCGCGCGGGCTCCTGAATGCGGAAGGCGTTCACGCGCACCCTCGTCGAGCTCGCCGAGGCGGATCAGCGGATCATGCTGCTCACCGGCGACCTCGGCTACATGGCGCTCGAGCCCTTCTCGGAGCGCTTCCCGGACCGCTTCGTGAACGCGGGCGTCGCCGAGCAGAACATGGTCGGCGTCGCGACCGGGCTCGCGGAGGCGGGCTTCATCCCCTTCGTCTACTCCATCGTCACCTTCGCATCGCTCCGCCCCTACGAGTTCATCCGCAACGGGCCGGTGCTGCACCAGCTGCCCGTGCGCGTCGTCGGCGTGGGCGGCGGCTTCGAGTACGGGCCGCAGGGGACGACACACCATGGGCTCGAGGACCTCGCCGTGATGCGCGTACAGCCCGGGATGACGGTGGTCGCCGCGGCCGATCACCGGCAATACGCGACGGCGCTGCGCGCGACGTGGAACCTGCCCGGGCCGGTGTACTACCGCATCGGCAAGGACGACACGACGGAGGTGCCCGGGCTCGACGGCCGCTTCCGGCTCGGCCGCGCCGAGCTCGTGCGGCCGGGCCGTGACGTGTGCATCGTCGCCACGGGAAGCGTCGCGGCCGAGGCCGCCGCCGCGGCCGCGACGCTCTCCGAGCGCGGCGTCGATTGCGGCTGCCTCATCGTCGCCTGCCTACAGCCCTCGCCCGCGGACGACATCGCCGCGGCGCTCTCCCAGCTGCCGCTGGCGCTCACGGTCGAGGCGCACTACGCGGCGGGCGGGCTCGGCTCGCTCGTCTCCGAGGTCGTGGCCGAGCGCGGGCTCCGCTGCCGCGTTCGCCGCTGCGCGGTGCGGACCACGCCCGACGGCGTCTCCGGGAGCCAGCGCTTCATGCACCAGGCCCACGGGCTCAGCCGCGAGGCGCTGGTGGCAACCGCGCTCGAGGCCCTCGGCGACGCCCGGCGATGACCGATCGCCTGGTCTCGGTCATCCTGCCCGTCCACAACCAGGCGGACCACATCGGCACCGTCGTGCGCGAGTACCTCGAGCCGCTCGGCCGCCTCGGGAAGCCGTTCGAGATCGTGCTCGTCCCGAACGCCTGCACCGACGCCACGCCCGAGGTCTGCGCCGCACTCGCCGCCGAGCACCCGAGCGTCCGGGTCGCCACGAGCGAGCTCGGCGGCTGGGGCCGCGCCGTCCGCCTCGGCCTTCGCGAGGCGCGCGGCGAGCTCCTCTGCTACACCAACTCGGCGCGCACGGCGCCGCAGGAGCTGGCGCTCGTGCTCCTCTACGCCACCGCGTTCCCCGACGTGGTCGTGAAGGCGAACCGGAAGATCCGCGAGCACTGGAGCCGGCGCATCGGCTCGCTCCTCTACAACATCGAGTGCCGGACGCTCTTCGACCTCTCGAACTGGGACGTGAACGGTACCCCGAAGGTCTTCCCGCGCCGCTTCGAGCAGCTGATGGCCCTCACGCGCGACGACGACCTGATCGACGCCGAGTTCAACCTCGTCTGCCGCCGCTACGGCTATCCGATGGTCGAGGTCCCCATCTTCTCGACGCGCCGCCACGGCGGGCGCTCGACCACCAACATGGGCTCGGCGTTCCGCATGTACCTCGGCGCGCTACAGCTATGGCGCGCACACCGATGAGCGCGAACGGCCGCGCGCGCGCCGCGCTCCGTGCGCGACACGACGCCGCGTGGCGCGATCCGGCCGAGGTCGGGGCGCTCTGGCGCGAGGCGGGCGCCGTCGACCCGCGGCTCCTCGCGCAGCGCGTGCGCGGCGCGTTCTGGGACGTGCTCGCCGAGGCCGACCTGACGCTCCTCGTGACGCGCGAATACGAGCACCTGGTCCTCGCTCTGAGCGCCCCCGGTGGACGGCCGGCGACGACCTACCTCCCCCTCCCCCACCCTTCGGGCCTCGCATGGGACGCAGAGCGCCGCCAGCTCCACGTCGCGAGCACCCGGAACCCGAACGCGGTCTACACGCTCCGGCCCGCCCGCGCGCTCGGCGCGGCGGCCGGGCGCGGCGGGCGCGAAGTCCCGGATCGCCCGCTCTTGCCCGCCGGCTGCCACTTCCACCCCGGCTGCCTCTACCTCCACGACCTGGCGATCGTCGGCGGCGTCCTGCACGGCAACGCCGTCGGCCAGAACGCCATCGTCCGTTTCGAGCCCGACGGTGGCCACACCCGTGTGTGGTGGCCGAGGGCGATCGAGACTCGGGGGGTGCCGGACTTCGCCCGCAACTACCTGCAGCTCAACTCGATCGCGGCGGGACCGGACCTCGCGCACTCGTTCTTCTCCGCCTCCGCCGACGCGCCGGCCACGCGCCGCCCGGGACAGCGCAACTTCCCGGTCGACGGGCGCGGCGTCGTCTTCGACGGAGCGACCCGCGAGCCGATCGCGCGCGGCCTCACGCGGCCCCACTCGGCCCGGCTGGCCGCGGGCCGCATCTGGGTGGCGAACAGCGGCTACGGCGAGGTCGGCGTGGTCGACGGCGGCCGCTTCGAGCCGCACGCGCGCCTGCCCGGCTGGACACGCGGGCTCGGCTTTGCGGGGCACCTCGCCTTCGCGGGCACGTCGCGCGTCCTGCCGCGCTTCCGCCAGTACGCGCCCGGGCTCGACCTCGACGAGAGCCGCTGCGGCGTGCACGCCCTCGACACGCGCACCGGGCGCGTCCTGGGGAGCGTCCTCTGGCCGTTCGGCAACCAGATCTTCGCCGTCGAGCCCGTGCCCGGGCGGGAGACGCGCGGGCTGCCCTTCGCTGCGGGCCGGCGCGCGCGCGACCGCGAGCGCGAGCTGTTCTATGCTTACGACACCACCGAGGAGGACCGCGGCTCATGAGCGACGACTTTCGCCTCTTGATGATCGGCGCGATGTACGAGAACGGCGGCAACACCACGCATCGCTTTCTCGACGGTCATCCCCAGCTCTTCGTCTACCCGTTCGAGTCCCAGGTCGGGACGCGGCTCGTCACCGACGAGCTCACCTCGATGTTTCCGCAGAAGTACCGCTGGCCGACGTTCGCACTGCACGCGACGCCAGAGGAGGACTACCGCGCCATCATCGACGAGGAGGGGAAGATCCGCGCGCGAACGCCGCACGTGAGCAAGTTCCGGCACATGCCGTTCGACCTGTCGGACGACGACCGCGCCCAGCGCTACGGCGCGCACGTCCGCAAGACGGGCCGCTCGCGCGGGAACAACATGGCCGCGTTCTTCCGCGCCACGTTCGAGGCCTGGAAGGATTTCAAGCGCAGCGGCCGCGAGTCCGTCTACGTCGGCTACAGCCCGATCATCACGGTGGACGCGGAGAAGATCGTCGGCGACCTACCCGGCGCGCACGTGCTGCACATCGTGCGCAACCCATGGTCGGCCTACGCCGACACGAAGAAGCGGGCCGTGCCCCTCTCCCTCGCGCACTACACGCTGGCGTGGGTCCTGAACCAGCACCACGCCCTCCTCTACCGCGAGCGCCATCCCGACCGCGTCCACGTCGTGCGCATCGAGGACGTCATGGCGAATCCCACGAAGACGCTCGGCGCGCTGCTCGCGAAGCTCGGCCTCGAGAGCGCGCCCTCTCTCGGGGAGCCGAGCTGGAACGGCACGAAGCTCGAGGAGGTCTACCCCTGGGGCACGATCCGGCGCGCGACGCCGGACGCCAACCGCGCGACGGCGCTCGAGCTCTCGCCCGCCGAGCGCGACGAGGTCCGCGCCCGCACGCGCCCGTTCCTCGAGCAGCTCGACTACAAGAGCTTTCTGTAGCGCATGAAGCGCGTGCTCCTCACCGGCGGGACCGGATTCGTCGGCGCCAACCTGGCGCGGCGACTGCTGGCCGACGGCCACGAGGTGCACCTCCTGGTGCGGCCGGGACACGCCGGCTGGCGCATCGACGAGATCCGCGGCGACGTCCGCCTCCATCAGCAGGACCTCGCCGACGCGGCGGCCGTCTCCTCCGCGGTGCGGTTGGCGCGGCCGGAGTGGATCTTCCACCTCGCCGCCCACGGCGCCTATCCGTCGCAGCACGAGGTGCACGAGATGGTGCGCACCAACGTCACCGGTACCGTGAACCTGGTGCAGGCGGGTCTCGCCGCGGGCATCGAGGCCTTCGTGCACACGGGGTCGTCATCGGAGTACGGCTTCAAGGACCATGCGCCCGCGGAGACGGACTGGCTCGAGCCGAACAGCGCCTACGCGGTCACGAAGGCCGCCGCCACACACTACTGCCGGTGGGTGGCGCTCAGTGGGAAGGCCCCGCTCCGGACGCTCCGCCTCTACTCGATCTACGGCCCGTGGGAGGAAGCGTCTCGGCTCATGCCCGCGCTCGTGCTGAGCGGGCTCGACGGCACCCTGCCCCCGCTCGTCGGGCCGCACGTCGCGCGGGACTACGTCCACGTCGACGACGCCGTCGAGGCGTGCATCCTGGCGGCGAGCCGGACGGACCAGGAGCCGGGCGCGGTCTACAACGTCGGGAGCGGCGTGCAGACGACGCTCGCCGAGGCCGTCGAGGTGGCGCGGCGGGTGCTCGGGATCGACGCGGCGCCGGAGTGGGGCTCGATGCCGGCGCGAACGTGGGACACCGCGGTATGGGTCGCCGACCCGCGGCGCATCCGGGCCGCCCTCGGCTGGCGTCCGCAGGCGGATTTCGCCAGCGGATTCGCTCGTTTCGTCGAGTGGTTCCGGGAGCGGCCCGCGGTCCAGGCGCTCTACCGGCGGCGGCGCTCGTCGCCTCCCGGCTGAGCATTTTCCGTTGCGGAGGTCCCCGCCGGGCGACTATGCTGCGCCAGCACCGCCGGACCGGAGGCGGGCCGGGAGGACCTGCATGAGACACCGACGGATCGCGTGGATCGTCGTCGCCGTCCTGCTCGCTGCATCCCCCGCCGCTGCGCACCGGAGCTCGTCGCCCCAGTGCTTCCAGGACCCGCCGGCTCGGAATTCCGAGGGGCCGCCGGAGGACGACGGCTTCTGGGAGGAGATCGTGGACATCGGCCAGATGGGCATCCATGCGATCCATCTCCCGACCGGCAAGCTCCTGTTCTGGGGTTACAACGTCGGCGGCACCCAGCCGGGGGCGATCGCCGGCAAGCTCTACGATGCGGACACCAACGTCGGCACCAACATCGAGCTGCCGCACCCCGCCTTCTGCGGCGGCCACACGCATCTCACCGACGGCAAAATTCTCATCGCCGGCGGCTTCGGACGCACCGCGACCGAAAGCGTCACGTACGACCCGTTCACGAACACCTGGGGGCCGATCATCAAGATGTACGCCGGCCGTTACTATCCGACGCTCACGACGATCGCCGACGGCCGCGTGTTCGTCGCCAGTGGGACCGGCGGCCGCTCTTCGACGCCGGAGATCTTCGATCCCGCGACGGCCACGTGGAGTCCGCTCGGCTGCATTCCGGGAACGACCGTCTGCCGCAACGCCCGGCTGCGGAATCACTACTACACGCGCACCACGCAGGGCCCCGACGAGCGGCTGTTCACCATTCCGGCCAGCCGGGACAACTGGGCCCACACCTTCGATCTCGATACCGAGCTCTGGACACGGCACACCATCGGCAACGAGGCGCTCGGGAAGATGACGCCCTCCCCCGGCGTTTACTACGCGCCCGGTAAGATGCTCCTCGCGGGCGCCGACTTCTACGGACCCGCCACCAGGGCCAGCGATCAGGCATCGGTCGTGGAGTTCGCCGACTCGCTGAATCCCACCCTCCGCGCCATCGCGCCCATGGCGTACGCGCGCAACCGGAACAGCCTGACTCTACTAGCCGACGGGAAGGTGCTGGTGACCGGCGGCATTCGCAACGCACCCTGTGCCGGCCCCGCGTCCCCCTTCGTCTACCACCCTGAGCTGTGGGATCCTGCGACGGAGCAGTGGGAGACCCTGGGCCCCATGCAGGAGGACCGCGTCTACCACTCGACCGCGCTCCTCCTGCACGACGGCAGCGTCATCGTCGCCGGGGGCGAGAACAACCACACGACCGCCCAGGTCTTCCGGCCCCCGTATCTGTTCAAGGGTCCGCGGCCCGTGGTCACGGGAATGCCCACCGAGATCAAGCTCGGGCAATCCTTCGACGTGCTCACCCCCGACGCGGCGAACGTCGCGCAGGTGAACCTCCTCCGCCTCGGCGCCGCCACGCATGCCTACGACGAGAACCAGCGCATCGTCCGCCTCCCGTTCATCGCCGGAGCCGGAAAGGTGACGGTGGATGGTCCCACCAGCCCCTACGACGCGCCGCCGGGTTACTACATGCTGTTCCTGATCTCGGACCTAGGGGTGCCGTCGCTGACCGCGACCGGAGTGTCGAACTACGTGCCGGTGAGACCGCTCAACTGGCCGTGAGCGGCTCGGGCCGGCTCACGGCGGCCCGCGCTCGAGCGTCCGCTGCGTGAAGAGATCGTCCTTGAGGCTCTGGTCGAACTTCACGTCGGAGACCTCGATGGTGGTCGAGCTCTTCGCGGCGGGCGTCTGCACCTCGATCTTGTGCGCGACGGGGATCGGCCCGACGCTCTTCACGTCCGACTGCGTGATGCGCTTCAGCGGCTCGTCACCGTCCTCGTAGAACTCGATCAGGCGCGGCACCAGGTCGTCGCGGCCGAGCGCCACGACCACCTTCTGGTAGCCGATGTCCTCGCGCTGCGGCCGAAGCTCGATGTTGTGCACCGGGACGCCGCCGACGTCACCCTCGCCGAGGAGCGACGACTTCGCGTCCTCCTCGGTCCAGGAGGTCATCTCCTGGATGAGATCGAGATCGTGGTAGGTGAGATCGGTCCCGACGAACTTCTCGCGCCGGGCGCTCCCCGAGATGACGCGCACGCGCGCGAGCGCGGGAAGGTAGAGCCACTGCTCGCCCTGCCGGCGCTTGTGCGTGAAGGCCAGGAGCGCCGTGCCCTTCACCTCCGCCGGGGCGTGGAAGAAGACCACCGACTTGATCTCGTCCTCGGGATAGCGCCGCTCGTAGACCGACAGCTCGCGGCGCCGCTCCCCGCCCGACGACCCGACGATGACGAAGCGCATGCGCTGCTGGCGATCGGTCCAGTGGCGCGTCGTGTCGTCGAGCGCCTTCCTACGGTCGAGAATCGCGCGGGCGCTCTCCGCGCCGTGGACGAAGGGGGTCAGCCCGAAAAGGCCGAGGAGCACCAGCGCCGGGAGCCGCATCGAGGCGCCTCATAGCAGCCTCGCGGGCGGTCGGCTATCGGCCCTGCGCGCGCCGCCGCGCCTGCTCGTCCGCCAGGTCGTCCCGCGCGGGCGGCGCAGCCGCCGCCGGCTTCTGTCCCGAGCGATGCAGCCACACGAGCCCGCGGTACATGTACTGCAGGCCCGCGATCGCCGTCACGACCCCGCTCAGCGGGAAGACGAGGTTCTCGATGGCCGGCCCCGCGAGGCTCGGGTTCACGAGCGCCACCAGCACGACGGACACCGCGAGGAGCTGGAGCGCCGTCGAGAGCTTCCCCCAGAAGCTCGGGCGCACCTCCATCGTCTCGCCGGTCATCATGAAGAGCATGAAATAGCCGCAGACGATCATCACGTCGCGCGAGATGACTACGACGACGAGCCAGCGCGGCACCTCGTGCATGAATCCGAGCGCGATGAAGGCCGAGACGAGGAGGGCCTTGTCCGCCGCCGGGTCCAGGAAGGCGCCGAGGCGCGTCTTGGTGTGCGTGAGGCGCGCGATGGCGCCGTCGAGCCCGTCCGTCACCCCGGCCGCGACGAACACGCCGAGCGCCTCGGTGTAGCGATGGTCCTCGAGCAGGATCAGGAAGCACGGGATCGCGACGAGCCGGAGCAGCGTCAGCGTGTTCGGCACGTTGAGGACGGTCAGCATGGACGCTCCGCCTCGGCAGGGATGCGCTTCCGCAGCTGCCCCGCGACCTTCGGCGGCACCAGCGCCGTGACCGTCACGGTGCCGTCACGATAGTACTCCTCGACGATCCGCCCCGCCTCGCGGAGCCACGCGATGACGTCGCCGCTTCCCGAAGGCAGCGCGCAGCGCACGCGCTCGAGCCCGCGCGTGAGCTCGGCCTCGATGGCGCCGAGGAGCCGCGGGATGCCGCGGCCCGTTCGCGCCGACACCGGCACCGCGCTCGACTCGGCGCCGGGCGGCAGCGCCCCGCGCAGCAGGTCGATCTTGTTGAGCGCCTCCACGACCGGGATGCCGCCCGCGTCGATCTCGCTCAGCACCTCGCGCACGACGCGCGCATGCTCCGGCCAGTTCGGATGGGAGGCGTCGATGACGTGCACCAGGACGTTCGCGGAGCGTACCTCCTCGAGGGTGCTCTTGAACGCGTCGACGAGCTGGTGCGGCAGCTTGTGGATGAACCCGACGGTGTCGGCGATGAGCACGCCGAGCCCCTCGGGGAGGCGGAGCCGGCGCACCGTCGGATCGAGCGTCGCGAACAGGCGGTCTTCCACCAGGACACCCGCGTTCGTGAGGGTGTTCATGAGCGTCGACTTCCCGGCGTTCGTGTAGCCGACCAGCGCCACCGTCGGGAACGGCACGCTCCGGCGCTCGTCACGATGGAGGCGCCGCGTCCGCTCGACCTCCTCGAGGCGCTTCCGCAGCACGGCGATGCGCTCGCGGACACGCCGGCGGTCGACCTCGAGCTGCGTCTCGCCGGGTCCGCGCGTCCCGACGCCGCCGCCGAGGCGCGACAGGTGCGTCCACTGCCGGGTGAGGCGCGGCGACAGGTACTGGAGCTGGGCCAGCTCGACCTGGAGCTTACCCTCGAGGCTCCGCGCGCGCTGGGCGAAGATGTCCAGGATGAGGGCGCTCCGGTCGATGACCTTCCGGTTGGTCTCCTTCTCGACGTTCCGCTGCTGCGCGGGCGAGAGCGCGTCGTCGAAGATGACGACGTTCGCCTTCGACTCGTCGGCCAGGGCCCGCACCGCTTCGACCTTCCCCTGACCGATGAAGGTGGCCGGGTGGACCCGCCGGAGCGGCTGCACCGTGGTGGCCGCCACGGTGACGCCCGCGGTGTCGGCGAGTCGTCCGAGCTCGGCCAACGACTCCTCGACCGGGATGAGCATCCGCGGCCGGTCGGTCCCGACCAGCACCGCGCGCTCCGGCTCTGCGGCCGTGGACTGCAGGCGTCGACTCACCGAAACGACAGTACCCCGCTACCGAGAATGGCCTCAACAGCATTTACGATCTGGTCGCTCGCCGCAACCCGGAGATTCTGGGGGAGCGCCAGCACCGTCTCGCTGTGATCCACGCGGACGAGGTGGAGGAAGGCGTCGCACGGCCCCGGATGCTCGGCAAGGACCCCGCGCAGGGTCGCCAGGAGGTCGCGGCCGACGTCCACCTCGACGCGCACGTGCACCTGGCTGATCGCATCGGCGCGCGCCTCGGCCAGCGGCGTCACCTCCTCGGCGATGATCTGACAGCGCTCGGCCGAGACCTCGAGCGCGCCGGCGATCACGACGGGCTCGCCGCTGCGGACGATGTTCTCGTGCTTGCGGTAGGTGTCGGGCCAGGCGATCACCTCGGCCACGCCCTCCTTGTCCTCGATGACGAAGGTGGCGTAGCGGTCGCCCTTCTTGCTGTTGCGGAGCTTCACCGTGTGGATGACGCCGCCGACCCGGACGCGCGGGCGCGGGTCCGGCCGGCCGTGCCGCTCCGGTCCGGGCGGCAGCTCGGGGCCGCGCGTCCGCAGGGTGCCGATGGTGACGTTGGTGAAGCGGCGGAGGTCGTGCGCGTAGCGGTCGAGCGGGTGGCCGGTGATGAAGAACCCGATCGCCTCGCGTTCGGCGCGCAGCTCGTCGTCCGGGTGCCACGCCGCGGCCTCGGCCAGCGGCGGCGGGGTGTCGAAGCCGCCGACCGCCCCGAAGAGGCCCATCTGGTTCGTCGAGCGCTCCTCGGCGCGGCTTGCCGCCCAGCGCATGACGTCCTCCAGCCCGGAGAGGAGCCGCGCCCGATTGCGCTCGACGGAATCGAACGCCCCACACTTGACGAGGCTCTCGATCACGCGCCGGTTCACGAGCTGGCTCCGGATGCGGAGGCAGAAGTCGTGCAGGCTCGAGAAGGGCCCGTCCTCGCGTGCGGCGATGATCGCCTCGATCGCCTTCGAGCCGACGCCCTTCACCGCGCCGAGCCCGAAGCGAATGGTCTCGCCCCGCGCGGTGAAGTCGTCCCGGCTCTCGTTCACGTCGGGCTGGAGGACCGGGATCCCGCGGTCGCGGCACTCGGCCATGTTCTTGTAGGTGCTGTCGATGTCGCCCGCCTCGAGCGACAGGAGCCCGGCCATGAACTCCGTCGGGTAGTGCGCCTTCAGGTAGGCCGTCTGGTACGTGATGAGCGCGTACGCGGCGGAGTGGCTCTTGTTGAAGCCGTAGGCGGCGAAGGTCTCCATCTGGTCGAAGATCTCACCCGCGATGCGCGCGTCCGCGCTGCCCTGGGCCGCGACGCCCTCGAGGAAGCGCCGCCGCTCGTCCTGCATGACCTCCTTCTTCTTCTTGCCCATGGCGCGGCGCAGGTTGTCGGCGTCGCCGAGCGAGTAGCCGGCGAGCGCCTGGGCGATCTGCATCACCTGCTCCTGGTAGACGATCACGCCGTAGGTCTCGCGCAGGATCGGCTCGAGCGCGGGATGGAGATAGCTGAGCTTCTCCCGCCCGTGCTTCCGGCGGATGAAGCGGTCGACCATCGTGCTGCCGTCGTCGAGCTTGGCGTCGAGCGGACCCGGGCGGTAGAGCGCGAGGATGGCGACCAGGTCGGCGAAGCAGGACGGCTTCAGCTGCATGAGGAGCCGGCGGATGCCGCCCGACTCGAGCTGGAACACGCCCACCGTGTCCGCGGCCGCGAGCAGCTTGTAGGTGGCCGCGTCGTCGAGCGGCAGCCCGTCGACCGCCACCTCGACGCCGAGTCCCTCGCGGATGCGCTGCACGATGCCCGCGATCAGCGTCAGGGTCTTCAGGCCGAGGAAGTCGAACTTGATGAGGCCGATCGATTCGACGTCGGTGAACGTGTACTGCGTGACGACGGCGCCGTCCTTGTCGACCCAGAGCGGCACGTCGTCGGTGAGCGCGCGGTTCGAGATGACGATGCCGGCCGCGTGCTTGGACGCGTGGCGGAGGAGTCCTTCGAGACGGAGCGCCAGGTCGATGAGGCGCCGCTCGCGCTCCTCGCCGTCGCGGAGCGCCGCCAGCCGCGGCTCCATCTCGAGCGCCTTCTCCAGCGGGAAGTCCTTGCCCTGCTTCGGCTCGGGATAGAGCTTCGCGATGCGATCGGTCTCGGCGAAGGTGAAGTCGAGCACGCGGCCGACGTCCTTGATGGCCGCCTTCCCCTTGAGCGTCCCGAACGTGATGATCTGCGCCACGCGGTCGGCGCCGTACTTCTCGCGCACGTAGCGGATCACCTCGTCGCGGCGGACGAAGCAGAAATCGACGTCGATGTCGGGCATCGACTTCCGCTCCGGGTTGAGGAAGCGCTCGAAGAGGAGGCCGTGCTCGATCGGGTCGAGGTCCGTGATGCGGAGCGCCCAGGCCACGACGCTGCCCGCGGCCGAGCCGCGCCCCGGCCCGACGGGGATACCGCGCTCCTTTGCCCAGTTGATGAAGTCGGCGACGATGAGGAAGTAGCCCGCGAAGCCCATCGAGACGATGGTGGCGAGCTCGAGCGCGAGCCGGTCCTCGTACTCCTTCTCGCGCTCCGGGCTCCAGTCGAGCGTCCGCCGCGCGTTCAGCCGCTCGTCGAGCCCGCGCCGGACCTCGCGCTCGAGCGCCGCCTCGAGCGTCTCGCCCGCCGGCGTCTGGTAGACCGGGAACTGCCACTGCTGCTTCAGCTCGAGGTCGCAGCGCCGGGCGATCTCGAGCGTGTTGGCGACGGCCTCGGGGACGTGCGCGAACGCCGCGGCCATCTCCGCCGGGCTCTTCACGTAGAGCTGGTCCGTCTCGAACTTCCAGCGATGAGCGTCGGAGAACGTCTTGCCGGTCTGGATGCAGAGGAGCACCTCGTGCGCCGCCGCGTCCTCGGGGGCGAGGTAGTGGCAGTCGTTGGTGCCCACGATCGGGAGGCCGAGCTCCCGCGCCAGCGTGACGAGCTGGCCGTTGACCCGCTCCTGCGCCGGAAGGCGGTTGTCCTGGATCTCGACGTAGAAGCGCCCGTCGAAGATGCCGGCCAGCTCCTCGGCCGCCGAGCGCGCCTTCTCCGGCTGGTTCGTCATGAGGCTGTGCGCCACCTCGCCGCGGAGGCAGCCCGAGAGCGCGATCAGGCCGCCGTTCAGCTCCCGCAGGAGATCCTTGTCGACGCGCGGCTTGTAGTGGAAGCCCTCGCGGTAGCCCGCCGTCACCAGCTGGCAGAGGTGGCGGTACCCCTCGCGGTTCGTCGCGAGGAGGATCATGTGGTAGTTCCCGCCCGCCTCGTAGTCGTCGATGCGCCCCGCCTTCTCGAAGCGGCTCTGTGGCGCGACGTACATCTCGCAGCCGATGATCGGCTGGATGCCGGCGCGTACGGCCTCCTGATGGAACTGGACCACGCCGAACATGTTCCCGTGGTCCGTGATGCCGCACGCCGGCATGCCCGCGGCGCGCACCCGAGGGATCAGCTCCCGGATCTTGTTCGCGCCGTCGAGCAGCGAGTACTGCGTGTGCAGATGCAGGTGGACGAAAGACATCCCGCGGGCCGCCTCCTCACCGATCCGTCCGCCTGAACGGAGACGCGCACCGTACCGCGCGTCCCACGAGGGGTCAACAGAGAAAGCGAGGAAAATCGCGGATCGCTTGACGACGACCGGCGCGCGAGTGCAGGAGAGCCGTGTGTCGCGGAAGCTCGGCGATCTCCTGACCGGCGCCGGCGTGAAGGTGAACCCGGAGACGCCGCCCTCCCCTCCCGCCGACCCCACGGCCGCGGCGATCGACTTCGGCGGCGCGAAGAAGCTCGTCGTCCGCCGCGAGCGCAAGGGCCGCGGCGGGAAGACGGCGACGGTGGTCGAGGGCATCCGCGTTTCGCCCTCGGCCCTCGAGCGCATGGCGCGCGAGATGCGGCGGGCGCTCGGATGCGGCGCGAGCGTCGATGAGGGGTGCATCGTCGTACAGGGGGACCTGGTGACGAGGGTGGAGCGATGGCTTCTGGAGCATGGGGCGCCCAAGGTGGTCGTCGGGAACTAGGGCGACCATGATCGGCCTGTCAGAAACCTGACCGTTCCCGCCGCCGTTCAAGTTCGCGCGCCGTCCCGCCGACAAAGCGACGCAGGAGAGCCGGACGTGGCCGAAGAACCCTTCGTAGACTACTACGAGCTCCTGCAGCTCAGCGTAAACGCCGACGAAGACACGATTCGTCGGGTGTTCCGCCATCTCGCCAAGAGGCACCACCCGGATGCCCCAGGCGGCGGCGATCGCAAGCAGTTCGACCGCCTCGTCGAGGCCCATGCCACGTTGACGGACCCCCAGGCGCGCGCCGCCTACGACGCCAAGTATCAGCGGTACTGGAGCCAGACCTGGAAGGTCGCATCCGAGGCCGCCGATGGCGAGACCCTGTTCGACGACGTCAGCATGCGGGACCGCATGCTGACGCTCTTCTACGTGAAGCGCCGCCGCAGCATGCGACAGCCGGGCATCGGAGAGCTGGAGCTCGCGCGTCTCGTCGGTGTCCCGGTCGAGCACGTGGAGTTCCACATCTGGTACCTCCGGGAGAAGGGCTGGATCCAGCGCCTGGAGACCGGCATGCTGGCGCTCACCGCGGAGGGCGTCGATCAGATCGAGAAGCTCCAGCGGGGTGACGTTACGAAGCGCCTGACCGACGGCCGAAACCCCGAGCCGCAGAACAACTAGAGCCGCAGGAACCAGCGCTGCCGCTGGTGGCGGGAGAAGCCGTGCCGCTCGTACAGGCTGGACACGCGCTCGTGGCCCGCCTCCACTTCGAGGTCCATGGCCAGCGCCCCGCCCGCCCTGGCGGCGACGCGCACCGCCTGTAGGAGCATCGTTCCGATACCGCTGCCCCGATGCTCGGGCATCACGTAGAGCTCGTCGAGCCATGCCGCGCGTCCGCCGTGCTCGAGCGAGAAGCTCCATGACATCGCCGCGACGCCGACGATGCGCCCGCCGGCTTCCGCGACGAAGATGCGACCGAGCCCCGGCTCGGCGATGAGCGCGGCCGCCGCCGCTTCCAGGGCCGCCTGCGCCGGCGCGAGCGAGTGCTCGCCGAGCTGGGCCGTGAGCAGCTCGACCACGCGTCCCTGGTCGGCTGCCGTGGCTTCCCGACAGGCGGCTATTCCCACTCGATCGTCGCGGGCGGCTTCGACGAGATGTCGTACACGACGCGGTTCACGCCGCGCACCTCGTTGATGATGCGCGCCGACATGCGCGCCAGGACCTCGTCGGGCAGGCGGGCCCAGTCGGCCGTCATGCCGTCCGTCGAGCGGACGGCGCGGATGGCCACGACGTGCTCGTAGGTGCGCTCGTCGCCCATGACACCGACGGTACGCACCGGGAGGAGCACCGCGAACGCCTGCCAGAGGCTGTCGTAGAGCTCGGCGGCGCGGACCTCTTCCTGCACGACGACGTCGGCGGCCCGCACGATCGCGAGCCGGTCGGCGTCGACCGCGCCGATCACGCGGATCGCGAGCCCGGGGCCGGGGAACGGCTGGCGGCCGACGATCTCGTCGGGCACCTCGAGCACCCGGCCCACCTCGCGCACCTCGTCCTTGAACAGCTCGCGGAGCGGCTCCAGCAGCTCGAGCTTCATGCGCTCGGGGAG
>Ga0111539_10004019_pt1 | contig 19304 bp, 18 predicted proteins | sample RhiMethybrSRZTD1_FD_79667 | JGI IMG/M metagenome (GOLD analysis project Ga0111539, IMG submission 79667) | Populus rhizosphere microbial communities from Tennessee, USA - Rhizosphere MetaG P. TD hybrid SRZTD1 (version 2) (version 2) | ecosystem: Host-associated > Plants > Roots > Rhizosphere >... | reverse complement strand
GCCGTCGAACCGCATCTTCTGGTCGCCGAAGGCAATCGCGCGGCGTACCTTTCACACGATGAGCTGAGCGCTTGGCAACTCGTTGCCCGTGCCCAAAGCCAGTACTGGCGGCTCACAAAGGAGGATTTCGACGCCTCGATCACAAGCTTGACACAGGCGCTCGAACGGAGCCCGGACTTTGCCCCGGCTCAGGCACTACTGGCCTTTGCCTTGGGGTTCGCGGCCCACATGGGATGGGTGGAGAGGGGTGAGTGGATACCCGTTGCGCGGCGGCATGCCGAGCGCGCCATCGCCTTGGACGATCGCAACCCCTGGGGCTACTCGGCGTTGGGCTATGCGGCGATGATGCAGAGGCGGACCGAGGAATCCCTGGCCGCGTTTCGCAAGGCCGTGGCCCTCACGCCCAGCTCCGCAGCCGCTCATGGGCATCTGAGCCATGGACTTGCCTTCGCCGGCATCGCCGACGAGGCGATCAAGCATGGCGAGATCGCCATGAAGCTGAGCCCGCTCGATCCTGCGATGGCTCGCTTCATGGGCGGCATTGCCATAGCGCACTACACGGCGCGGCGCTTTGAGGAGACGATCCGGCTTACCCGCGACAACCTGCGCATTCGGCCGGGCTTCCAGGGCGCCCAGCGATTGCATTGTGCAAGCCTTGCCCAGGCGGGTCGCATTCAGGAGGCGCGCGCGTATCTATCGACAATTCGCCAGACCCACCGCCCGCCCCTCACCATCGAGTGGGTCCGCAACAACGTCCCCTACCAGACCCCCGAATTGATGGAGCTGTTCATAGAAGGACTGCGCAAGGCCGGCTTGGATGGGTAGGTCGCATGGCGGCGGCAAAGCAGGGGCATGGAGCCGCATGAGCCGCGGCCGCGCCGCGCGAAGTCACGAGCTCGAGCCCGCTAGTTCTTGAGCCGATAGCCCGTGCGGAAGATCCACCACACCAGCGCCAGGCAAATCCCGAGGAACAGCAAGGTCATGGCCAGGCTGATGCCGATGTTCACGTCGGCGATGGAGTAGAAGCTCCAGCGGAAGCCGCTGATCAGGTAGACGATCGGGTTGAACAGGCTCAACGCCTGCCAGAACGGGGGCAGCACGTTGATGGAGTAGAAGCTGCCGCCGAGGAAGGTGAGCGGCGTGACGATGAGCATCGGTATGACCTGCAACTTCTCGAACCCATCGGCCCAGATGCCGATGATGAAGCCGAACAGGCTGAAGCTCACGGTCGTCAGAAGCAGGAAGGCGATCATCCACACGGGATGCTCGATGCGCAGCGGCACGAACAGTCCCGCGGTCGCCAGGATGATGAGGCCGAGGATGATCGACTTGGTCGCCGCCGCGCCCACATAGCCCAGCACGATCTCGATCATGGAGATCGGGGCCGACAGCAGCTCGTAGATGGTGCCGACGAACTTCGGAAAATAGATGCCGAAGGAGGCATTCATGATGCTTTGCGTCAGCAGCATCATCATGACGAGGCCCGGCACGATGAAGGCGCCGTAGCTGACCCCGTCGATCTCGGCGATGCGCGAGCCGATGGCGGCGCCGAACACCACGAAGTAGAGGGAGGTGGAGATCACGGGCGCCGCAATGCTCTGCATCAGCGTGCGTCCCGTGCGCGCCATTTCGAAGCGATAGATGGCCCAGACCGCGCGCCAGTTCATGCTTGCCGCCTCACCAGGTCGACGAAGATGTCCTCGAGCGAGCTTTGCGTCGTGTGCAGGTCGCGGAAGCGGATGCCGGCCTCGTTGAGATCCTTGAGCAGCGCCGTGATACCGGTGCGCTCGGCCTGGGTGTCGTAGGTGTAGACGAGCTCCCGGCCCCCGCTCGCCAGCGACAGGCGGTGGCCGGCGAGCCTGTCGGGGAGCGCATCCAGCTTCGCCAGCAGCTGCAGTGTGAGCTGCTTCTTGCCGAGCTTGCGCATCAGCTCGGCCTTCTCCTCCACGACGATCAGCTCGCCCTTGCTGATGATGCCGATGCGGTCGGCCATCAGCTCGGCCTCCTCGATGTAGTGCGTGGTGAGGATGATCGTCACGCCCGAGGCGCGCAAGCTCCGCACCACGTCCCACATGTCCTTGCGCAGCTCCACGTCGACGCCGGCGGTCGGCTCGTCGAGGAACAGGATCTCGGGCTCGTGCGCCAGCGCCTTGGCAATCATGACGCGCCGCTTCATGCCGCCCGAGAGCGTCATGATCTTGCTGTCCTTCTTGTCCCACAGGGACAAGTCCTTCAGCACCTTGGTGATGTGGCCGGGGTTGGCCGGCTTCCCCCACAGGCCTCGGCTGAAGCTCACCGTCGCCCACACGGATTCGAAGGCATCGGTGGTCAGCTCCTGCGGAACGAGGCCGAGCTTGGCGCGAGCCGCCCGGTAGTCGCGGACGATATCGCAGCCGTCGACCGTGACGCTGCCCGTGCTGGCGTTGACGATGCCGCACACGATGCTGATCAGCGTGGTCTTGCCGGCGCCGTTGGGGCCGAGCAGCGCGAAGATCTCCCCGCGCCGGACCTCGAGATCGATCCGCTTGAGGGCCTGAAACCCCGAGGCGTAGGTCTTGGAGAGATCGGCAATGGAGATGACGGGGTCCATGAAGCGCCGTCCGGTTGCTTCGGGGCGACGGTTCTAGGCGGGCACCATGGCCATGCCAGTGCGGCCGTCTGCGACGGGTCGCCACAGCTGGGGGCCTCGTAGGGCGCAAAAGGCGGAGCCGCATTGCGCCGGACTTCGCGCGCAACGGCGCAATGCGCTCCGCTCTTGCGCCCTACGCCTTGCTCACACCGGTGCGCGCTCGAGCAACTCGATGGACACGCCCTCCGGTCCGCGCAGGAAGGCGATGCGCACGCCGGGGCGGATGGTGTCGGGCTCCATCGTGAACACGGCACCCTTGGCCTTCAGCTCGGCCACCACATCGTCGATGCCCGTCACCGACAGCCCGAAATGGTCGAGGCCCTGGTAGGGCGTGACGGGCGGCGGGTTCACGGTGCTGCCGGGCGCCACCTCGGCGATGAACACGTCGGCGCCGCCGATCTTGAGGTCGATGCGCGGCTTACCCTGCTGCATCGTGCGGATCACCTCAGCGCCGAACATCTTCTCGTAGAACGCAGCGGTGGCCTCGGGGTTCGGGCTGCGCAGGTGGATGTGGTCGTAGGTGAACTTCGCCATGTTTCCGCTCCCTGTCCGTCTTGCTTGTGCGGCGGGAGCTTAGCATTGCGCAGTCAGGGTCCGCGAGGCGGAGCGGCGCCGGGCAGGCATTCGGGGTTGCGGCAGCCGCCGAGCAGCGAGCGGCCGACATAGAGGTCGAGTTCGCCGCGTCGCCACAGGCGCAGCGGCTCGATGGGGTCGACCCTGCGGCGTCCGGCGCGCGCACTGGCATAGCGCGGGTGGTATCGCCATAGCCGCCAGGCCGTGAGATAGCGCAGGCGCGTCAGGCGCACCGCGCCGACGCACGCGCCCACGCCCGGAAAGCTGCTCACGCCGGCGGCGATCCGGCGATGCAGGCCGCCGAACGTCTTCCAGTACCAGGAGCCGAGCGCGATATCCGCCGCCTGCACCCAGACGCGCCGCACGACGGGCACGAGGAACGCGACCGGAAAGATGATCAGCACGACATGCAGATAGACCTGGCTGGCGATCAGCACCGCGACGATGGCGAGCTTGACGATCAGCGGCAGGTCCAGCCAGGCCCGGCGCATGCGCGCGAGCAGGAGCCTGCCCTTGCCGCGCCAGCCATGCGCCCGGCGGATCCCCTTGTCGCTCAGGATGACGCCGCCCGCGTAGCTCAGCCCGACGCCCATGACCACGCGCGATATGCCGCTCAGCCGGCGCCAGCCGACGCCCCTGGCGATCACGGCGAGCAGGCCGCCCGCAGTGCGCATGGCGCCATTTGCGACAGCGGCCAGCGCATTCCACAGGAAGCGACCCGAGGCGGCGAGAACCTCGACGCCCGTGTAGTGCCCGACGGCAACGATCGCCGTTACGGCCAGGACGAGAAACGTGACCCACCAGCCGATCGCGCGCCGGCGCGGCGGCCGCGCCCCTGGCTCGCTCTCGCCGGTGGCGCCCGATGTTGCCGACGATGATGGTTGGGACGGCGCGCCGCTGCCGGTCGTCTCGCCAGCTGACGCGCTACGCTCCACTGCACGCGAGGGTGCCGCGAACGGTCTGCTCTGAGAAAGACTGAGTTTCTTCGCCTGTGCTCCGACTCGCATGGGCTCACTCTGGCACGGTACGCGGCCGGCTTGAAGGCGGTCGGATGTGGTGGCCATGCCCGTGAACTGTGCTTAGTCTGGGCGTAGGGACAGGCGAGGATTCCCGGAGGTACGCATGGCTGCAACGTTCCTGAACGGTGATGGCTGGCGCGCGCGCATCGGCATCGTCGTCCCCAGCGTCAACACGGTGATGGAGCCGTGGGCCCAGCGCACGGTGCCCGAAGGTATCAGCCTGCACTTTGCGCGCATGTTCATCCCGGACCGGCTCGCCCGCGAGACCCTGATCGAGATGGACCGCAACGAGGGGATGGCCGGCATCCGACAGCTCGCGAGCGTGCGGCCGCACGCCATCGCCTACGGCTGCACGGCCTCGAGCATCGTGCAGGGCGTGGCCTACGACCGGCACCTGCGCCTCGAGATCGAGGAAGCGTGCAAGACGCCGGCGACGACGGCGGCCCACGCCATCCTGCAGGCCGTGCGCGCGTTCGGCGCACGCAAGGTGGCGGTCGTATCGCCCTATACGGACGAGGTGGCCGCGGCCGAGCACAAATTCTTCTCCGAGGCCGGCCTGGAGGTTCTGGGGGAGGCGCATCTTGGAGTTTCCGACGGCTTCCTGCTGGCCGAGCCCGAGCCCGCGGCGCTGTTCCAGCTCGGCATGAAGGGCTGGAGCGCGGGCGCGGATGCTCTCATCATCTCCTGTCTCAACACCCGCTCGCACACGGTAATCGCCGCCCTCGAGCAGGCCATCGGCAAACCCGTCATCACCTCGACCCAGGCCACGCTGTGGCATGCGCTGCGGCTCGCGGGAGTCAAGGACGCCATCCCCGGCTACGGCCGGCTGCTGCAGGAGCATTGAGACCTCATGGCATCGAGCCCGCGTGGCTACAAGCTGGCCGCCTTCACGAAAAACCGGACCAATCCGGCCTATATCGGGGCGCGGCTCGGCGCGGACCGGGTGGCGGCCCGGCTCGGCTGCTCGCTGAGGCATCACGTGCCCACCAAGCCCGACGACGTGGAGGAGCAGCGCGGGCTGCTCGCTGCCGTGCTGGCCGAGGGCGTGGATGCGATCCTGCTCGCCCCCACACATGCCACCGCGCTCAACGATCTCCTGCAGCGCGCCAGGTCGAAGGGCATTCCCATCCTGTGCATGGTGAGCCAGCCAGAGAAGTTCGACTGCACGTGCTTCGTGGGCTCCGACGACCGCGCGCTGGCGCGGGGCATCGCCGATCATCTCTTCGACAGCCTGGGCGGGCGAGGCGACGTGGTGACGCTCGAGGGTCATCCCAACGCCATGACGACGGCGCCGCGCACGGCAGGCTTCCGCGACGCCGCCGCGGCGCGGCCCGCCGTGCGCATCAAGGCGTCGCGGGCCGGCGATTTCCAGCGCGACGGCGGCCATCGGGCGATGGCGGAGCTGCTCGGCGCCGAGCCGCGCATCGACGGCGTGCTGGCGGCGAACGACTTCATGGCTATCGGCGCGCTCGATGCCATGCGCGAGGCAAGGCGCCTGATGCCGATCGTCGGGATCAACGCCACGCCCGAGGGCGTGGCCGCTGTCAAGCGCGGCGACCTCGTCGCCACCTCCTCCTTCGATGCCATGAAGATGGCATGCCTCGGGGTCGAGGCGGCTGTGCGCGTGCTCCGCGGCGAGACGGTGCCGCGCCTGCTCATGCTGCCCGTCGAGGTGGTCGATCGCAGCAACTGCGCGGCCTGGGACAAGCCCTATGCGGAGCGGTCGCTGCCGGAGTGGCGCGACTATGTGAAGGCCTGAGGGCCAAGGCGGCCCCTGTTCCTCAGGTAACTGACCGTCGCCCGCCCCCGCGCCAGCCTGCGGCGCAACTTGCCGCCGCTTTTCCGTGGGGTTGCGCATGAGTTCTTCGGGCTTTGCCGCCCTTGCGGTCGCCCTCGGCTTCCTCGCGTCCGGCCCGGCCGCCGCCTGCATGAGCGAGACCGCCGCACGGGAGGCCGCGCAGGGCAGGCTCGCCATCCGGGCGGCCAAGGATGCCGCCGGACGGTCGGAGCGGCCCTACATCCTGACGGTGCCGACCCCGGTCTGCCTCACGGCCAGCGATCCTGAGAACAGTGTCAAGGGCACCCGCACGATCCACGTCTATCCGGCCACGCCGAAGCTGCACGAGGCCATGCAGCGCCTGGTCGGCAAGACGGTCGAAGTGCGGGGCACCGTCTTTGCGGCCCACACCGCGCATCATCACGCCCCGATCGTCATGGAGGTGGCGGAGATCAAGGGCCGCTGATGTGATACTACGGCAGTCCGCGTCATTGCCCGTGGCAGGATGGCCAAGCAAGGGGAGCGTGCCGTGGATGGTCGGGTGAGCCTGAGCAGCGGCACGCGCGTCGGCGGCAACTACCGGATCGAGCGCGTCATCGGCGCCGGGGGCTTTGCCATCACCTATGCGGCCACCGATCTCGACCTGAGCACGGTCGTCGCGATCAAGGAATACTATCCCAGCGAATTCGGAGCCCGCGACGAGGGCATGCGGGTGCATCCCCGCTCGGCACGGCACGCGGAGACTTTCGACTGGGGCAAGGCCAGCTTCCTCGAGGAGGCGCGCATGCTGGCGCGCTTCCGTCATCCGAGCATCGTGCGCGTCTCACGCGTGTTCGAGGCGCACGCAACGGCCTACATGGTGATGGACTACGAGGCCGGGAAGGACCTCGCGACCTGGCTGCGGGACCTCGGTCGTGCGCCGGCCCAGTCGGAGCTCGACCGCATCGCCGCCCCTCTGCTCGACGCGCTCGAGATCATGCACGGCGAAAGTTTTCTGCACCGCGATATCGCCCCGGACAACATCGTCGTCCGCCCTGACGGCAGTCCGGTGTTGCTTGACTTCGGCGCGGCGCGGCGCGCCGTGGGAGAGAAGAGTCGATCCCTCACCGGTATTGTGAAGACGGGCTATTCGCCCTTCGAGCAGTATGCAACCGACGGCCGTCTGCAGGGACCTTGGACGGACCTCTACGCTCTCGGCGCTACGCTCTACAGGGCCGTCTGCGGCATCACGCCGCCCGAGGCGACGCTGCGCGTGGCCGACGATCGCATGCAGCCTGCCGTCGATGCCGCGGTCGGAACCTACAGGAAAGGCTTCCTCGCCGCGATCGACGCCTGTCTGCGACCTTCGCATGCCGACAGGCCGCAGTCGGTCGCGGCACTCCGGCCGGTCCTGCTGCACGACGCCTCGGCCGACCGCCTTGCCCCAACGCGCAAGGTCCCAGCGGCACCGCCCGTGCCGGCTTCTGGCCCTCGGCCGGGGAAGCGGCGATGGGCGATCGTTGCGGCTGCCATAGCCGTTGTTGCGGGCGTTTCCGGCGGCCTCACCTATTCGCATTGGCAGGACCAGGAGCGCCGAAGGATCGAGGAGGCGCGCAAGCGTGCGGACATGGAGGCAGGGCAGCGCAGGCTCGCTGCCGAGCGTGCCGAGCGCGAGCAGGTCGCCGAGTTGCGCGCGCAGGAGGAGAGGCGCCGCCGCACGGAGGAGGAGGCGCGGTCGCGCGCGGATGCTGAGGCCAGGCGGCTCGAGCAGGAGAAGCGCGCCGCGGAGGCCAGGGCCGCCGAGGAACGCCGCCTGCAGCAGGAGGCAGACAACAGGGCGCGGCAACAGCGTGAGGTGGCTCTCAGGGAGGAGCAGCGGCGCCAGACGATCGCAGCCATGCAGAGGCCGATCGACAACTTGTTCTCGTCCTGGCGTGCCCTGGATGCGGATGCCTATGTGGCGCAATGGGCCCCTGGCGCCATGAAGGTCGATCGCAAGGCCGGCACGACGAAGACCATCGACCAGCTGGCCGGCGAGCGACGCCGTTTCTTTCAGCAGCTGTCGCGGGTGCAGGCCGACTACCGCGTCCAGTATCGCGGCATGAACGGCAATGCCGGGAGCTTCGATGTCGCCTACACGATGACTTTTCACTATCGCAACGGGCGCTCGTTCACCGAAAGCGCTTGCGAGGACTACGTCATCGAGAACCGCGACGGCGTCTGGCTGATCGTGCGCAACGAGGACTACAAGCCCTGCTCCTGAGCCCTCTCAGCGGGCCGGAACGGCGGCACTCCTGGACCGAGGACCTGAGGTTCTGCTTCGAAATATGCCAGAAGCTCGTGATCGGCTGGAAATGCGACGCTCATTGCAGCGGCTGGGGCTCCCGGAAACGTGCCAAATTGCTCGCACATGCCGACCGGGCGCCTAGTCCGGCAGCTTGTAGTCCGAGAATTTGGCGCGCAGGTCCTTCTTGGAGATCTTGCCGGTTGCCGTCATGGGCAGGGCGTCGACGAACACGACGTCGTCGGGCATCTGCCATTTGGCGATCTTGGCTCCCAGCACGTCCAGAATCTCGGCCTTGGTCGGCTCGGCGCCCGGCGCCTTCACCGCCACCAGCAGCGGCCGCTCGTGCCACTTGGGATGCGGCACGCCGATCACGGCGCAGTTGGCCAGCCCCTTGCACGCGAGCGCTGCGTTCTCCACGTCGATGGAGCTGATCCACTCGCCGCCCGACTTCACGAGGTCCTTGGTGCGGTCGACGATCAGCAGCCATTGGTCCGGCGTGATCTTGGCGACGTCACCGGTGCCGAACCAGCCCTCGCTGTCGATCTGCTTGGCGGAGGCCTCCGGATTCTTGAAGTAGCCCGACACGATGGTGGAGCCACGCACGAACAGCTCGCCCGAGGTCTCGCCGTCCGGCGGGGCGCGGTTGCCCTTCTCGTCGATGACCTTGAGGTCGACCCCGAACATGCGTCGCCCCTGCCGGGCGCTGAGCTGAGCCCGCTCCATCGGCGCCTTGGCGCGCTCGTCGGGGCGGAAGACCGTCAACGTGCCGACCGGGCTCATCTCGGTCATGCCCCAGCCGTGCGTCACCTCGATCGCCCAGTCGCGCGTGAGCGTGTCGATCATGGCCTGCGGCACGGCCGAGCCGCCGCTCAGGATCTGCACGAGCTTGGCCGGCTTGCGTCCCCGCTTCTTGAACTCCTCGATCAGGCCGAGCCACACCGTCGGCACGCCCCAGCCCGCCTCGACACCTTCGCTCTCCATCAGGTCATAGAGCGTCGCGCCGTCGAGCTTGGCGCCGGGCAGGATGAAGGGGCAGCCCGACAGCGGCGTGATGTAGGGAAGGCTCCAGGCGTTGGCGTGGAAGAGTGGAACCACCGGCAGGATCGTGCGGTTGTGCGCGAACAGGTCGGGCCGCGTGGCGATGAGAAAGAACGTGTGGAGCATCATGGCGCGGTTGGAGTAGAGCACGCCCTTCGGCTCGCCGGTCGTGCCCGACGTGTAGCAAAGCGAGCAGGCGGCGTTCTCGTCGAACTCGGGCCACGTAAAGGCTGCCGGCACCTCGGCAAGCAGGCCCTCGTAGCACATGAGGCCCGCCAGCGGCGACGTATCGGGCATGTGCGCGCGATCCGTCATCAGAACGTAGCTCTTGATGGTCTTGAGCGCGGGCTGAAGCTTCTCGACGAGCGGCAGGAAAGTCGCGTCGAAGAACAGCGCGGTGTCTTCGGCGTGGTTGGCAATGTAGGTGATCTGGTCGGGGAAGAGTCGGGGGTTGATGGTGTGGCAGACCGCGCCGATGCCGGCGATGGCGAAGTAGAGCTCGAAGTGGCGATAGCCGTTCCAGGCCAAGGTGGCCACCCGGTCGCCCGGCTTGATGCCGAGACCGATCAGCGCATTCGCCAGCCGCCCGATCCGCTCGCGTGCCTGGGCGTAGCCGTAGCGGTGAATGCCGCCCTCCACGGTTTGCGAGACCACCTGCACGTCGGGATAGGTCTCGGCCGCAAAGTCGATCACGCTTGAGACCAGGAGCGGCCGGTCCATCATCATTCCGCGCAGCATGCGCACTTCCTCCCTGGAATGCTTTGATCTTCAAGAGTACCTTCATCCGCAAGCCGGCGCTAGGCAGGGCGCGGGCGTTGACGCACCGGGGAATCAAGGAGGCAGTCGTGGCCGTAGTCGAGACGCAAAGGCAAGGCGAGATCGCCGTCATCCGCATGGACAACCCGCCCGTCAACGCCCTGGGTCACGCCCTGCGCGTCGGGCTCGAGAAGGCCTTCAACGAGGCCAACGCCGACGCCTCGGTGAAGGCCATCGTGCTCACGGGCACAGGCCGGTTCTTCTCCGCCGGGGCCGACATCACGGAATTCAAGTCCGAGATGAAGGAGCCGTTTCTCCCGCAGCTGATCGACAGGATCGAGGCCGGCTCCAAACCGGTCGTGGCCGCCGTCAACGGTACGGCGCTGGGCGGTGGGCTGGAGCTGGCGCTCGGCTGTCACTACAGGGTTGCGGGCAAGGATGTACGCCAGCTGGGGCTGCCGGAAATCAAGCTTGGCATCATCCCCGGTGCCGGCGGAACGCAGCGGCTGCCGCGGGCGATCGGCGTCGAGCAGGCGCTGCAACTCATCACAACGGGCAACTTCATCGATGCGACGAAGGGTGCCGCGGCCGGCCTCATCGACAAGGTCGCCGACGGCGATGTGGTTGCCGCCGCGGTCGCCTTCGCCAAGGAGCAGGCCGGCAAGCCGCCGCGCCGCATCGGCGAGAAGACGATCGACAAGTCGTCCTTTCCGGCCGGCCTGTTCGAGAAGGCGCGTGCCTCTCTGGCACGGCATCCAAGCGGGCCGGTCGCGCCCAAGGCGGCCATCGATGCGGTAGAGGCGGCAGCGACGCTGCCGCTCGCCGAGGGCAATGCGCGCGAGCGCCAGGTGTTCCGCGAGGCGGCCGCCAGTCCCTACGCCCGGGCGCTGCAGTATGCCTTCTTCGCCGAGCGCCAGGCCGCCAACCTGCCGGGCATCGGTGCCGAGACGAAGCTGCGCGACATCAAGACCGTCGGCATCCTGGGTGCCGGCACCATGGGCACGGGCATCGGCCTTGCCTTCCTCAACGGCGGTTTCCCCGTCACCATCATCGAGACCACGCAGGATGCGCTTGACCGCGGCGTTTCCCGCATCAAGGACACGCTCGATGCCAACGCCAAGCGTGGCCGCATCACCGAAGCGCAGGCCGCCGACCGCTTCGCCAAGCTGACGCCGTCTCTCAGCCTGGAGGACCTCGGCAAGTCCGACCTCGTCATCGAGGCCGTCTTCGAGAACATGGCGCTGAAGAAGGAGATCTTCCAGAAGCTCGACAAGATCGCCAAGTCTGGCGCCATCCTCGCCAGCAACACCTCCACCCTCGACGTCGACGAGATCGCCGCCGTCACCAAGCGGCCGGCCGACGTGCTGGGCATGCATTTCTTCTCGCCCGCCAACATCATGCGCCTCTTGGAGATCGTCCGCGCCGAGAAGACCGGCAACGACGTGATGGCGACCGCAATGGCGATCGCCAAGAAGATCAACAAGGTCGGCGTGCAGGCCGGTGTCTGCGACGGCTTCGTGGGCAACCGCATGCTGGCGGCCTACGGCAACGAGGTGCAGGCCATGACGCTGGAGGGCGCCATGCCGCAGGAGATCGACGGCGCGCTGGAGGCCTGGGGCATGGCCATGGGCCCGCTGGCCGTCAGCGACCTCGCCGGCCTCGATGTCGGCTACCGCATCCGCAAGGAGAGGAAACTCGTGGGCGAGGCGGCGCAGTTCGCCCGCGTGCCCGACAAGATCGTCGAGATGGGCCGGCACGGGCAGAAGACGGGCGCCGGCTATTACAAGTACGATGCCAACCGCAAGCGCATGGTCGATCCCGAGATCGAGGCCCTGATCCGCGCCGAGGCGGAGGCCCTGCAGATCAAGCAGCGCCATATCCCGGCCGAGGAGATCGTCGAGCGCTGTCTGCTGAGGCTCGCCAACGAGGGCGCCAAGATCGTGGAGGAGGGCATCGCGCTGCGCGCCAGTGACTGCGACGTGATGTACCTCAACGGCTACGGCTTCCCGGCTTGGCGCGGCGGGCCCATGTGGCAGGCGGATAACGTGGGTCTCAAGTCCGTGGCGCAGAAGATCAAGGCCTACGAGGCAAAGTACGGCGCTCGCTGGAAGATCGCGCCGCTGATCGAGAAGCTGGCCGCCGAAGGCAGCTCGTTCGCGGCGCTGGACACGAAGAAGAAGTAGCTGTCATCCCGGAATTCACCAAAGGCGAATATCCGGGATCCAGGGCCAAGACGGACGGGGTTCGCCTCGCGGCCCTGGGTGCCGGATATTCGCTGCGCGAAATTCCGGCATGACAGGCATGCCGCGCCTCGGGGATTGCTGCGACCGGAGAGCGTTGACGGCTGAGGCATAAGCAGGCACTGCTGCTCTGCTTGCGCTTGAGATTACGCCTGCCATGCCCGCCACGCTCGCCCGCCTGCGCTCCACGCCCATCGCCTTCATGATGGCGCTGAGCTTCATCAACTACCTGGGCTTCTCCGGCTGGTCGGCGCTCCTCTACAACTTCACGATCGAGCGGGCGGCCTTCGACTGGTCCGACACCGGCATCACGCAGAGCGTGCGCGAGATTCCGGGCTTCCTCGCCTTCACGGCCATCTTCTGGCTGGCATTCGTGCGCGAGCAGACGCTGGCTTACGCGGCGCTGTTCATTCTCGGTCTGGGGGTTGCACTCACCGGCCAGTTCCCGACGCTGACGGGTGTCTTGATCACCACCTTCATCATGTCGGTGGGGTTCCATTATTTCGAGACGATCAACGCCTCCCTGCAGCTGCAACTGCTGCCCAAGGCTGAGGCGCCGCGGCTGATCGGCCTGATCGCGGCCGCGGGTGCGGCCGCCTCGTTTGTCGCCTACGGCGGCCTGGCGATTGCCTGGTGGGCGGGGTGGCACGCTTACGAGCAGCTCTACCTCGTGATCGGGCTCGCATGCGCGGCGATGGTGCTCGGCGCTAGGGCCTTCTTTCAGCGCTTCGAGGGGCCGGTGGCGCAGAACAAGAGCATCGTCCTCAAAAGGCGCTATTGGCTCTACTACGCCCTCACCTTCATGACGGGGGCGCGGCGCCAGCTCTTCTTCGCCTTCGGCGGTTTCCTGCTGGTCAAGAAGTTCGGCTATTCGGTCGCCGACATGGCCGTCCTGATGCTGGTGACGACGGCGCTCAACTCGGCGCTGGCGCCGCGGCTCGGCGCACTGGTGATGAAGGCCGGCGAGCGGCGCACGATCATGCTCGAGAACATCGTGCTGATCCTCGTCTTCGCCGGCTACGCCACAACGGCGAGCTGGCAGGTGGCCGGCGCCCTGTTCGTCATCGACGGTATTTTCTTCACGCTGACGCTGGCGCAGCGCACCTATTTCCAGAAGATCGCCGATCCTGCCGACATGGCCTCCACGATGTCGGCTGCGTTCACGATCAATCATGTCGCCGCAGTGATCGTGCCCGTGGCCTTCGGCGCGCTCGGCATGATCGATCCCGCGATCATCTTCTGGCTGGGAGCCGGCGTGGCGACCGTGTCGCTCAGCCTGTCGTTCTTCGTCCCGCGCCATCCCGCGCCCGGTAACGAGACCGTCCTCGCCGCCCCCCGCCCGCAGCCGGCGGAGTGAGAGGGCGGGACGGCTTGCCCCGGCCCGCGCCGCGCCCAACGCTCCAACCCCGTGCTCAGCCCAACGCTCCAACCTCGTGCTGAGCCAGTCGAAGCACGGCTTAGTGTGCGCGACCCGTCCTTCGACAAGCTCAGGACGAGAAAGGCGTGCGAGGCGCTGCGTCAGCCGCGCTCGGGATAGTCGCGGCGCGTGCCGTTCGGGTCGGCAACCGATAGGCCGTCCTCGGAGAGATACTGCGGCCCCACCGGCACCTTGCCGTGGCCGCCGGGGATGTCGAGGACGTAGGTCGGCTGCGCGATGCCCGACAGCCGTCCGCGCAGCGCGCGCATCAGGCGCTGGCCCTCGGCAATGGGCACGCGGAAATGGCTGGTTCCGGGCGCTGCGTCGAGGTGGTGCAGGTAGTAGGGCTTCACCCGCGCCTCGACGAACCCGCGCATCAGCTGCGCCAGCGTTTCGGCATCGTCGTTGATGCCCTTGAGCAGGACGGTCTGGCTCAGCAGGGGAATGCCGGCATCGACAAGGCGCGCACAGGCCGCGCGTGCGGCATCCGTCAGCTCGCGCGGGTGATTGGCGTGAACAGCAATGTAGACTGCCTTTCGGTCAGCCTTCAGCGCTCTCACCAGCGCCCCCGTCACGCGCTCGGGATCCACGACGGGTACGCGCGTGTGCCAGCGCAGCACCTTTACGTGTGGGACCGCGGCGAGGCGGGTGGTGACCTCGGAGATGCGTCGCGCCGAGAGCATCAGCGGATCGCCGCCGGTCAGGATCACCTCCCAGACCGCGGGCGTGGCCGCGACATAGCCGAGCGCGGCATCGAGCTTCGCGCCGGAGAGCGCCTGCTCGCCGCCGGGCCCCACGACCTCGCGCCGGAAGCAGAAGCGGCAATAAACCGGGCAGACGTGCGTGAGCTTCAGCAGCACGCGGTCGGGATAGCGGTGGACGACGCCGGCCACCGGCGAGAGACGCGCTTCGTCGAGCGGATCGGCGCGCTCCTCCGGTCGCGTCGCGAGCTCGCGCGCGTCGGGCAGGAACTGCGCCGCGATCGGATCGTGCGCGTCGGCGCGGTCGATCAGCTGCAGCATCTGCGGCGTGATCGCCACCGCGTAGCGCGCGGCCACGTGATCGAGTGCTCTGATGTCGCGCCCATCCGTCAGCCCGGCAGCGCCGAGCTCGGCCACGGATCGCAGCGTTTTGGCCGGTTGCGTCATGGGCGGGAAAACAGCTCGGGCAGTCGGGCCTCGAGTGCCGCGGCCAGCTCGTCGAGCTGGTTGCTGGTGCGCGGCTCGATTTCCTCGAGAGCTGCCAGGAAGGCCTCGGGCGTCAGGCGCGACAAAGGCAGGGACCGGTACCAGCCGCGTGCGGCGAGCTGCTGGCGGAACTCGACCTCTCCCGCTTCCGGCGTCGCTGCCGCGGGCGCCACCGACACCACGGGCAGGCAGGCGCCGACGGCCTCGGAGATCATGGCGGTGGAGTCGTCGGTGCAGAGGATGGCGTCCGCGGCGGCGAAGACTGACGGCAACGTGCCGGCCCCGGCGGTACGGAAATCGGCGAACGTTTCGATACCGCTATCGGACTCCGTCGCGAGAGCCGCGAGCGCATCGCCGATGAAGCTCCCGGACCGGCGCGAGGTCGTGGCCAGCCAGCGAATCCCGTGCTTGCGATGGGCATCGCGCAGGAAGGCCGTCAACTGCAGCCAGTCCTCGCTGCCGTAGTGCAGGGAGCCGGAGTTGCCTCCGATCAGCACGCCGACGCGTGCGGGTGGGTTGCCGCGGCCGTAGGCCGCCGCGCGGCCGGTGTGCGCGCGCCTGAGCGGCCCGGGGTCGATCGCCGACGGTGGGAGGGAGACGAGGTAGTTGGGCGCCAGCGCCATGCGCTGCAGTGGGATAATGACCAGCCGCATGTGCTCGGGCGCCAGGCGGCGCAGTCGGCCACAGAAAATGTTGGGCACGCCCTGCGTCTTGGCGATGGCCGCGTTGGCTGCCAGCGTATCCCCGCCCCCCGAGACGACGACGTCGGCATCGGGTATCGAGTCGGCCTTGATCCGGTAGCCCAGCCTAAGCACGAGGGCCGGCGAGGCTCCGCCGTTCACCAGCTGCAGCAGCGTGCGCGACGGCACCGCAAAGCGACGGCGCACCTGCAGGCGCGCGGTCTCGACCGGGCGCATCCGGCCCATGGCGGCGATCACGCCCTCGGCCTGGTGATAGTGGCCGGGCTTGCCGTCGCTGAGCAGCAGGGCTGTCAAGGGTCGTGTGGACAAGGCCAGAACTCGCTGCCGGCTGCGTTCGCGGCTGGGGAGATGCATGCTCCGGGCGCGTCGGCCCGTGAGCTCCCCTCCCGCTGGCAATGGTGGGCCCGGCAGGACTCGAACCTGCAACCAGACGGTTATGAGCCGCCGGCTCTAACCATTGAGCTACGGGCCCCGCCGGCCAGCGGGCGCGCCTCTATAGCATCACTTCCGGGCCGCGTGGAACGCACTGATTGGGCTTTGCGCCGCCACATCCATGGGCTCTAATGCCGGATCACGCGCGCAGGGGCGCACGGAGCAGGAATGGCATGCTCAGGCATATGGCATTGGCGGCCGCGGTCGCGGCGGTGGCGGCGCTCCTGCAGACAGGGACACCCATGGCGGCGGACAGCGACAAGCCGAGCGAGCGGACGATTACGGTCTCGGCCACGGGAAGGGTCGCCGCCGAGCCCGATATCGCCCACGTATCGGTGGGCGTGATCGTGGATGCCGCCACAGCCAAGGACGCCCTTGCCCGCAACAGCACCGTCATGAGCAAGGTCCTCGACGGTCTCAAGGGACTGGGAATTGCTGCCGGCGATATTCAAACCACCGGCGTCAACGTCGAGCCCCGCTACGCGCAGGGCAAGGATGGTCTTCCCGCTACCGTCACCGGCTACCGTGTCGTCAACCAGGTACGACTACTCGTGCGCGAGGTGAAGCGGTTGGGCGAAATCCTCGACGCGGTGATCGCGCTCGGTGCCAATCAGGTGCACAGCGTCAGCTTCGACATTGCCAATGCCGAAACGCTTCTGGACGAGGCGCGCAAGCAGGCCATCAGCAACGCCCGCCGACGCGCCGAGCTTTATGCAGCCGCCGCCGGTGTCCGGCTCGGCAACGTTCTGCAAATTTCCGAGAGCACAGGCGAAGTAGGTAGGCCGGTCTTCGCGGCCCGCAGTGCGCCGGGCGCAGCGGTACCCATCGAGGCTGGCACCCGCGTTCTCACGGTAGAGGTCGGCGTCGTCTACGCCCTGCAATGAGCACAGGCGGATCGGTGACGGCAGGCGGGACGGGCCCCGAGCCGTTGGCGACCTTACTTCTCCTTGCGCACGCCCTTGAACGGCTTGGCATCGGCCTTCACGTCCATGAACTTGCCGCTCTTGTCGTCGCGCTTGGTCCAGGTGCCGGTGATCGGGTTCTTGATCTGCGAGCGTGTCTTGACCGCGCCCTTGCGCTGGCTATCGCCGGGGGTCTTGTTCTTGGCCATCGTGCCGTCCTCCGTGGGTGCGGGAAAAGACGTACACGGTAGCGTGATTCGCCGGTCGCGCGATTTCAATCCGCCTCGTCCACGTGGAAGCGATGCAGGATGCGGTGCACGACAGGCGCCAGGATGATGCCGCTGGCAAGCACGATCACGAGGCCCGAATAGAGGGCATAAAAACCGGCGAAGAGCTTGCCGGCATCGGTCTTGAGTTGATCCGCCGGTCCCATGCCCGACAGGATCATCGAGGCGTTGAGGAAGGCATCGATCCAGCGCATGCCCTCGAAGTGCGCGTAGCCGGCCATCCCCACCATCAGCGAGGCGCCGACAAGCAGCATGGCAATGACAAAGCTCGTCAGCAGGCGCCAGACGTACCGCCGCATCGAGGCGAGCGGCTGATGCATGGATTCATAGTCGAGCAGGTCGGATGCGGCTCCTCCGTCGGGCGGCCGATCGGGCGATTTGTCAGGCGCTACCTGGGCCATGGCATTCCCCATCCACAGGGTTGGGACGCTGGCGACCATGCGCAGGCGGACCTGCTCTGGCAATGCCCGCGCGTGCCGCATCGTCAGCCCTATCGCCGCGCAAGCGCCCGGGCGACGTCGGCGAGGCAGTCGGCGAACGCCGAAAGATCGGTCAACTCGGCCCCCGCCGGGACGCTGCGGCGCACGAGCCGGCAACCGCAATCGCGGATCGCTGCCTCGAGCATGAGGTTCTCGGCGAGCCCGAAATCCTCGATGGCGACATCGGAGCGATCCCCGTCGTGCGCGCTTGGCCCCCGCGAGCGGAATATGCGCGCCCGCTCGGCATAGTCGGGGGCGACGTTGGTATATCCGGACACCGGCCGACCGAGCGCGCGCATGAAGCCCACTTCGAACGCGGTTCCGGCATCGGCCGATGCCCCCCGGAACGGCGTCAGGTTGGCGATAAGTGCGTCGCAGGAGCGCATCAAGGCCTCGTTGGCGGCAGAGATGCAGCGTGCCTGCTCGCCGGGGTCCATGCCTTCGACCGTCAGCTCCGCGTCGAGCGGAAAGGCGCCCTCCAGCCCGGCTTGGGCCGCGAGCCGGCACTTCTCGGCGCCGACTGCGCGCGCATCGGGCAGGAACACCTCGGGTCCGGCGAGATAGATGCGGGGGCGGCGGGTCATGTGAGGCTCGGTGGTTGCCGTTGGGAATGCCCTGTTTCCCAGAACCTGAGGTCGATGACCAGTCTGGCTGTTTGCAGCAGGTGCCCGACGCCGATAGGTTGTGCGCCCGCCCAACCCACCTCAAGCCAAGCGACGAGCCCGGCGTGCCGCCTCTGCAGCGACCAATCTTCTACGGCTGGTACATCGTCGCCGGGGTCTTCTTGATCACCCTGACGACATCGGGGCTGGTGTTCTACAACCTGTCCATCCTGCTTGCCGCGTTCGTTGCCGAGCGCGGCTTTCCGGTCGGCCTCGCGAGCACGGCGACCGCCAGCTTCTTCGTGGCCGGGGCCATCGGCGGCGCGGTTGCCGGACGTCTCGTCGACCGCATCGATCCGCGCGTCGTCATCGTCACGGGCGCCACTGCGAGCGCACTGGCACTGGCCAGCGCCGGCGCGTTGCGCGAGGTGTGGCAGCTCGTCGCTTTCCATGTCGTGTTTGGCTTCTGCCACGGTGCGAGCGGCCTCGTGCCGCTGACGACGCTGGTGGCGCGCTGGTTCAGCGCCCGCCGCGCGCTCGCATTCTCGATTGCCGCCTCTGGCCTCTCGTTTGGCGGCATCGCGCTGGCGCCCGTGGTCGCGCTGGCGATCGGTCGCATGGGGCTGGCTGGCGCATCGCCCTGGCTGGGGCTTGCTCTCTGGCTCGGAACCGTGCCGGTCGCCTTGCTCGTGCTGCGCGCCAGTCCGGCCGCCATGGGCCTGGAACCCGACGGCGCCGCATCGCCGCCCGGTGCCCGGAAGGTAGAGCAACCGGCCGTTGCGTTCGCCGAGGCGCGGCGCAGCGGCTACTTCTTCGCGGTCTCGGTCGCCTACCTGTTCCTGCTCGGCGCGCAGGTCGGGGCCATCGCCCACTTTTACCGGCTTGCGAGCACGCGTCTTGGCACGGCGGCGGCCGCGTTCGCGATCTCAGCGCTGGCCGGCTCCAGTACGCTCGGACGGATCGCCGGCGGCTGGTTGATGCTCTACGTTTCCGCGCGGC
>Ga0111539_10004013_pt1 | contig 19321 bp, 18 predicted proteins | sample RhiMethybrSRZTD1_FD_79667 | JGI IMG/M metagenome (GOLD analysis project Ga0111539, IMG submission 79667) | Populus rhizosphere microbial communities from Tennessee, USA - Rhizosphere MetaG P. TD hybrid SRZTD1 (version 2) (version 2) | ecosystem: Host-associated > Plants > Roots > Rhizosphere >... | reverse complement strand
TCCTTCGCGACCGACTTCGTGAGGCCGATGAGGCCAGCCTTGCTCGCGGCGTAATTGGCCTGGCCCTTGTTCCCGATCAGGCCGACGACGGACGAGATGTTGATGATGCGTCCCCACCGGCGCTTCATCATGCCGCGAGTAGCCGCGCGAATGGTTGCGAAGGCCCCGCGCAGGTTGGCGTTGATCACTGCATCCCAGTCGTCGTCCTTGAGCCGTAGCAGGATGTTGTCGCGCGTGAGGCCGGCGTTGTTGACGAGGATGTCGACGGAGCCCAACGCTTTCTCGACACTCTCGATGAGTGCAGTCGCCTGCGCAACCTCAGCGAGGTCACAGGAGAATCCTTTCGCATCACCACCGAGTTCTGCGGCAACCGCATCAGCCCGCGCCTGGTCGCGTCCAACGATCGCAACACGCGCGCCGCACTCGGCGAGCGTCTGCGCGATCGCGCGCCCGATGCCACGCGTGCTGCCAGTGACGAGCGCCACGCGTCCCGTGAGGTCGATCTTCATCAAGCCACCCGTGCGAGAAGAGATTCCACTTCCGCTGGCGTTCCACACGGGACGCACTCGGCGTCCGGGGCGATCTTCTTCATCAGACCGGTCAACACAGTGCCCGGGCCCATCTCCACGAACAGCGCGCCCGGGAAATCGCGCACCAGTGCCTCGACGAGCTGCGTCCAGCGCACCGGTGAGGTGAGCTGCTCGATCAGCAGCCGGCGGGCATCGCCGGCGCGAGTGACGGGAGCGGCGTTCACGTTCGCGTACACCGGCACGGCGGGGTCCGTCAACGACGCGTGAGCCACCACCTGGGCGAACGCCTGCCACGCGCTCTGCATCAGCGGCGAGTGAAAAGCGCCTGACACGGGGAGCCGAATCGCTCGCTTCGCGCCGGCTTGCTTTGCCAGCTCCATGGCGCGCTCGACACCGGCGACCTCGCCCGACACCACGACCTGTCCGGGTGAGTTGTAGTTCGCCGGCACGACCAGCCCGCCCTCAGGCGACTTCGAGGCTTCCTCGCAGATCTCGTCGATCGGGTGATCGGTGTCGCCCAGGATGGCGGCCATCGTACCGGGCCGCGCGAGGCCGGACTCGTACATCAGGGAGCCGCGCTGCCTGACGAGGCGGATCGCATTGGCCAGTTCGATCGCGTCCGCCGCGTGGTACGCCGTGAACTCACCTAACGAGTGACCGGCGGCGGCGCGAACCTTGCCGCGCAGCGCGTGACTCGTGACGGCCCAGACGGCGGCGCCGTGCGCCAGCAGCGCGGGCTGCGCGTTATGCGTGAGCGTGAGCGTGTCCGCCGGCCCCTCGAAGCAGAGTTGCGACAGCGGCTCACCCAGCGCGGCGTCGGCCTGCTGGAACGCCTCCGCAGCCGCGGTGAATGTCGCGGCGAGATCCTTGCCCATACCTGGCTTCTGTGATCCCTGGCCGGGGAACAGCAAAACGACGTTCATGGATCAGAAGCGGACGACCAGCGAGGCCCATGTGAACCCGGCGCCGAACGCGACCAGGAGGACCGTCGACCCTTCGGTGACGCGGCCCTGGGCCATCGCTTCCTCGAGCGCCATCGGCACCGACGCGGACGACGTGTTCCCGTACCGGTCGACGTTCACGTACACCTTCTCCATCGGGATATTCGCGTGCTTCGCGGTCGCCTCGATGATGCGGACGTTCGCCTGGTGCGGGATCAGCAGGTCGATGTCGGTGCCGGTCAGCCTGGCGCCGTCCAACGCGCGGTCGCACGCCTCCGACATCGAGCGCACCGCGTGCTTGAAGACTTCGCGCCCCTCCATCTGGATGAACCGGGTCGGGTCATCGGGACACTTCGGATCGAACGGCTTCGCCGCGCCACCGGTGGGCCGGTGCAGCAGCCGCGCGAGCGTTCCATCCGAGCGGAAGTACGTCGAGAGGATTCCCTTGCCCTTGTGCGCCCGCTTCAGCACCGCCGCGCCGGATCCGTCGCCGAACAGCACCGCGGTCGAGCGGTCCTTCCAGTCGACGATCGCGCTCAGCTTCTCGGTCCCGACCACGAGCGCGGTCTCGGCGTTGCCGCTCATCATCAGTCCTTCGGCGACGATGAGCCCATACAACCAGCTCGAGCACGCCGCGGAAATGTCGAAGGCGGCCGCTCGCGAGGCGCCTAACTCGGCTTGCAGCTCCACGGCGGTGGCCGGAAGCAGGTGATCCGGCGAGGCCGTGCCGAGGACGATCAGGTCGATCTCGCCCGGATGCACGTTCGCGCGCTCCATCGCGATCTTCGACGCAGCGGCGGACATGGTCCGGTTGTTCTCGTTCGGCGCGGCGATGCGGCGCTCGCGGATCCCCGTGCGCTGGACGATCCACTCGTCGTTCGTATCGAGCCCCATCCCCGCGAACTCGTGGTTGCGGAGCACACGATCCGGCGAGCACCGGCCGACGCCGGCGAGATAGACGAACGGTCGCTTCACGCCTGGACTCCGGGAGCCTTCGTTTCGCCGAGCAGTTCGCCGATGTGGCTGTCGAGCTTCATCGTCGCGGCGCGCGCCGCCACTTTGACGGCGTTCTTGAGCGCGCGGGCCGACGACTTGCCGTGGGCGATGATGCTGATGCCATTCACGCCTAACAAGGGCGCGCCGCCGTACGCCGAGTAGTCGAGGTGGGCGAAGGCGCTTCCGATGAGCTTGTCGTCCGCGCCCTGCTTCTTGAGGAGGCCGATCATCATCGGCGCGACCGCCTCGTAGAACTTGAGCACCACGTTGCCGACGAAGCCGTCGCATACCACGACGTCGAACGGACCGCGATCCGATGCTCCCTTCGGCAGGTCGCGGCCCTCGATGTTGCCCTGGAAGTTGAGTCCCGAGGCCGCGAGGAGTTGGTGCGCTTCCTTGACGAGCGCGTTTCCCTTCTCCGGCTCTTCGCCGATGCTGAGCAGGCCCACGCTGGCGTTGGTACGGCCGAGCACCGATTCCGCGTACGCCGCGCCTAACCGCGCGAACTGGACCAGCTCGTCGGCGCTGCAGTCGACGTTCGCTCCGGAGTCGAGCACAACAATGGGATTGAGCGCCGTGGGAAAGACCGTCGCGATGGCCGGCCGCGGCACACCCGCGTGACGCCTGAGGATGACGGTAGACAGTGCCATCTGGGCGCCCGTGTTGCCCGCGGAAACGAACGCATCGGACTTGCCCTCGAGTTGCAGCTTCAGCCCGACGTGCATCGATGAATTCGGCTTGCCGCGCACGACTTCCGACGGCTTGTCGGCCATGTCAATGACGTCTGCGGCGTCGAAGATGTCGATCCGTGACTCGTGGTCGGCGAGTGCCTTGTGATCGCCGGACAGGTGCGCGCGCAACTGCTCGCGCAGGACGCTCTCGCGCCCGATCAGTTGGACGCGATGGTCGGAATCGAGTTCACTCAGGGCAAGCAGCGCTCCGGCGACCGGAGCAGCGGGGGCGTAGTCGCCCCCCATTCCATCCAGCGCGACTCGCGCCAAGGATCAACCTTCCCGCGCCGCGACCCGCTGCTTGCCGGCGTAGTAGCCGCACTCGCCGCACACACGGTGGGGACGCTTTGGAGACTGACAGCGTGGACAAAGCTGCAGCACGACCGGGGCTGCCTTCTTGTGCGTATTACGCGCGCGCTTCTTGCGCTTCGAGGTTCTTCGCTTCGGGACGGCCATTGTCGTGATTCGTGACTAGTGACTCGTGACTCGTGACTCGTGACTCGCACGTATTTCGTGAGGGATGCCTTTCAGGTGCCCTTGCCCTTCAGTGCCGCCCATCGAGGATCGACTTCCGGTTCGCAGTGGTGCGGTCCCTGGTTCAGGTCCGCGCCGCAGCGAGGGCAAAGTCCCTTGCAGTCGTCGCGGCACAGGGCGAACCCCGGGGCCGCGAGTAACCACTGTTCCCGCAGGGCCGGACGGAGATCCACCGTCGTCGCCCGCGGTTCGAGCATGTAGACATCCGACTCGTCCGATTCCTCATCGGTCGCGTCGGCAAACAACAGGTGCAGCTCTTCGTCGACCTTGGCGCGCGCGGGCGCCAGGCAGCGACGACACTCCTCATCGACTTCACCAGACATGTGTCCGCTGAAGTAGAATCGGTCTTCGCCGGCACTGGAGAGCCGGCCTGTGACGGTCACGCCATCGACTGGACGAGGATCTGTGTCCAGCCAGACTGGATCGTCTGACGCCAGCTTCCCATCAACGCGAGCGGCCTTCGTCTCGAGGGACGACCGGTCGAAGGAGAGCATGGAAGCCACGAAACTTAGACCCTTAGACCAAGTGGGTCAAGTTACTACGATGCCTCAACTTAGGGCTTGGCGCCCTGGGCGTCGGCTCTGGAGGCTATGAGTTGGCGATTAAATCCGTCTCCGAGAAGAAAAAACGCGACTCCCGGTCAGCATTCTCATCGGAGTCGGAGGCATGGATGGCATTCCGCTCCTTGTTCTCCGCATAAAGCTTCCGGACCGTGCCCGGCTCGGCCTGTGCGGGATCAGTGGCACCGATGACGCGGCGCAGTTCAGCGACCGCGTTTCCGCGTTCGAGGACCATGGGCATGCACTTCCCGCTGGTCATGAAGGCGACGAGGGGCGCGTAGAACGGGCGTTCCCGGTGGACGGCGTAGAACTCTTTCGCCTGCGCGTCGGTCAGCTGCATCACGCGAGATGCGATCACGCGAAAGCCGGCTTTCTCCAGATGAGCCAGGATGAGGCCTGCCTTTCCTGATCCGAAGGCGTCGGGTTTGATGATAGTGAGAGTGCGGTTCATGATCGTCTAAGACGTTATGGATTGCGAATGAGGCAACGTTAACAGGATGGGCGATGGGGGATGGGCGACAACTGCTATCCGATCAGGTCCGCGCAATCGATTGGTAGTTCATCTCCCATCGCCCATCGACCATCCCCCATCCTGCTAAAGTTTCTGCTTCACCAGGTCCACGAATTCCACCGGCCTGTTCGCGACGGCAATCCCTGCGTCCTTGAACGCCTGAATTTTTTCCGCCGCCGTGCCTGACGAGCCCGAGATGATCGCGCCCGCGTGCCCCATGCGTCGTCCCGGCGGTGCGGTCTGTCCGGCAATGAAGCCGACCACGGGCTTCTTCATCTTCTCCTTCACATAACGAGCGGCGTCCTGCTCGTCCGTTCCACCGATCTCGCCCATCATGCAGATGACCTTCGTCTCCGGATCGGCTTCGAACGCTGCCAGGCAGTCGATGAAGTTCGTGCCGTTGATTGGATCTCCGCCAATGCCGACGCACGTCGTTTGTCCCAGGCCTGCGCGCGTGAGCTGGTAGACGACTTCGTACGTCAACGTGCCCGAGCGACTCACGATGCCGACGGGACCCGGTGTCACGATTCGCGCCGGGATGATCCCCACTTTCGACTGCCCCGCTGAAATCAACCCGGGGCAGTTCGGTCCAATGAGACGTGCGCCGCGTTCCTTCACGAAGGGCCAGGCCTTGGTCATGTCGAGCACCGGCACGCCTTCGGTGATCGCGACGATCAGCTTCACGCCGGCATCGGCCGCTTCCATAATCGCGTCAGCGGCAAACATCGGTGGCACGTAGATCACGCTCGTGTTCGCGCCGGTCTTGCTCACCGCGTCGGCGACCGTGTTGAAGACGGGCACCTTTCCTTCGAACGTCTGGCCGCCCTTCCCTGGCGTCACTCCGGCGACGACCTGCGTACCGAAGTCGATCATCTGCTTCGTGTGAAACGAGCCGTCGCGGCCGGTGATGCCCTGCACCACCAGCTTTGTGTCCTTGTTGATGAAGACGCTCACGCGGCCTTTCCTCCGGTTGCGAGAGCCACAGCCTTCCGCACCGCTTCGTCCATGTCGGATGATGCGCTGAAGCCATTTTCGTTGAGGATCTTCATCGCGATTTCTTCGTTCGTCCCCGTGAGGCGGATCACGATCGGTACCTTGAGCGGATTCTGCTTCGTGGCGGTCACGATGCCGTTGGCCACGTCATCGGTACGCGTGATGCCGCCGAAGATGTTGAACAGAATCGCCTTCACGTTAGGGTCGGCGGTGATGATCTTGAGCGCGTTGACGACCTTCTCCGGCGACGACGAGCCGCCGATGTCGAGGAAGTTCGCGGGTTCGCCGCCGTAGTACTTCACCAGGTCCATCGTCGCCATGGCGAGACCGGCGCCGTTCACGCAGCAACCGACGTTGCCATCGAGCTTGATGAACGTGAGGCTCGCATTGCGCGCCTGAACCTCGCTGGGCTCTTCGGCCGTTTCATCGCGCAGCGCCGCAATTGCCGGACGGCGATCGAGTTCGTTGTCGTCGATCCCCATCTTCGCGTCCAGGGCGACGACCTCACCCGCCGGAGTCACGACGAGCGGATTGATCTCGGCCAGCGAACATCCGCTCTGCACGAAAGCGGTGTAGAGCTGCTGCATGATCTTCGATGCCGCGCGCGCCTTGGCGAGATCGTTGTAGAGGAAAAAGCCGAGCTCCATCGACTGGTACGGCTGCAAGCCATACCGCGTATCGACCGGCAGCTTGAGGATTTTTTCGGGCGTCTTCTCCGCGACTTCCTCGATGTCGATGCCCCCGGCGGCGCTCACCATGAACACGGGCTTGCGGCTCGCGCGATCCATGATGATCCCGACGTACGCTTCGCTCGCGATGTCGGCGGCTTCCGTGACGAGCACCTTCCCGACGGTCAGCCCCTTGATCTGCATGCCGAGGATTGCCTTCGCCTTGTCGAACGCTTCGCCGGGGTCCTTGGCAAGCTTGACGCCCCCCGCCTTGCCGCGGCCGCCGGCATGGACCTGCGCCTTCACGACGACCGGCTTTCCGATCCTTGCCGCGATATCGCGCGCCGCTTCCGGCGTGGTCGCGATTTCACCGGCGGGTATGGGGACGCCCAGGGCGCGGAGGATCTCCTTCGCCTGGTATTCGTGGATGTTCACGTGAAAATCAGTTGAGAGTTGAGTTGAGAGTTGTGAGAACAGCAAGTTGCGAGAAGAGACTTTGCCCTCATGGCTCTCTCAACTCTCAACTATCAACTCTCAACTGCAGCAGGCAGGAGAGCAAAGGGCGCCCGATGCGATCCCGGCGCCGGCGCGCAAGCTATTGGCTCACGACACGTCGATCAAGGTTGTGGCGGCGAGCGCAGCAGACGGCCCAACGCTTCATACGCGGCGCCAACCCCTGCCCAATCGCCACGCCTCATTGCCTCGCGCATCGATTCGTAGAGCGCGGCGACGCGGCGCCTGAAATCATCCGGTGTCATCGGCACGTCGGCAACGACGGGATTGGGCAAGCCGGCGGCATCCATCAACGTGCGTCCTGTGCGAACTCCATCCTTGTGCCAGATCGTTGCGACGAGCACCTGCGGGATTCCGTCGGGACGAATCACGTATTGCGTCTGCGAGGCCACGAATCCTTCCGTGGTCGGCAGGATTCGAATGGCGCCTGCGAGCGGGCGTGTCGCGTGCTCGCCGGCCTGAAAGGAATCCGCCGCTGACTGCATCATTGGTGCGATGCGCGTCCACCGGGGGCCGCTCGATGCGCCCCGGATCCAGCGAATGCGAAAGTCAGCGCCTCCAGGCGCAACGAGCACACCGCGCACGTCTTCCGTCGGATCGAGCAGCGGAATCACCACCGATACCGAATTGGTGACGCGATTGTACCACGGCGCGGGATCGCTCGCCGTGTACAGTGAGTCGATGGCCCGATCGGGCAGGTGCGCCCGTGTGTCGAACTCTCCCCGGATCCCCGCGAGCGCGAGCGCCCTCGCGACGACGACGGTGCCGTCCACCGGTGGAGGGAGCCGTGTCAGGAAATTCATGTCGAACGTGGACGGATCGCTGAACAGCTCCGGAAACCGCAGCATCCACGACTCGGCCATCGGTCCCGCGCGTGGCGACGTGATGGTCGTGACTCGTCCCGTCTGCCCGTTCACGATGGCGACGCCCACGTGCTGGAAGTAGCGAACCTCGGAGGCATCGACGAGCAGCGGGCTGCTCAGCGGGTACCAGTTCGATGTCGCATAGAGGTGCAGCGCCCAGAAGACCGAGTCGCGCCACACGATTGGAGTCACGCGCTTCCCCTGCGCGAAGAACGGATAGAGATGCCTGACGCGTTCCCTCACGTCACGTCGCAACAATAGTCGTGAAGGCGAATCGCGCCGATTGCCGAGCAGCGATGGATTCTGCAGGTGCCATGCGTGCGCCAGCCTGGCCACGAACGAATCGAGCGACCGCGCCACGACACGCCGCCCGGTATCCGAGAGCACGTAATACGTCGTCGCCGAATCGTGGACGAGGACACCGCGCAGCGCCCTCGCCAACTCCGGGTCGTCACGCGTCACCGGCCCGCCTCGATCATCCGTGATGTCCGCCGCCACGCGGTTGATGCCCCACGCCGGCAGCGATTCTACGGCCTGCGGTCCGATTGGCTGCTCCAGCGCGAACGCCACCAGGCGCCCATCCTGCGCCTGCCAGCCGAGCGCCCCGTTAGGCCGGCTGCCTGGCCGTGGCGCCGACAGCACGCGGCGCATGGCCTCGCCGTCCCACAAGGAAGCGCCACGCACGGCGTCCGCAAACGATGGCGCTGCCTCGGCCATGTTCGCGCGCTCGATCGCATCGACCGCGTACGCGCGCCGCGAATACGCGTTCCGGATTTCGCGATACGACTGCTCCTGCGCGTCGGGGTCGGACGCGGTCACGAAGCGACCACCGACGGCCGGCACGACCTGGCGAACCGTGAGCGCCGCCAGGAGCATCACCGTGATCGTCACGAACGCGACGCGCGTCTGCTTGATCCAGCCGGTCCACGTGACCAGCATCGCCGAGGCGAAAGCGAGGATGGCGAGCGTAAGGTTCGCGGGAATGCCGACGCGATGGTCGACCGCCGAGAGCGCGCCCAGCGGTCCTGTACCCTCGCGCAAGAGGTCGAACGCATCGAGCCGGTAGCCCCAGGCCAGGAACACGAGCAGTATGCCGGCAAGGATCGAGAGGTGGCGACGCACGTGGCCGCTCACATGGAGCTGGCCAGCCTCCCACCGCAGGCTGGGCGTGAGCGCGTAGAGGAAGGTCACGAGGACGGTCATCGTGACCAGCGCGATCATCGCCCACGTGTGCGCGGTCAGCTCGAGCGGCATCTGGTACAGCCAGGCGCTGAGGTCCAGCCGGAAGTACGGGTCCGTTTCGCCGAACGGAAGTCCGTTGCGCATGAGGTCAACGGACATCCAGTCGTTATGCGGCAGGGCGAATGCGAGGCCGACGATGATCGACAGCGCGATCACGGACCGGTTCAGGATCCGCGCGGATACCTCTTCGCTGAACTCGAGGTTTCCAATCCGGCGTGGCAGGCGAAGCGAACGGACCGACCGTCGAACCGCGAAGAGATTGATGAAGGCGAACACGCTCACCACTAGGAACGCCGTGCCGCGCAACAACGCGAGATCGATGGCACGCACCCACCAGAGGCGCGTCGCGCCCTGCACCGCGTACCACTGGTAGTCCACGTACCCCCCTGACAGGACACGGCCGGCCAGCAGCAGGATCGCGATCGCGACGAGACCCAAGACCAGCCAGCGGCGCGACATTAATGCACTGTTGATGGGGGAAGGTCGATGGCCGATGGGCGACGAATGGTCACGGTGTTACGCCCTGGGAACGGAGCCAGTCCTCCATCTCGCGCTGGATGGCATCGAGTCGCTGCTGGGAAAGGGCCTCGTAGCGCGTCACCAAAACGGGTTGCGTATTCGACGCGCGAATCAGGCCCCATCCGTCGCCGAACAGCACGCGCACGCCGTCGACGTCGATCACGTCGTGCGTGGCGCGGAAGTGCTTCACCGCGCGGTCCACGACCTCGAACTTGATCTCGTCCGGGCAATCGACGCGGATTTCCGGCGTGGAAACGAACTTGGGGACGTCGCTCAGCAATTCGGGAATGCTCTTCCCCGAGGCAGCGACGATGCGCAACAATCTCGCCGCGCCGTACAGCGCGTCATCGTGCCCGTAGAACCCCTCGGCGAAGAACATGTGACCGGACATCTCACCGGCGAGTGGCGCCTTGAGCTGCTTCATCTTCTCCTTGATGAGCGAGTGTCCAGTCTTCCACATGATCGGCTTTCCGCCGGCGGCCTCGATGGCGTGCGGCAGCGCCTGTGAACACTTCACGTCGAAGATGATCGGCTGACCTTTTCCAGTACGTTCCAGCACGTCGCGGGCGTACAGGATCAGGATGTGGTCGCCCCAGACGATCTCACCGCGGCCGTCGACCACGCCGATGCGATCGGCGTCGCCGTCGAAGGCGATCCCGAGGTCTGCCTTACGAGCACGGACCTCGCGAATGATGTCGTGCAGGTTCTCGACGACCGTGGGATCCGGATGGTGGTTCGGGAACGTGCCGTCGCTCTCGCAGAACAGGTACGACGCATCAACGCCGAGCCGGTCGAACAACGGCTTCGAGACGAGCGCACCCACGCCATTGCCGCAGTCGATGACAACCTTGAGGCGACTCTTGAGCGGCCCGGTGCGAGCCACGATGTCGTCCACATAACGATCGATCACGCGTTCGCTGCGCACCGGGCCCGATCCGCTCGCGAACTTCCCGGCGCTGATCAGGTCACGAAGACCGACGATGCCGTCGCCATGAAGTGATTCGTGGCCAACGCACAGCTTGAATCCGTTGTATTCCGGCGGATTATGCGAGCCGGTGATCTGGATGCCGCCAACGACGTCCAGGTGGTGCAGGCTCCAGTACAGCAGCGGCGTAGGGACAACGCCGATATCGATGACACTCGCCCCGGCACTCGTCAGGCCTTCTGTCAGAGCATCGTAAAGGTGACCTCCGCTCGGTCGGTTGTCGCGCCCAACGGCAACATTGCCCGACATTCCGCGGTCGCGGAGCAAGGTCGCGTAAGCGCGTCCGATCGCGGTCGCGGCTTCCGTCGTGAGGTCCTTGTCGACGATGCCGCGAATGTCGTACTGGCGGAAAATCCCGGGACTGATGGGCATTAGTGACTGGTGACTGGTTACTGGTGACTAGCCTTGCGAACCCGTTTTGGGTGACTTCGACCGGTAACCACGGCATGTCAGCCAGTCACTAGTCACCAGTCACCAGTCACAATACTTGGCGCCCGGTTAATCCGGAACGCAGGCGTGTTGCCAGCTGACGCGTTACCGTCCGGCCGCCGTCGGCAAGGCTGCCGCGGGAGGCATGGAGGGCACCAGCTCGGTCCCGCCACGCGCCCATCTCACCACCGGATCCGGGAATAACCCGAAGACCAGGAGGAGCACGACGGTGGCCATGATGACAACCCGCGACATTCCGCGCACCACCGGCAGCGGCGGCGCCAGCTCCGGCCGCGGCTTCATGAACATCACCATCACCACGTACAGGTAGTATCCCGCCGAGATGGTGGTGGCCAGCACGAGGAACACGGCCAGGCGCACCTGCGGCGCCGCGGCGTCGATCGCCGCCTGCAACACGTACCACTTGGCGAAGAATCCCATCCCGCCGAACACCGGGAAGCCGAGCATGGCCAGCATGAACACCGTCATGGCGATGGCAAGACCCGGGCGTTCGAACCACAGACCGTGGTAATCGTCCACTCGTTCGCGCGGATTGTCGCCGCTGCCCAGCGAGATGATGATCGCGAACGCGCCCATGGTCGCCAGCGTGTATGCGAACAGGTAGAACAGGAGCGCGCTGGCCGACTGCGACGTCGCCGCCGTGACCGCCACGAGCAGGAAGCCGGTGTGGCCGATGCTCGAATACGCAAGCATGCGCTTCAGGTTGCGCTGCTGGAGCGCAATCAGGTTGCCGACGAACATCGTGATCGCCGCCAGCCACCAGAGCGCGTCGTGCCAGGCGGTGTAGATGTGCCCGAATGCCTCGATCCACACGCGCAGGAACGCCACGAAGGCGGCCGCCTTCACCGCCGCGGCCATGTATGCCGTGATTGGCGTCGGTGCACCCTCGTACACGTCAGGCGCCCACATGTGGAAGGGTGCCGCGGCAAGCTTGAACGCGAAACCAACCAGCAACAACGCGACTCCAACGAGCAGCATCGGGCTGCTGCCCAGCGAGAGCGCGCCAATCCTGCCGCCGATCACGCTGAGGTTCGTCGATCCCGTCGCGCCGTAGACGAGCGCGATCCCGTACAGCAGGAATGCGGTCGAGAATGCGCCGAGCAGGAAGTATTTGAGCGCGCCTTCTGCTGAGCGCGCGGAACGGCGGTTCAATCCAACGAGCACGTACACCGAGACGGACATCGTCTCGAGCCCCAGGAAAAGCACCATGAGGTCGCGCGCGGCCGCCATGATCATCATGCCAACGGTCGCGAACAACACCAGCACGTGCGCCTCGGGGGCCGTGATTCCTTCTCGCGCGTTGTAGTCCATCGACAGGCCGATCGCGATGACCGTCGCCAGAAGGAACACGACATCAGCTGCCCAACGGAATCCATCGACCGCGACCGGTCCGGGGCCCGAGCTCCAGCCGGACACGCCAACCGCGATGACGGCGACCAGCGTGAGCAACGCTACGCCATCGCACCCAGCGCCACGCGACGCTGGTGGGCCTCGCTCTCAGGGCGCCACGCAGCGACCAGCAGCATGATCATGGCGCCGGCGGTGAGTACGAGATCCGGCGAAATCGCGATCGTCAGGTCCAGCGGCTGCGACAGGTCCAGCCTCGTGCCCGCGGCTACCTGGGCAAGGATCGAACGGATCACGTCAGCGTCCTCCCAGCATCATGGATGCCTGCTGACGTTCGGCATTGCGGCTGGTTTCCTGCACGAGCTTGCGCGCCGACGCTTCCATGCGATCGAGCACCGGCTTGGGATACACACCCATCCATATGATGCCGGCGAGAATCGGAACCAGCAGCGCGAGCTCGCGCTTGTTGAGGTCGCGCAAGCCGGCGTTCGCCGGCTTGTCGAGCGCGTTGTAGATCAACCGTTGCAACGCCCAGAGCAGATACGCGGCAGCGAGGATGACGCCCGTGGCTGAAATCGTCGTCAGGATCGGCGTGGTCCGGAACGAGCCGAGCATAACGAGAAACTCGGCGACGAACCCGTTGGTGCCGGGGAGCCCGATGCTGCTCAGCGCGACGATGGTCAGTATGGTCGCGAAGAGCGGCACGACCTTCGCGATCCCGCCGTAGTCATCGATGAGCCTCGTGTGGGTGCGCTCGTAGATGATGCCCACGAGGAGGAAGAGCGCGCCCGTGGAGAGTCCGTGACCGATCATCACCATCAGCGCGCCCTGCACGCTCTCCACCGTCAGCGCGAAGATGCCGAGCATGACAAAGCCGAGGTGCGCCACCGAGGAATACGCCACGAGCTTCTTGATGTCAGGCTGCACCAGCGCGACCAGCGATCCGTAGATCACGCCGATGACGGCCAGGACGAGGATCGTGGTTCGCACCCATGGATACATCGCGACGCCGGGAAAGAACGGGAGCGCCACGCGGAGGAATCCGTACGTGCCGAGCTTCAGCAGGATGCCGGCCAGGATCACCGAGCCTGCGGTCGGCGCCTCGACGTGCGCGTCAGGCAGCCACGTGTGGAACGGAAACATCGGCACCTTCACCGCAAACGCGAGGAAGAAGGCGCCGAACAGCCAGAAGGACGCAGTCGTGTTGAGGTTCAGCGCGAGGATCGCGTCGTAGTCGAACGTCGGGCGACCCATCGGGGCGCCGGCCTGGACGCCGAGGTACACGATCGCCACGAGCATGAGCAGCGACCCGACCATCGTATAGATGAAGAACTTGAGACTCGCGTAAATGCGCCGTTCGCCGCCCCAGATGCCGATGATGAAGTACATCGGGATGAGCATCACTTCCCACATCACGTAGAACAGGAAAAGATCCTTGGCGACGAACACGCCCAGCATGCCCGTCGTGAGGATGAGCATCAGGCCGTGATACGCGTGCACCTTGGTCTTCACGCTGGTCCATCCGCCGAGGATGGCGAGCGGCATGAGAAGTGTCGTCAGCAGCACCATCATGACGGAAAGCCCGTCGACGCCAACGGTGAAGCGTGTCCCCCAGGCTTCAATCCACGATTTGTCGTAGACCGCCTGCCAGTCCGCGGACGCCTGATCCAGCGACCACCAGAGGCCGATCGAGAGCACGAATTCGAGCACCAGGATCCAGAGGGTGAGGCGCCGCGCCATCATGGCCGAGGCCTCACCCTGCCCTGCCACGGCTCCATGAATCCAGACGATCAGCGCGCCGAGCGTCGGAAGGATCAGCAGCGCCGGCAGGATCCAGGCGTTGTAATTCAGTGAGGCGAGGAAGGCGGCCATGTTCACTTGATGGAGAAGACGCCTAACACGGCCAGTACGCCGATGACCAGCACCCAGGCGTAGGTGCCGACCTGACCCGATTGGAGTCGCGCGCCGACCCATCCAAGGCCGCGCATGAGAAATCCACTCCCGTTCACGAAGAGCCCGTCGATCAACCCGGTGTCCATGCCGCGCCACAGGACGCGTCGCGACACACCGACGACCGGTTCAACAATGGCGCGGTCATACGCCTCATCGACGTAGTACTTGTGTTCCAGCACGCGCTCGATGCCATGCGCTTCCGGTGCCTGGTCCTTGGGGACGAGCGCCGCCGGCTTGAGTCGCGTCCAGGCCAGGAGGATGCCTCCCACGGCGATCGCGACCGCCAGACCGATCAAGGCGAACTCCGTCGAGGTCGCGAGGTGGGCTTCTTCGCCGTGCGTGATGCGCAGCGACGACGCACCGGTCACCGGCTCGAGCCAGTGGTGCATTTTCTGCGATACCCCGCCCAGGAAACTCGGCAGGTTGAAATAGCCACCGACGGCGCTCAGCACGCCTAACACGACCAGCGGACCGGTCATGATCCATGGCGCTTCCGCGAGGTGTGCCTGCTCCTTCTCGCCCGATCGGTTCGGGCCGTGGAAGGTGTACAGCATCATCCGCGTCATGTAGATCGCGGTCAGGAGCGCCGCCGCGAGCCCCATGACGTAGATCAGCATCAGCAGCGCCGACCCCGGGATGCCTAACCAGGTCGCTTCGGCCAGCGTCGAGTGTGAGGCGCGGGCGAAGACCGACGCCAGGATTTCATCCTTCGAGAAGAAGCCGGAGAACGGCGGGATGCCGGCGATCGCCAGCGTCGCGATCCACATCAGCCCGAACGTCCACGGCATGTACTTCCGCAGGCCGCCCATGTTGCGCATGTCCTGCGCATCGGAGTGCGACCCGGTGTGGTGGAGCGCGCGGTGCATCGCGAAGATGACCGAGCCCGAGCCGAGGAACAGCAGCGCCTTGAAGAACGCGTGCGTGACGAGGTGGAAAACGCCGGCGGCATACGCGCCAACGCCCACGCCGACGAACATGTAGCCCAGCTGCGAGACGGTGGAGTACGCGAGGACCTTCTTGATGTCCCACTGCTTGAGGCCAATCGTCGCGGCGAACAACGCGGTCACCGCGCCGACGAGTGCCACCGTCAGGCTCGCCACGGGCGCGAGCGAGAAGATGAACGAGCTGCGGGCGACCAGGTACACACCCGCCGTCACCATCGTCGCCGCATGGATCAGCGCCGACACGGGCGTCGGACCGGCCATCGCGTCAGGCAGCCAGGTATAGAGCGGGATCTGCGCGCTCTTACCGGCGCAACCGAGGAAGAAGAACAGGCCGATCGCCGTGATGACGGCGCCACCCTCGCCCAGTTCGGAGACGCGTCCCGCGACGCCGACGAAGTCCAGCGTGCCGAGGTTCGCGAACAACAGGAACATCGCGACCAGGAACCCGAAGTCGCCGATGCGGTTCATGACGAACGCCTTCTTCCCGGCGTCGGCGTTCGCCTTGTCCGAGTACCAGTAGCCGATGAGGAGGTACGAACAGAGTCCGACGCCTTCCCAGCCCACGAACATCACGGGATAGCTCGCGCCCAACACGAGCACGAGCATGAAGAACACGAACAGGTTGAGGTACGCGAAGTAGCGCGGGTATCCCGGGTCGTCCTGCATGTACCCCACGCTGAACACGTGGATCAGGAACCCCACGCCGGTGACGACCATCGTCATCAACATGGACAACTGGTCCACCTGCAGCGCGGCGTCGATATTCAGGTCGCCCGTCACCATCCAGGGGAACAGCGTGCGCACGAATGGCTCTTCGGCGTGTGCGCCCGATAATGCGAAGAAGATCCCCACCGTGAGGGCGAACGCGACGCCTAACACCGCGGGACCGACCATCGACACGATCCGGTGGTACTTGTGCCGGGCCACGTGATGATGGTCGTCGTGCGCGTGATCCGCGTGATCCGCGTGCTCGACGTGTCCGTGATCGTGACCGGCAGCGGACGGATCGGCCGGACCCAGGTGCATCGCCGGTACCAGCGACAACAGGCCGTTCACGATGAAGCCGATGAACGGCAACACCGGGACGAGCCAGATCCACTCCGCGAGTGTGCCCTGGAGCGGGTGCGCCACGCCGGCAGCTTCCTGGACCGGCAAGCCTGAGAGCAGCATCACCCTTTGAGGAGATTGATGTTCTTGAGGTTCACGGACTGGCCGTGGCGGAAGATGGCGATGATGATCGCGAGGCCGACCGCTGCCTCGGCGGCCGCCACCGTCATGACGAACACGACGAAGACCTGGCCGGTCGCGCCATAGAGCCTCGACAGCGCGACGAAGGAGAGGTTCACCGCGTTGAGCATCAGCTCGACGGACATGAAGATCATGATCGCGTTGCGGCGAGTGAGCACGCCGATCGTGCCGATCGCGAAGAGTACGGCCGAGAGGGCGAGGCCTTCAGGTATCACGACGCGCTCCTCCGTCTCCCGACGGCTACCGCGCCGACGATGGCCGCCAGCAACAGGATACTCGTGAGCTCGAACGCGAGCAGGTGCTCGGTGAAGAGTGGCTGGGCAATCGAGCCAATAGCGCCGCGGTCAGGCGCGCCGCCGAAAACCGGGTTGGTCTGCGGCTGGAGCGCGGGAAGGAAATGCGTGCGTCCGATCGCCATTACCTGCGCCAGCAACGCAATGCCGATTCCGCCGGCGGCGAGTCGCCCCCACTTGCCGCGAATGTCACTCAACTCGTCGGGGTGGCCGAGGTTCAGCAGCATAACGACGAACAGGAAGACCACCATGATCGCGCCGGCGTAGACCAGCACCTGAATGATGCCGACGAAATGCGCGCCCATCATCACGTACAGCGCGGCCAGGCAGAACATCACCGAGACCAGCCAGAGCGCGGCCGAGACCGGGCTCTTGCGCGTCACGAACGCGAGCGCGGACGCGATCGCGAGCAACCCGAAGAGGTAGAAGTGAACGGTGTAGAAGAGCGGCAGATTTGTCGGCATGGCTCAGTGGAGGCTCGTCACGCCGTCACTCGCCCCGCGGATCAGCGGGATCCCACATCTCGCACACCGCGTGCGTCTGCGCCGTGAGCCGCTCGAGGTCGTAGACGAAACCATCGCGGCTGTACTCCGAATTCTCGTAATGCCGGCCGAGGTGGATCGCCTCCTCGGGACAGACTTCCTGGCAGTATCCGCAGAAGATGCAGCGAAACTCGTCGATCTCGAACACGAGCGGATAGCGATTCCCCTGCTCGTCTTCGCCCGGCACCAGCTTGATGCAGTTCGCCGGGCACACGGTGGGGCAAAGCCCGCACGCGACGCATTTCGCCTTGCCGTCTTCGGTCGTGAGCATTCGATGCGTGCCGCGCCAGCGACGTGAGAGCGGCTCGCGCTCTTCCGGGTACTGCGTCGTGACCTTGTGCGGGCGAACCAGGTGGCGGAGCGTGTTGCCCATGCCGGACAACGTCGCTCGCACGTAGCTCGTCTGCTCGATCGGACGCTCGAGAACCTTCACACCGATTGGCATCAGCGCGGTCCCATGGCTGAGAGTCTGGCCCGCTCGGCGGCGAGCTGTCTGAGGTGCGCGAGGCGGGCGCCGACCGCAGGCGGTGAAGCAGGACTGACGATGCGCCCGCGATCGAGGATCGCGAACAGCACCACGAGCAGCACGGCGTTGACGCCGAACAGGATCAACCCGTAGACGAGGCCGCGCTGGATGCCGGCCATGTCGAGGACGAGGATCAGCGACGCAACGATCACGATGTACGCCAATGCCGTCGGCAGGAAAATCTTCCAGCCGAGTGACATGAGCTGGTCATAGCGGAAGCGTGGCAGCGTCCAGCGGATCCAGATGAACAGGAAGAGGAAGAATGCGCACTTGAGCGCGAAGATCAGCATCGACACCAGGACCAGCGGGAACGACACTGCCGTGGTGTTGTCGGCGCTCATGAACGGAATGTCCCAGCCGCCGAAGAACAGCGTCGCGATCATCGCGCTCGCCGTCATCATGTTCGCGTACTCGGCGATGAAGAAGAGCGAGAACTTCATCGCGCTGTATTCCGTGTGATAACCGGTGATCAGCTCCGACTCGGCTTCGGGCAGGTCGAAGGGCAAGCGATTGGTCTCAGCGAACGACGCGGTGATGAAGATGAAGCAGGCCACCCCGAGCGAGAGCGCGTTCCAGACGTGGAGCGTCGCCTGCGTGTTCACGACCTGCGAGAGAGTGACGTTCCCCGTGAGCAGCAGCACCGGGATGAGCGACAGGCCCATCGAGATCTCGTACGAGACCATCTGTGCGCTCGACCGCAGGCCGCCCAGCAACGCGTACTTGTTGTTGGATGACCAGCCGGCGAGCACGATGCCGTACACCCCTAACGACGTGATCGCGAGGACGAACAGGAATCCGATCGGCAGGTCGGCGAAAACCATGTCGATGCGGCCCCACTTCGAGGCCCACGATGCCCCGAACGGGATGACGGCCCAGGCCATCATCGCCGGCGCGAACGACATGATCGGCGCGAGAAAGAAGATCGCCTTGTTGGCGTACGGCGGCAGCGTCTCTTCCTTCATGATGTTCTTCACGCCGTCAGCGAGCGGCTGGAACAAGCCGTGCGGCCCCACTCGGTTGGGCCCGCGGCGATCCTGGATCCACGCCGAGATCCGGCGCTCGGCCAGCGTCATGTAGGCGACGCCCACCATCCAGACCGTGAAGAGCGCGATCATCTTCACCACGGTCGCGATGAACCAGACGCCAAAGGTCGGCTGGCCCAGGGGCGTGGGCACCTGGAGGATCGAGAGGAAGGCCGGGATCACGACGCAGCTCCCGCGGTGGCGCCCGCCACCGTGCGTCCGCGCAGTCCGAGCACGTCATAGCTCATCCCCGAGAACGCCGCCTCGGCACCGGCCAGCGCCGCGAACGCCTGGCTCGCCGTCGTGACGTCGTGCCGTCCGCCTAACGCATTGGCGAGGTCGGCGAGCACGTACCAGCTCGGCCGTGCCATGCCCGGCGCGGCGCGCGCCTGCAGGAACCGCTGCACGCG
>Ga0111539_10004012_pt1 | contig 19323 bp, 18 predicted proteins | sample RhiMethybrSRZTD1_FD_79667 | JGI IMG/M metagenome (GOLD analysis project Ga0111539, IMG submission 79667) | Populus rhizosphere microbial communities from Tennessee, USA - Rhizosphere MetaG P. TD hybrid SRZTD1 (version 2) (version 2) | ecosystem: Host-associated > Plants > Roots > Rhizosphere >... | reverse complement strand
TCAAGCGACTTCAACTGCGACGAAAATATGATTGAGAGTACTAGTGACAATACTGAATGTATACCATCGGGCCCCGAGCCTCCCACTCCTTCAGCCCAACCCTTTACCATTAATGGAGGGGGAAGTGGAGACTTCAGATGCATAATAGGAGATCTAGGCGGCATAAGTATATCGGCACAGGGCGAGGAGGACGGGACGGTAACAGGAACAGTCACTCTGCTTGTTATAGGTGGTGCGAGCTCCCAAAATTCAGTTACCGGCGGAACCACAGATGGAAACACATTTAGTCTAACTGGTCAATCCACTCCCGGCTTCTGTGGTGATGCTTCACCATTTACAGTAAGCGGGGGTTGTGGGAACGACGTAATGATAAGTTATGCAGATTCGTTTTTCTCAGGTACCTATATCGGAAACGTGGAATGCACACTTTTATGAGGAAAGATGAACTACAGATAGAACTAAACAAATTAAATTAAAAGAAAGATTTGCGTTCACGATGCTGCGTTAGGTCGGCTGGAGTAATACTGCCCTTACTTTTACTATTACTTATATTTCCATCATCAACCTTCTTTGTTACTATTTCATATTCGGCTGTTCCATCTTTGTTAGTATTGCCATTATAGTATTTGTAATATGTCAAATTAATTTCTCTAAACAATATTAGAAGAAAATATTGGCGAGCCAAAAAAGGTCTGAATATTCAAAGATAAATGAGAGTGAATTTTCGAGAGTGGCAATTCCATTAAATTAATTGCACTTTTTGGGAATGAAAAAAGGGTTTTGTTTAAATTACAGGCTGGATTTCCACGGAGAATTTTCAGTTTTAAGGAAGTAAGAATGTTCGCTTGGGATGCTTGCAAAGAGGTAGTAGAGAAGAAAACTTATAATGAACCTTGGGCATTTCAGGATTTTCTGACAGCTAGTAAACGATATGCGTTAAATCACACGATAGAACTACGGTCGATTCATTCTTTAATAATAATAATAATATTTACACACCTTTCATAGAGGAAGTAATCAAGGAAGCAACATTTTGGGGATTCTTTGCTAAAGCAAACGACGCGACAGAGATAGACGAAGCAGTGTATAAACCAACTCCCAGATTAAGACAATTCGCTGAAATATTTAGCCGATATGGGGACGCTAATATTGGGGAGGTTGACACCTATTGATTCCTTATCCTATCCAATTCACGGCCTTTCGCAAACGACAATACCTACAGACTTGATGTGATTTAGGACGCCAGCACTCAGGTAGCATTTCGACGGTCATTTGGTAAAAATCCATCTTCACGTGTTATATACTGGCCCCTGTCTAGGGAACAAATTTAGAACTTATTATGAGCAACGAGAAGACTGGGATAAGGGAAAGAGCAATCAAAAAGATCTTTTGGGCATGATTGATTTTATCTGTTTTGTCATTGTTCTGTATTACATTTGACTTGATACCCTTTAGATATTCTTTTATCAAGTGTTCATTGAACTCTTTCTTTGTGGCATTCTGAAATGTTTCAATCATCTCTTCGTTATACTTATCATTTTTATCAATGAACTTGTCATGTGTTAGTGGATAATAATATTCTCTTAACTTATAGGCGCCGATGGAGTATCGAATTGTAAGTGTAGTTAGAATTACTTCTGCCATTAGAATTATCGTTGCAGGAATAATTATCTCTAATTTGCTCAATGGGATATCTTTGATAAGAAATGCTCCGAAACCCATAAACAGTGTCGCTATGGTTCCTGACATCGAGATCATGCTATTTGATTTCGTATCGAGTTTCGATTTTATGTCCAGCTCTTTGGTATATGCGTCCTTTAGTTCTGCAACAAATTCTTTACTGGCATCTGTATTTGTGAATATTTTATAGATAAAAACATTTAAGCAACTAATTTCATCTTATTACATTTCACGTGGGAAAATTACCTCCAACCGGTGGTGTCAGAAGGGAAGGTCCATGGGACCGATACAGTCGATACAATCCCAATAATTATTATAATATTAGGAATTTTAGGTCAGATTCAGATTCTGGTATATGGAAAGTAATACTTCCGGCAGCAATTATTATAGTTGCTGGCGTGGTAACGAAGGTAATAGGTCTCTGGTGATTGAATAGATATTTACTTGCAGTAACTTTACCTTGCTTAATTATCGTAATTGCTACCGCAATAATTGTTAATATCTATGGTGAAGAGTTGCCCTCTACTGGAGGAGGACGCTTTGAAGGTATGACGGGAGGAAATATGACTGCAGGTAATGATACGAATGCAACAAATCCCCTTGGACGACTCGGGAGCCAACTCGGGAGCCATAATCCAAATCTACCCTCGACAGGTGGAGATCGTTTAGAAAATGCTAATTAATTAACCGTTAACGGCTATTCATTTTATAAAGTCATCAATCGTACAAACCCCTCTAATCACCGTAGAAGTCTTATGAGTATTCGTGTGGCTATCACTCTAGTGGTCCATTGTTTTCTATTAGTCCAATATATTTATCCAGCATAGCAGCATGACGATTTTGAAACTCTGTCATAAGTGCGTTAAATTCTCCTACTACCTCTATACATCTGTCTGTCTCATCTTGAACCTTTAATCTTGCGAAGTCATTACATACTTGACCAAAGGAATTGAGCTGACCTAAATAGGCGCGGTATTCTAATGTAGTTCCAAAGAGCTAATAAATGTATTAGGATTTAGTAAGTAACGGTTAATACATTTTTATTCGGACTAAAAAGTAAAGAATAATCCTATAGATATGATTGCTAATGCTATAAGACTTGCTGTTACGAATTAGTCCTTATCCTATTTGACTCTATAATTGTCAACTCCCCAAGTGCTTACACTATGAATCGGAAATATTTCTCCCTTCGGCATAGGTGCATTAATCTTTTCCGCAGCGGGTTTTAATACACTGTTAAAAAAGTTATTGAGATCCTGTTCAGATTCCCAGATATCAGCCACCCGAAGGTTCCCCGAATTATCGAAACCAGCTGCATGAAATATTATCCCTTTTGGACGGTTGTGTTCCCAGTCAACTTCTTTTCTTAACTCATCATACATTTGTTTAGTGAGTCCTTGCCCAGTAACGATAGCCAGAATCGCCATACCTGGTCTCTGATATCTTGACATATAAAAGATTTCTGCCATTAACTCAATGACTATTGCTTTTTTTGAGCTCTCCATTAACTAACGTTATCATATTTATCGTTTCACATTTCTCACACTTGATACCAAAGTCTGTGATATTCCAAAATGCGTGGTGAGTTAGGAAATTCGGTTCACCGCACTTCTTGCACGAATATACCACCATAGAGGTAATATCCAGAAAGTACTTTATGAGGAGCGGTCACTCAAAATTGTGCGCACCTAATGTTCCGTCAATAGATACGGGGTAACGATCCAAACAGGAGATATTTTTGACGCGGTCTAATATTACCACATTCGTCAGTCGTTTTCTGATTATTTTGTTTTTTAAATGTTAACATTCGATAACCTGTCACTAATCCAGCCCTCATCTATTGCCCATTTGCGTGGTTATGACCATAATTATTTTAAATATGAGGATATTACAAAGTATGGAAATGAACTTTACTTGTCTCCCCATTGTGTCATTAAACGGAAAAGAACCTATTTTTGTAGGGGTGTTTTTCTTGACTACCATTGTCTCGATGACAACCTTATTCACATCAACCTACGGACAGGACGAAAGGACAACTACTATAGGGTCACCGGGTTCAGGCCCTGGTCAATTCAATGATCCTGCAGGCATCGTTATTGATCCTAATGGCTATCTATTTGTTGTAGATTCCCATAATAATCGGATTCAGAAGTTTACCAACAACGGTACTTTTGTTAGTCAATGGGGTAGCAGCGGAAGCGATCCCGGCAAATTCAACAACCCTATAGGTATTACGATTGATTATACAGATGGGCACGTGTATGTGACTGATACAGGCAACAGTCGCATTCAGAAGTTTACCAACAACGGTACTTTTGTTAGTCAATGGGGTCAACGTGGGAGTGGTCCAGGACAATTATCTAGTCCCATAGGAATTGATGAAGACGAATCGAAGAAAAATGTGTATGTAACTGATTTAGGTAATAATCGTGTTCAGAGGTTCACCAATAATGGCTTATTTGTATCAACTTGGGGATCATTAGGCGCAGGACCATCTCAATTCAATAATCCTGGTAGAATCGCTGTCGATCCTTCTGGCAACCTTTTTGTCGCAGATCTAGGAAATCATCGTATACAAAAATTTAGTCCTGACGGGAATCTCAGTGTGACTTGGGGTTCTCCCGGCTCGGGCCCTGGACAATTTCAGTTTCCTACTGGAATGACAGTGCAATATCCCTCTGGCAATGTATTTGTAGCTGATACGGGTAATAGTCGTGTTCAGGAATTTGACAATGCAGGAAAATTCATCAGAGAAATACCTATGGGCATTAGATCTGATAGTACAGACAACATAGATTTGGATGTGGATTCGAACGGCAAGATTTACCTTACCGACAGGGGTGATGACCAAGTCATCTTATTATCTCCACCCTAAGGTGATTCTTTAGCTCAATAATACTCTACCCACAATTCCGAAATATATTTAAATCACTATGATTCATCGAACCCAATTTGAACAGGATAAGGATAACAAGGTTATCATTATCTATGTCTGTGTTGATTATCTCAAGTGTGGCGGTCTTACCTCATTTTGGCACAGATTTATTAGCACAAACTTCTCGGTCAAGCGTTAACAAAAACGTTACCGCACCTTTAGACGTGAAGGATTCCATTTATACTGCCGACACGAGTGAATTTTTAGGCTCAAAAAATATATCATTAACTCCTTATCGAATGACGGAGGAGCGCTTTTCTGAACAGGGACTCCTTAAGGATGTTGGAAACGTAACTAATACTGAGACTTTCATGAATACTTACTTATCTGATGAATTACTCCAGGGTAGAGGGAACGGAACCCTCGAGACCCCCGACGGGCAAAGTATCACTTGGATATCTTCTGACTTAGGAAGAAAGGTTGACGGTCGTTGGATATTCTATGGGATAATGCTATTCAATAATACTCAAAGCGAGTCACTATCCTTGCTAAATAATACCATAGGTATATCTAAGGATATAGTAAACGAGCCAGACTACATCTGGCTTTTGAAATAGCATCATCTACCACGTATCAAATTAATATCAAGGCTATGTTCTCAACAGGAAAAATGATAAACTCCGATTCTAATTTTTACGTTCGGAATTGTAATGCAAATTGTTAAATCGAGTTTTCATTTGATCTCCCTATTCATTGCCAGACAAGAAATGACACCCAAGCCGATGACAGAAATGAGTCTTTTATTAATCGCTGTGATCATCTTATACCTGTCTGGCCTAACGCAACGACCATAAATTATTTTATGTGATATACCGAGTGGTTAGAACATTGAATCTTATGCATTATTGATTGCCTTATTACTATTCTTTGTCTAATCACTAATTGTAAGATCACATTACGAATTAAATTACAAACACAAACTTCAAGAAGCATACACAAATACCATCTTATCTATTTCTCAACTCATACTGTTATCAACATGTCATAAATAATTTAAAACTGAAATCTATTCGAAGTATGAGAGAAAGATTATTTCTTAACCTACTCCTCATCTTATTTGCGATCTTCACACTATCGTATTTCGGATACCAGAATTACTATTCAACTGATAACCAAGCCGCACTAGGCCAACTAGATAATAACGAAACACAGGATTCTACTAATAGCTCACAACAAGTGGTACCACAGGAGCTACCGAAGTCACTGGGTGTAAAAATTAATTATCCCATTGCAAACCAGGAAGTACCTGTTGGAAAGCTCAATATTTCTGGGAGTTCTACTGATACAGCTTCAGAGGACTGCAACGTATTTGTAGACTTGAATGATGTCAAGCCCTTCCAGAATGCGACTGCCACAGGATTAGGAGGAAAAGGTGATTACTCTAATTGGACATTTTCTTACACCGAGAAGTATAGACTGATAACAGAAGGAAAAAATGAATTGACGGCAAAACTAACTTGTAACGGAAATGATTCGATAAATAATAACGGAACAAATAATATTGCAAACGAAAAATCGAAATGGTATAGTATCAACGTAACAGGCATAGCGGTCCAGGCACCGGTCAAAATTAATCAAAATCAAACCCAAAATCAAACCCAAAACCAAATACAGCCTGCAAGTAGCACTCAAGAACAAAAAATTGCCGCTTTAAATGACAAGGAATTGACCACTCCTCCAGAAGAGACCCCAAAATCTATAAAAGAAGTTGCACCTGAAACCGAATCTTCTACAAAGGTTACAGATGCTGAAGTAGAGACGTCGGACAATATCAGCCCGCAAAATGAACAAAAAGAAGAGGACGTACGCGATGTCGAGTCAGGCTTACCTTCGTACCCTGTTGAAGATGATAGGGTATCGTCTAATGGCGAACTAACTGCAGGCAATGAGCGAGAAAGAATAGATCCACAATTCACACAAACTTATGATTTATCCGATGAGGATCAGGTAGGAACCCAAGTAATGGATGGTGAAGAGGATTATGGCGATATCAAACACGAAAGTGAAGAGTCATTATCTATGCAAGATGAACATGAATCTCAATTGCAGGTGGATCAAGAGGAGCGGACAGAATCACCAGCGGAAATATATGAGTTGCCAAACGGCGATGAACTAGAAAGCCAATCAACGGATAATGAAGGGGAATTCAATGATATCAAGTCTGAAGATGAAGAGTCTCTATCACTTCAAGACGACGTAGAGACGGAAATCCAACCGCCACTACAATTCTTTGATTCTGACAGTTCGGTAGCGGGATCTGAAGTTGACGAGCAACAAATAATTCATAGTGACGACAACAAAGAAGAGGGTTCTGAAGACATATACTCGATGATAACGGGTAATCAAAATGAAGGCGACGATACAAGAGACATGTTGGAAGGAGGTCATGATGATTTGGAAGAAAACTCAGAGAATATAATCGAGAAGGAAATTCCATTGGTTCAAACCTATAACGAAGATGTCAAGAATGCCATTGAACAAAATCAGTAAGGGTAAGATTTGTCACAAGATTTACATCCGGGCCAATCATCCTCTGCACGATTAAATCATCAGCTGTAACTTATCCCTTTTAAGAGGCCAGAACTATTTTGCTTAGCTATTTTGCTTTAACTGATGTCTGGATACACATGAATACCAGAACATTATCGGTCATTGTACCTAATAGCTAAATCACTATTTACATTTTATAAGTAGGCATCTGGTATAATGGGTATTGACTCAATGTCAAATATGCAACTCGCATTTTGGAAGCCTTGAATGCGTCTATTGTCGCAGGTCAGTTTGTTCGTCATGTGTAAACGATAGCAAAACAAAGTGCATAAAATGCAATGCATTAAAAAAACTTCCATCGCACTTTCTCAAATCCAATTTCAGATACATTCTGATGTTCATCGCGATTTGGTTTTTTGTCTCAGGTCTATATCCTTTCCCTTACCTTCTTGCAATAGGAGTTCCCGTGGACTTTAGAATCATACAACCCGTATTAATCGCAACGGGCCTGATGATGATACCATTTGTGTTTATGATGTTTGCCTGGAAGAAGAGGCCTCCACCAAGTTGAAAATATTGTGACTCCTAATTGCATCCTGAGAAAGCAAGATTGTATGGTGTACCGAAATAGATCCAAGAACATTAAAGAATGCCGTGCAGAGTCAATATCAATCAATTTTTCCGATCCTTTTTCATATAGAAATGTGTCGAGAACCATTTGGCAGAAATTGATATGCACTTTTCATTTTCATGAGTTGGCACATGAAAACAGATCCGATACTTTCTTGTAAACCTAAACTCGAAACGAACGGAAGCATGATGAAGTGAAGTGGATGGAGCATATGCCGACTTAATGCCAAACTTTCTTTAGATTACACCTATCAAATTCATCTATTCACCGATTACTTTTATCAACACCCTCTTGTTTCTCCGACCATCGAACTCGCCGTAAAAAATCTGCTCCCAGGGACCGAAATCCAATTTTCCACCAGTTATGGCAACAATTACCTCTCGTCCCATAACTTGACGCTTCAGGTGTGCATCAGCATTATCCTCTCCCGTATCATTGTGCTTGTATTGGTCAGTAGGTGCATGAGGCGCCAGCCGTTCAAGCCATTTATCATAGTCATGATGCAGTCCACTCTCGTTATCATTTATGAAAACACTAGCCGTGATGTGCATGGCATTTACTAAGCAGAGACCTTCCTTTATTCCACTCAGTTCGACGGTCTCTCTTACATTTGGGGTAATATTGACAAAAGCACGCCTTGTGGGAATATTAAATGTGAGATATTCTGTTTTGGATTTCATTAACTTTGAAAAAATTCGAGGATATATATGCTTATTATAATACCAGGTTATTCTAGAGTACCATATTACCTGGAAGTGAGAACACTCTCATATCCTGGTTCGTGAATCAGCTCACTGCTCTAGATATAGTTAGGACCCAACACAGTGTTAATGAGCCCGCTCTAGTGCTGTTTTAGTTAGCCGTGGGCTTGTTAATGTTAGGCCAGCATATACTTGTTCAATTCGAAAGTATTCATATAATAAAAAGGAATTATGAACAGGAGTTAATATTTTACAAAAAAATAGCTTGTCCTATCAAATCAGTGGATAAAATCATTATATATATGTGATTCACAATGGTAATAATGGCTCAGATTTATAATATAGCTAGTGCTATGGCTCTACTATTTGGAGTTACTGGGCTAATAATTACAAATGTAGGACCTGAAGCACTTGCGCAAACGCGAGAGACAGCAAACAAGCAAATGGACGAAGCCATGAAGGCCTTAGATTCAGGGGATAATGCGGCAGCAGAAGAGGATATGACAGAAGCAGACAAGACCCTGCCCGAAGGACAGGCAAAGTTCCACCTAGGCGAAGCAATTAAGTCCTTACAAGCTGGCGATGTCCAAGGCGCAAAGATCCATCTAGAGGCGGCCCAGAATAGTCCACAGTAATACAGTACTAAAAGAAGCCAGCAACAAAAATAGAAACTCAAAAAATTTTATTTATTTTTGAATATGGACAGAGATACGTTTAGTTATTGTATCCAATATTTTGATATGTGAATTAGAAATGATAGCTATTGATGGTCTACCCCAATAGAACGAATCAGCGCAGGGCTCTAAGTATTGGAAGTGTTTTGTGAAATGGAGTTTTGCTCGTCAAGCACATCTTGGATAACGAGCCATCGTCATTCAGTAAATCCTATATCCTAGCATGATTCTCTTAATTTGCAGTTGGAGAGAAATAAGGCTTACTTATATGCGATATTAATATCGACGTGCGCATTTTTGTCATCTTTACAAATTCTCTCAGCTCAGGCCCAAGAACAGGCATCCCCTGAGGACAATGAAGGAAAGGGTCAGGAACACATTGAAATTCAAATCCCGCAACAAATGGAAGAGCCGTCAGGGACTGTAAGCATTATTAGTAATAGTTCATACACTGATTCTTCTGGAAATTTACGCATAGATGGGGAAGTGTATAACGAAATGCCGCTAAAAACAGCAATGGACGTTCAGGTTATTGCAACTTTTTACGATACAAATGGTAAGGTTGTCAGAACCACCAGGGCATTTACAGAGCCAAAAGACCTACCGTCAGGGGAAAATGCAACATTTGACGTGCCTTTGTACTCGGCTAACATACCTCAAGCGAATAGTTATGAGCTTGCAGTTGCCTGGAGGTAAAGCGAACGACTCAAACTATCATGTGGTTCATTGTGATTAGGTGAAAAAGTCCACTTACACGGAACATTATAAAAGAATATCTATTCTTTGGTATATGATCATCGAGGTAGAATCCACCCGTTCGACTACCGTTGCTTTTTTACACATCGACTTTAGATGTAGTTACTCTGTTTTTATTACTTATCTTATTCTTAGTTGTCTTCGCAAGTACATCTTTTTTAATTTGGAGAGGGCCAGAACGAGTATTATTACTGTAAACACAGCCAGAGATGCCTGAATGAATGAAATTATCAATCTATCGTAGGGATCCTCTAGGAATATAAAGTGAATGGGAGCAACAAAAATTATTAAAAAAGCACAGACAGCTAGTACCATTAGCCATATGAGTGAGAAAAATGACAAGAGTGCAGTCTGAGACAAGTCAGTGCATCTCCAGAAAATAGTATTGGATGAAGATTGATACAAACGAAAGGATTGATGAGAACGCTGCCAACATGAATATTTGATGCACAATACTATCCTCTGAAAGTGGACCTCCAGTAAGGATGAGCCTCAACAGGGTTACAGGAGCGCCTTGTTCTGATGACGCAGCCAATTTGTAATCTTCTGTCAATATTGTCGGACGGGATTTGACTTCTCTGTGCTCGACAATTCGTTTAACACTCGATAGAAATAGAAAAGAATTCATGACTGCTGGAAGAAGGGCTATGACTCCCACGATCTCTGAACTACCTGCGATTGCAACAGAGCCGTACATCGCTCCAAGTAGTAGAGTCCCAGAATCCCCAGGAAATATCCGACTTGGATATTTGTGAAATTTATAGAAGGCAAGAGATACAAAAAAAAGGGGTAGCGCCGATAAGAATATTGTATTATCGCCAAAGATGGCAATACTGATCAAAAGGGGAATAGAAGTAATTATAACAAATCCACTTACCGCTCCATTTAGGACATCTATCGAATTTATTGTATTCCCAACTACAGGAACTGCAATTAGTATAAGTGGGATATATAGAAGTGGAATGTAAGCGGTTCCAAAAATCAAGTTCAGATAGCTGTCGTGAGCCCCCAGCACTACTAGAGGAATCGCGGCAAGCACTAATGCCGAAGGCTTGAACCAGCCCGGCATTACTCTCTTGTCGTCGATATAGCCAATAATAAAAGCAATCACGGAGGTTAACAGGATAGCAACAACTCTCAGATCAGCAGTGAACATATACAGGATAATTTCAGCTATCCCTATTCCTGCCACCAGCACTGGCCCAGCTGGCCTTGGTATTCTTGGTCTTTCAGCCTTGTGATAGTCTTGTACCACCTCGCCTTTAGTAGTCAAAATCTTGATTAAGCTAGGCATCAGTACTAAGACGGAAAAGAAAGATACCACGGATACAACGACTCCATACAATATGATGTCGCTTAAAAAATTGAAATTGAGCATTTTACTTCATTTGTAATAAAAGGTCAATCGCCTGTCTTACACTAATTTCTGTTTTCAAGCTGTTCTTTTATATTCTTTGCAATCGTAGGACCGATATTAGACACAGAAGAGAGTTGTACTTCTGACGCATTTGCTATCTTGGTAAGTTCTGTGAACCCAGTGTCATACAATGACCTGGCTCTGACCCTACCAATCCCCTTCAGTCCCACAAGGTTCAATAGTTCCTCCTTTACCCCATACTTTATGCGAAGGCGTAGTCTATGAATCTCCAATAGCAAATCTCTGCGTCTCATTATTTTTGCTACCTCATACAAAGAATACACCAGCCAATCAGCTATCTCGACTATTCTGTGCATATCACCGGGTTCCACTCCTAACTTGTCGCTTAATATTTTATCTGTCGATTCGTTGATCCATTTGTATAATGCCCAAAGACTACGAGAGCATTCAAATTCATTTACTGGAAGGATAAACTCATTCCTATTTTCCTCTATGTCGGTGCAAAATTCATCTATATCCTTCTTCCTTAATGTGAACTTGGGGTAAAAGTCCGGGGTCTCAGAGATGAGATGCAAAAAGCCAAATGTGTGGTTGTGACTTTTTTTATCGTTGTTGATATGGGCAAAATTTCCCATTTCATTAGCGGCATGTATTAAGGCTTCATGACTGCGATCAGTATTGTTACTGAAATCACGAATAGGTTTTATGTTGGCACCGATCTTATCTTCTACTGACTCTATTGCGTTCCTAAATTGTACTCCTGTCAAAGGATCAATATAGAGCAACGAAATTTGCTTCCCAAACTCTGTAGAGACATACCTATTGTTCTTGGATTTTATACATGATTCAGATTCAAGATAGGAAATTGCAGAATCAAGCCCGGATGTAATACTTGCCTTACCTTCGTTTTGAGCAATCAATGTACTTCCGAACAAATCATAGATCTCAGATTTCTTAATGCCTGGCATGCTAGAAATGGTACTTAGAAGATGAATTCGTAGTGATCGATCGTTTGTGAGTTGAGAGCGGATAGGCTCTGGGGTACCGAGAATGTAATGATCATAAATTTCCTCCGCATTCGCGCGAGCGTCAGAAATGATTATGGCTTCACCAATGGTATCATATTTTGGTCTTCCTGCGCGACCACAAATCTGCTTATATTCCAAGACGCTAATAGGCATATTCCCCCCGTATTCCGCGTCGTACCTAAAAACGCTAGCAAGAATTACCCGTCTAGCAGGGAGATTAACGCCAGCTGCCAAGGTTGGGGTTGCAGTTAGTAATTTGATTACGCCTCTTTTAAACGAAGTTTCAACTAAATTCCTCGTTACAGCTCCCAAACCGGCGTGATGAAAACCAACCCCCTTCGATACTAATTCTGACAGAACCCTTGTAATTTCAGTATCTTCTCCTTTCTCGGAAATCTGAAATGCTGCATCAGCAGCTGATTTTCTTTCTAGGTTGTCGAGCTTACTGAAGATGGGGGACGCAGCCTTTTGTGCCAACGAAATCGCCCGCTTTCGAGTTTCACCAAAAATCATCACCTGGCCGCCATCCTCGATACACTTTTCCGCAAGATCAATTGCAGCATTAGTGGGGCTTCCAGCATACTTGATAACTTTTTTTATTCCTGACCCTTTACCGTCATTCATACGAAGTGAACCTTGATCATATACTCCTTCAACTAATTTTGTAGGTCTCCAATTGCTTTCTATGATCTCACAACCAAGCCATTTTGCTATTTCTTCGGAGTTATTTACAGTTGCGCTCAGAGCTAAAACTTGTGCTTGGGAGTACATCTTGCGTATCTTGGTTAATATCATTTCAAGAGTCGGTCCTCTTTCGCGTTCTCCTATCAAATGGATTTCATCTGCTACAAAAAGACCAACTTCATGGATCCATTCACATCGATGCCGCATTAGGGAATCCATTTTTTCGTTTGTTAATACAACGACATCAGCCCTTGCCAATTCTCCCCCAGCTGAACTATAGTCACTGCCCGCGACCTTTACTTTGATAGCCCTATCGAAAAGATTCAAGTCCTCCATAATGCGAAAGTCTTGAAATTTTTCTGTAGCTAGGGCGCGAAGGGGGGTAAGGTAAACAACCCTTAACCCTTTCAGCACGATATTCATCGCTGCAATCAGGGCTACCAATGTCTTTCCGCTTGCAGTCGGAGTAGTGATTAACAAATTTCTTCCATCCAAGAGCCCTTTAGATAATGCCTGCTCTTGAGGAGGATATAGAGAAGAGTATCCCAAATGTTCGAGTAGAGGCCTAATCCTTGGATCCAGGAGCCTTGGTTTCTTGTTCATTAATCGAAACTAAAGACAAGACTTGCGTATCTGCTTATTAATTTTCTTAATGCAGTACAAGTCAGCGATCGGTCAAATGTATTGCCGAATCTGCGGAACTCGAAATTATCGGTTTTGGTTTTAATTAGTCTGTCTGTTCATTGTAGAGTGTTCCATGATCAATTTTAGTTCGATAATTTTAATTCCCGCATATCACACATATATTTTTGTAACGCCTGAGGAATTTCTACTGATCCGCCATCGGTTTGGTAGTTTTCGATTATGGAAACCATGGTTCTCTCAGTCGCTACTAGCGTACTGTTCAAAGTATGAACGAATCTTGATTCGTCATTGACATTGTCTTTAAACCTTGTTCTGAGTCTGCGCGCCTGGTAATCCAAACAATTAGAGCAGGATACCAGCTCTCGATAGTTGTTTTGTCCTGGAAACCAAGCTTCTATATCATAAGTCTTGGCTGAAACCTTACCGACGTCTGCTGAACATAATAACGTAGTTCGAAAAGGAATACCCAGTTTTTCATAGAATTTCTCAGTCAACTGTAGCATTTTCTCATGTTCCTTCCAAGAATCTTCTGGACGAGAAAATACCACTTGCTCTACTTTTTCGAACTGGTGGACTCTGAAGATCCCCTTCATATCTCTGCCATGTGCACCTGCTTCTCTTCGAAAGCAAGGACTTACGCAGGAATATCTCAGCGGTAGGTATTTGCCCTCCAAGATTTCATCCATGTGCATTGAAACAACCGCATGTTCAGATGTTCCTATTAGGTAGAGATCCTCTCCATCGATCTTGTAGATTACCTGTTCAAAATCTCCTAAAATCAGTGCACCTTCCATTGCTTCTCTTCTGATCATAAAGGGTGGCTGCGTGAGTGTGTAACCACTCTCCAACAAATAATCTAATCCGAAATTCAAGAGAGCCTGATTCAATTTCACGAGCTGATTTTTTAGGAAATAGAATCTCGCACCCGAAATTTTTGCAGCCCTTTCAAGATCTATTAAATCAAGTGAGGTAGAAATATCAATATGGTCCCTTGGGGCCACAATCGTTCTGGTCTTTCTATCCCCGTACTCCCGGATAACAACGTTTTCATTTTCGCTTCTTCCCACAGGCACAGAGTCGTGCAGGATGTTGGGAATAGACATCATGAGGTCTTGATACTTTTCTTGAGTCTCATTTTGTTCTTTTTCCAGATCTGAGATTTTGACGGCTAGATTCTTCATTTCATTTATTTCATTATCTATACGGTCGATATTTTCTGAACCTTTTTTCTTTTGGGCTATCGATTGGGCTAGTACATTTTTCCTATGTTTAGAATCCTGCAGGTCAACAATCAGTTGACGACGCTGCTTGTCCAAGCTAATAAGTCTATCCAGCGGAAAATTCACGCCACGTTTATTTAGCATACTTTCAATAATATTCGGATTCTCTCTCAGTAACTTTGAATCAAGCATTGTCTATCACTTTCCTTGCAATTGACATGTGCTCCAATACCTCATCTACTGTGTTCAAGAGTGTGTTAATGCCAGCTTTACTAAGAAATTCGAGTACTAGAATATTATCTCGTGATGACATTTTCATGGACAACCCTTTTGGAAAGTTAACATTGTCAGGTACTAAAGCACTCATGATTGCCCGCAGCTCAGATTTACCTGAAAGCATTATCTCGATGTGTACCTTAACCTCAACTGGTTTTGGTAGAGGATTCCGCAACCTTACTATTTGCAATTACACTCCTAGCATTGGACATAAAGATATCCAATTTAGATGACGGGATGCTACATACCGCATTGTTGTCATTTCCCCCTCCATTTCCTCCTACTCCTATTGAACATTCGTTAATCAAATCACCCACATTTAACTGAGATGTGCTACCCACACATTTTCGAGCGGAAAAGGTATAGCTATTTCCTCTATCTTCTTGATTTAGGGTTCTTATGAAAAGGAACCGTCCAAATAGTGATGGTGATCCAGATAGAATAGTTGACACTGTTCCAAGCATACCTTCTGATATAAGACCTTCACCATTTACAAAGACAGTATGTTTACCATCATCAAGATATCGCCACTTATCATTGAAAATTGCAGAAATAGATCTTTTCAAAGTTGAAGAATAATTTTCGATCAATTGTTCAGCTTCTGTTAATGCTTTGCTTCGGTCTCCAATGCATAATGCAACCCCTATTCCTGCCTTGTCGAGCAGTCCGCATGCTTCAAGCAGAGTACCAAATTCTCGCGCATCTTTTAAGATGCTCCGAGCATCTTCCCTAGAAAGCCTGTAATTGTATCCTAGAAGATTATCTGCTATTTCTGCAGATTTGGTATTAGTTGTTGTAATTATGTATTTCGCAATTGCATCACGGACAATGTTCTTCTCCTCAGGCGTAAAATCTGAAAGCACCCGCCATGCGTCATTATCTTTCATCTTTATTCCCGTATTCTCGATTATTGAGTATGCATTCTGTACATTCCAAGTGAGTCCATGGATATATGGATACGAAGTCAGTGAAAGTGATTCATGCAAAGGAACCATCTCACGAGCATTAATCAAGAGATCCAGTTCAACTTCAACTAGGTGAAGTGACTGTGCCTTCTTCAAGATCTCATGATTCATTCCTACTAACGCTCTCTTTTCTCCAGAATCTTGTCTATCTCCTAATGCAGCGATCACTGCCAGTGCAGATAGGTCCTGATTTCTCTTATCTAACATTGTTGCAAGGGTATAGCACAGACCACCCGCGGAAATCTCTCTCTCACCGTCAAGTCCATATTTCCACGCATTGATTATTTGACTGTCGTAATCTCGATGCGTACTATCTTCACTAGTTTCTGCAAGTTCCCTGTGATCAATTACTACCCAATTTTCACCAAACAGGCGAAACAATAAGTCAACCATTTTGCTCCCAAGTCCGAGGATCATATAGAAATCACGCCCTTCAGACTTTATTTCCTGAATCACTTCCAAATTAAGGGATGGTACTATTCTGAGAACACATCTAGCTCCCATTCGTGAAAGGGTCATTAAGGCAATACTGCCCGAGGCGATTCCATCAGGGTCAAGGCACGTAACAACCGAGATTTCGTTTCCTGTCTCGATTACGGTACTAATTCTTTCAGAGATAAGTTTTAGAGGCTGGTAAAGGTCCTGCCTTCCCATGTTATCTTATTCCAACTGAGCAATCATGGCAGAGTATTTCCAGTTTTTAGCGAGTCTTCCGCTTCGCTTATAATACTTAGAAAGTCTGTGGATCTTTGCTTCTATCAGTTCCAATGAACGGACATTCCTATGATCGGTATTGTGATTCTTTATGTGTTTTTGGAGCCCAATTGCTTTTTCCACAAGATTTCCCAAGTCCTCGGGGAGCTCTTTTTTTACGTCCCCATCTGAAAGCAATTGAGTAATTGTCTTACCAGTGATAGGTTTGACCAGAGGTATTGCATGGTGGTCCCTGAGATTAAGACCGATCTCACTCGGAGATAATCCCTCCTTTGATAGTGATATTACTAGGGAGGAAACCTCACCAGGTGTCATGGTTAACCACGTTGGAGGACTGGGTGAGGCAGGTCGAGTTGAATGTGATTTTCCACGTGTGTGAGCGTGAATTCTTGCCATTTCTTTTTCTTTATAATGGGAACTAGATATATATCTTAAATCCTGTTGAGCTCAAAATTAAATTACACAAAAGTTAAATAAGCGAATCCGGGAAGAATTATCAGTATGGAAAAGCCAAGTAGGATGGCTCTGTCGACATTAGTCATTTTAGCAGGCTCTTCACTTATGCTACCAACAGCGCTGCAATTTGCCGCAGCACAGTACGGATCGGCTGGCGACACTACCCCTGGCAGCATCGAAGAACAATTAAACTTAGCAAAAGAAAAAATATCTAACGCGAAGCAGGCCGGAGCTTATGGGTCGGGAACACCTATGTTAGGAACAAATATTGACGAAACTGTACTTTTTATCGCCATCATGGTAGCTATATTTGGAGCAGTGGCGGGAGCATTCTTTTACCGGAGTAGAACTACTAGAAAAGCAACAGCCTAGTCAAATACTTCACCACTTTTTTGTTTTTTATTTATTACTTGTCCAAGATTAACATTCTAATATTCCATAGAGAATTGCATTGCATTTTCGATTTGTACCACAGGACTTGATAATTTGTGATCACTCACCTTTAATGTACTACTTCCGTTTCCCAATTCTATGTGGCCTTCTGATTCAAGGCATGCCATGATGTAGCATGAGATTGAAAACTCATAACAACCAAAATGTATATATCATAGATTTAGTCTGACGTAATATAATAATGGATGCTATTCTAGGAGCTGTGGCAATGGTAATAACGCCGTTCAAAAATCTTATAGCACAGATTGGTCCCGCCTACGACCCTTTGTTCTACGACGTCATGGTATATATTTTCGGAACTATGCTGTTCGCAGTGTTTCTTCTTAGCGTCATAGCATATTGGCTGAGAAGAAAGGGGCTTGGTGGCGGTTCCGCAAAAGAAAAATGGACACAGGAGCTGGAAAGGTATTTCGAACGGGAGCAAATAGGTCTAATTCCAGACGAAAAACACCATTGGTAGATAGGTTCAACCCATAACAATTTTTAATATTTCCTTTGTTTATTTTTTGTTAGCTTTCTCGATTTGATTTGAATAACTATTTCCATAGATCTTTATGAGAGAGATCCCAATAGCTGTACTACAAGTGCTGTCTTAAAGCGGCTGATTTATTTAGAGGTTAAGAATGATTTACAAGTACAGTATTGGAGAACAAATAAAAAAGAGTAGAGTTTTGCTCTGACGGTTCGTGCTTGCTATTCTCTCTATATTTCCCTATATGACTTGCCATGGTCTTGTAGCAAAAGTTACTCCAAGCCCTGCACCAATAAGGATTACCTGATAGGCTACGTTCCCCCAAGGGACAGGCTTTAGTATCGCTGGACCTGTTACCTGAACTGTTTGACCCGGTCCTAAGCCTGGGCCTACACTTGCTATGTTAAGTTGGGTATGCATATGATATATTCCGGGTTCGAGTGCTCTTACAGTCAGCTCATAAGGCACAGTTGCTTGTGGGGGGATTTCGAACACATTACCTGGTGGATCTCTTGACATGAACTCCCATCTGTTGCCAGCATTAGTAGACTCGCTAAATACAGATAACCATGCTCTGAGGGGTCTGTTTACTAGGCTCTGTAACGTACCTGTCACTGTTAACTCGTCCCCTGTGTTTATCGTCTGAGCAGACCATGTTTCATCTTCGATTCTTACGAATCTACTTTGAAGCTGTGCCTGAACACCATGTGCATCCGCCTCGGGGATAATTGGCATGTAGGCAGCAATTGCAGAAAGAAGTGTCACCGCTGCAAGAGTCGTCACTATCAACATCTTGCTCTTTACCATATATAGTATCTACAAATCCCTAAACATACAAAGATATATATTTTGCTACCTTCAAAGCCTGCGTTAGCTATGCTGAGCATATCAGCCAAGCAATAATGCTAGGCGCTACCTGCGGCGCGAATATTATACAGAATGGTCTGAAACTATCTAGATCTTTGCACAGATCTGAAGAGTCCAACAAGGAATTGGAAGAAGATCCAACTAAAAGGTACGCTCAATTAATATATGAGATAACCGAACCAATCCTTGAGCAATGGCCCAAATACCAGCACTAATACCAAAAGAAGTGGAAATCCAGAGACTAAAGAAGATTTACATAATGGTTATTATGTTGGGTTCAATCGCAGCATCAGTCGAG
>Ga0111539_10004009_pt1 | contig 19329 bp, 16 predicted proteins | sample RhiMethybrSRZTD1_FD_79667 | JGI IMG/M metagenome (GOLD analysis project Ga0111539, IMG submission 79667) | Populus rhizosphere microbial communities from Tennessee, USA - Rhizosphere MetaG P. TD hybrid SRZTD1 (version 2) (version 2) | ecosystem: Host-associated > Plants > Roots > Rhizosphere >... | reverse complement strand
GCGACGAGCCGCCGCATCCAGCGCTCGCCCAGGTTACGTGGCTGTTCCAGCCCCATGCGCTCGAACAGCGCGCGGCTTTCAGCGTCGCGCGGGAGCGGCTTCATGAGCGCGGCCGCGATGCCGAGCTTGCCCGCGAGCGTCTCCGAGCGCGCCTTGAGCTGGCGCAGCGCCGCGCCGAGGCGCAGCTCCTCCGGTGTCAGGTCTGTTCCATAGGGGAGGGCACCGAAGCGTCCGGCCTTGCGGTGCGGCGCGAGCGCGGCCTCGAGTGACTCGGGAAAATTCCGCCGATGCGCATCCGGGATCCGGTAGTCGGCACGCAGCTTACCCGCGCGCTGCACGTCCCTGAGGAGCGCCGGCTGGAAGCGGGAGTCCGCGATCGCGAGGAGGGCCGCGGCGACCTCCGCGTCGCTCCTGCCGCGCAGGTCCGCGACGCCGTACTCGGAGACGACGACGTCGCGCAGGTGCCGCGGGATCGTCTCGTGGCCGTAGTTGAAGCGCACATTGGACTCGACATGCCCAGCCGTTGCACGCGTGGCGCGTACGGCGACGATCGAGCGCCCGCCTGGCAGGTCGTGCGCTTGTGCGACGAAGTTGTACTGGCCGCCCACGCCGCTCACCACGCGTCCGTCCGCGAGGCCGTCCGAAACGAGCGCGCCGCCGAGCGTCGCCATCATTGCCGAGTTGACGAAGCGCGCGTCGCGCCGCTGCGCGACCTTGCGCTGCCAGTCCGGCCCCAGGAGCTCGTTCGTGAAGCTGACCGGCATCATCCGGAACAGCGCGCGCTCCTCGTCCGGCATCGTGCGCAGCGCCTCGTAGAAGGCGCGCGGGCCGAGCATGAAGCCGCCGTGCAGGAGCGCGCCGTCCGGCTCGACGCGGCGTTTCAGGATCCCCTCGCGGTAGAGGTCGAGGAAACCGTCCACGAAGAGCTCCGTGACCGCGTAGAGTCCCTCGGCGAACGGCTCATCGCCGCCCATGTCGCGCAACTCGCGCTCGAACCGGGGCACGAGGTTCGTGTCTCCGAGCGCGAGGCGCCATTCGGCATTTGCGCGGTGCCGCAGCGTCATCGCGTGCACGATCGCGTCGCCGAGCTCGCCAATGCCGATCTGGATCGTCCCGCCGTCGCGGATCAGCATGCTCGTCGCCAGCGCGATCACGTGCTCCGCGGTCGGAATCGGAAGGTTCGGCGGCGAGATCAGCTCGTGGTAGCCCTTGGGGTCGTCGACGACATAGTCGAGCCCGGATTCCGGGATCTCCGCCGCGCCGAACATGAAGGGCATCCGGTCGTTGACCTGGCCGATGACCGCGACCGGCGAGCCCGTGCGCTCGCGCTGGCGCAGGACCGGGATCAGGTCGGCCGTGACGTCGGGATTGGAGCCGAGCGAGATGCGACCGCCGGGCCGGCGCGCGACCTGCTGCGCGATCACGTTCGCGCCCTCGGCCGCGACCGTGCGCGCGACGTGCGTGTAGTTGATGCTCGCATAGGACTGCTGCGCGAGCGGCACGCCGAGCCAGGCGCCGGGCTCCATGAAGAATTCCTGCACGCGCACGTTGGGCGGTAGCCGTCCGGCGCGGAGCGGCGCGATCCAGGCGGGCTCGGGCGCGTCGCCGTAGACCTTCGCCGTGATCGGCCCGAGCAGGCGTCGCTCGAGCTCGCTCCCCGGGCTCGGCCGCGCGAGCGTGAGTCCCGTCAGGATCGAGAGTTCGATGTGCGGGTCGGCTTCCGCCCGCCGGTAGAACGCGTTGACGAGGGCGACGGGCTTGCCGACTCCGATCGGCGTGCAGAGCGCGATGCGCCGGCCGACCTTCGAGAGCGCCGCCTCAACACAGTCCTCGACGCCGGTAAACTCCAGCGGTGAGCGCCCGTTCATGGGCGCAACTCTAGCGTGCCGGCGTCAGCTTCAGGTCGAAGCGGATCTCGACGTCGTCGCCGACCCACTCGGTGGACGCCCAGTCGCCCTGGCCGAGACCGAAGGCGAGGCGCTTCAGGCTTGCGTTGCCCTTCATCGCGCTGCCGCCTGCACCCGGCGTCAGCGTGAAGACGACGGGTACCGGCTTCTTCGCGCCGCGGACGGTCAGCTCGCCGGGCACGCGCCAGGAGCTGCCGTCGCGCTCGAAGCGGGCCGCGTGGTACGTCGCTTCCGGGTATTTCTCGACCCAGAAGAAGTCCGCGCTCCGGAGCACCTCGTCGCGCTCCGCGTCCTGCGTGTTGACGGAGCCCGTCTCGACGGTCACGTCGAGCGAGCCCTGCGCGGGTTTCGCCGGGTCGAAGTCGAGCTTCACGTGAAATTTCCCGAACGCGCCGGTGAACTTCGCGCCGGCCTGGGTGCCGGAGAATTCAAGCTTGCCGGAAGATCCGTCCGCCTGCAGTGTGCCCGCGAAGGCGGGTGAGGTCAGCGCGAGGGAGATGACGATTGCGCGCAGCATCATGGCTTGCCACCTGGCAGCATGCGGAGGATGAGCCCGTCCTTTTCGACGAACTGGTGCTTGAGCGCCGCCGCGACGTGCAATCCCGCGAGCGCGTACAGCGCATACGACAGCCACACATGCACGTCGTGGAAGCGTTCCTTGAGCCCGCGGTCGGGCTCGACGAAATCCGGGAGCTGCACGAGGCCGAACCAGCTCACCGGGATGTTGGAGGCCGAGGACATCAACCAGCCGGACAGGGGCATGGCGAAGAGGATTGCGTACAGCGCCCAATGGTTGAGGCGCGCGGCCGCGAGCTGCCAGCGGGGCATCGGCGGCTCGGGCGGGGGCGGGTTGAACGAGCGCCAGGCCAGGCGGATGACGGCGAGCCCCAAGATCGTGATGCCAAAGGACTTGTGGCGTGCAAGGGTAATCAGCTTCTCGAGCCCGAGCGGCAGTTCATCGGCAATCCTGCCGAGCGTCACCTGGACGATCAGCAGGCCGACGATAATCCAGTGCAAGGCCTGCGCCACGTAACCGTAACGCACGGGACTGTTTCGCGCTGGCATCAGGTCTTGGAGAATACGCGAATGCGCAAGTTCCTGTGGCCCGCAGTAATGATTCTCGCCGGCTGTGCGATTCCGCCGCGCGAGGAAGTCCCGCCCACGGCACCCGTGCCCGCACCTGCCGAGAGACCGGCGGCGCCGGGCGAGGCGTGGACCGTCGTCAACTCGCAACTCGACGTGCGCGTCTGGCGCGACGGGGCGATGCAGAAACTCGGCCACAACCACGTGATCACCACGGACCGGGTAACCGGAACGATCCAGCTGCGCGAGCCGCTCGCTGCGTCGAGCTTCGAGCTCTCGGTGCCGCTCGAGTCGCTCGTCGTCGATGACGACGCAGCGCGTTCACGCGCGGGCGCGGAATTCTCGACGCCCGTCCCGGAGAAGGACCGGGACGGCACGCGTCGCAACATGCTGGGCGACAAGCTCCTGAACTCGGCGCTGCAACCCGATATGCGGCTCGCCTCGGAATCGATTGCCGGCGAGTCGGGCCAGTACGAGGCGAAGGTGCGCGTATCGCTCGCAGGCAGCGAGCATGTCGTCACCGCGCCGTTCACCGTGACAGTCGAGGGCGATCATCTCGAGGCCAAGGCGGCTTTTCACGTGACGCACGAGGACGTCGGCCTCGTGCCATTCACCGTCGCGCTTGGCGTGCTCAAGGTCCGCGACGATTTCGAGGTTGACCTGACGCTCGAAGCCAGGCGCGGCTCGTGACCGGCATCCAGTTCCGGAATCCGGAAGTCCGGATGTCGGCGGCGCTTGCCTCCGCGGAGGCCGCGGTACGCGATCCGTCGGTGACGCTGCGCGAGCTCCTCGCGATGCTCGGCGAGCAGGGGCTCCTCGTGTTCTGCGGCGTGCTCGCCTCGCCCTTCCTGCTGCCGGTCACGGTGCCGGGCATGAGCACGGTGCTCGGGATTCCGATGCTCCTGATTGGATTCGCGGTGATGCTGAGCCGCGTGCCCTGGCTGCCGGCAAGGATCCTGAACCGCAGCCTGCCGGCCGCGACCGTGCGCATGGTGCTCGCGAAGGTGCGCGGCTGGTCCGAGCGCTTCGAGCACCTCGTGCGTCCACGCTGGCTCGGCCTCACGGGCGGCCCCGCGATCAACCTCCTGAACGGGGCGCTCGTACTCCTCGATGTGCTGCTGCTGATGGCCCCGATTCCATTGGTGCCGTTCATCAACTCGCTGCCGGCGCTCGCGATCGTGCTACTTTGCTTCGGCATGGCCGAGCGCGACGGGGCGGTCATCGTGCTCGGCTATCTCATGACGCTCGTTTCGGCCGTCTATGTCGGCGGCTTCGTTGTGCTCGTGTTCTACGCCGGCATGAACCACGAGCAGGTGCTCGAGCAAGTAAGACTATGGTTCCATTGAGCCGGAGCCGCTGAGATCCCAGGATAAGTGTTTCGCGAGCGTGGCACTTTCCCCCACGCAGGGAGAATTGACGATGAAGAGCTACGCTTGGCGTGTTGCCGTTTGCTCGGCGCTCGTGTCTCTCGCAGCGTCTTGCGCGGACGACAAGCCCTCGGCCGGCGCGGCCGGCGGCAGCGCGCTCGATCGCACCGTCCTCCCGATCCACGAGCCCGCCGTGCCGACGTACAAGGAACTGGACGCGCGTGAGGCGAAAGCGCCGCCGCGCTTCGAAATCAAGGCGCCGGATGGCGCACCCAACGTCGTGATCGTCCTGATCGACGACATCGGTTTCGGCGCTTCGCGCTCATTCGGCGGGCCGATCTCCATGCCGACGCTGGAAACGATGGCCGCTAACGGGGTGCGCTACAACCGCTTCCACACCACGGCGCTCTGCAGCCCGACGCGCGTCGCCCTGCTGACGGGCCGCAATCACCACGTGAACAACGCCGGCGCGATCATGGAGCTCGCCACGGGATTCCCGGGGAATACGGGCATCCGGCCGGGCAGCGTGACTCCGCTGGCGCAAATCCTGCGCATGAATGGCTTCAGCACGGCCGCTTTCGGCAAGTACCACGAGACGCCGCCCTGGGAGGTCTCGGTCTCCGGTCCGTATGACCGCTGGCCGACGGGCTCCGGCTTCGACAAGTTCTACGGCTTCATCGGCGGCGAGACCAACCAGTGGGCGCCGGCGATTTTCGACGGCGTGACGCGCGTCGAACACGACATGTCGCCCAACTACCACTTCACGACCGACATGACGAACCAGGCGATCAAGTGGGTGAGCGCCCAGCATTCGCTGACCCCGGACAAGCCGTTTTACCTGTACTTCGCGACCGGCGCGACGCATGCGCCACACCATGCGCCGAAAGAGTGGATCGCGAAGTACAAGGGCCAATTCGCGAGCGGCTGGGACAAGCTTCGCGAGGAGACCTACGCGCGCCAGAAGGAGATGGGAATCATCCCGCCTGACGCGAAGCTGACGCCCCGGCCGAAGGAAATCCCGGCGTGGGACGACATGAGCGCCGACCAGAAGCGGCTGTTCGAGCGCCAGATGGAGACGTTCGCGGGCTTCGCCGAACACACCGACCACGAAGTCGGCCGGCTGGTCGCGCAGCTCGAGGCGCTGGGCGAGCTCGACAACACGCTCTTTTTCTACATCGTCGGCGACAACGGCGCGAGCGCCGAGGGCGGGCCGGAAGGTGCATACAACGAGATGATGGCGCTGAATGGCATCGTCGGCAGCTACGACCAGATGAAGGATCACGTGGAAGACTGGGGTGGGCCGACGACGTTTCCGCATTATGCGATCGGCTGGGCCTGGGCGACCAACTCGCCCTTCCAGTGGACGAAGCAGGTGGCGAGCCATTTCGGCGGAACGCGAAACGGCATGGTGCTGAGCTGGCCCTCCCACATCAAGGCGAAAGGCGAGATCAGGAGCCAGTTCCACCACGTGATCGACGTCGCGCCGACGGCGCTCGAGGCCACGGGCATCCCCGAGCCGAAAACGGTCAACGGTATCGAGCAATACCCGATGGACGGCATTTCGATGCTCTACAGCACGGACGATGCCAAGGCCGCGGACCGGCGCAAGACGCAGTACTTCGAGATGTTCGGCAACCGCGCGATCTACCACGAGGGCTGGGTCGCCGCGACGCGGCACTCGATTCCCTGGCTCATGGCGCCCCTGCCGCCGCTCGCCGAAGACAGGTGGGAGCTCTACAACATCGACAAGGATTTCAGCGAGGCGGACGACCTCGCGGCTAAGAACCCTGGGAAGCTCAAGGAGCTCCAGGACCTGTTCATGCAGGAGGCCGAGCGCTACCACGTGCTGCCGATCGACGACCGTCGCTCGGAGCGCTTCAACCCGGCAGTAGCCGGCCGTCCGGACCTCCTTGGCGGGCGCACGACGATGACGGTCTACGACGGCATGACGGGCATCATGGAGAATGCCTTCATCAACGTGAAAGGCGTCCACCACTCTGTGACCGCTGAAGTCGTAGTTGCGGATTCGCAGACCGAGGGCGTGATCATCGCGCAGGCGGGCTACTTCGGCGGCTGGTCCCTCTACATGAAGGGTGGCCGCGTCGTGCACGACTACAACTTCTTCGGCCTCTTGCACACGAAGGTCGCCTCGAAATCGCCGCTCGCGGCAGGCAAGCACCAGATCACGTACGAATTCGTGCCGGACGAGGCGAAGCCGGGCACCGGCGGCAGGTCAATCCTGAGCATCGACGGCAAGGTCGTGGCTGAGGGCCACATCCCGAAGACCCAGCCATTCGCGTTCTCCGCAGACGAAGGTGTCGACGTGGGCGTGGACAACGAGACCATGGTGTCCGACGACTACGTGCCGGGTGCCACGGACTTCAAGGGCGAGATTGTCCAGGTGACGGTCAAGCAGCTTTAGCCGGCGGTTCACGAACGAAAAAAAGCGCCCGCCGCTGCATGGCAACGGGCGCTTCGCCCTTTGCGCCTGGGTCGGTTTAGCGCCGGTCGATTTCCTCGAGCAGCGACTTCCCGTCGTACACCTTCTCCAGCGCGGTCCGGATATAGGCCGGATGCACGCCGACCGAGCGGTTCAGGCGGTCGTCGAACCAGTAGCTGCCGGAGATCGAGTGGATATTGCCGTCGAAGGCAAGCCCGACGATCTCGCCCTTTGCGTTCAGCATCGGGCTGCCGGAGTTGCCGCCGACGATGTCGTTGTCGGTCGTGAAGTTCACGCGCGTCGACGGGTCGAGCTTGTCCTTCGCGGCGAGCCAGCGCGGCGAGATCCTGAACGGCGGCTCGCCGGTCGCGCGCTCATAGAGGCGCGACAGCTCCGTCCATGGCCGTACTTCCTGCCCCTTCTCGACCCAGCCCTTCATGGCGCCGGTGGAGAGGCGGAGCGTGAAGGTCGCGTCGGGATAGACGCTGGTGCCGTACTTGGCAAAGCGCGCCTTCGCGATTTCCTCTTCCGCGCGCTGCGACGGCCCTTCGACTTCCTCCTCGAACTGCTTGCGGAGTGCGCGCGAGGCGGGATCGACTGCGACTGCGAGCTTGATCAGCGGGTCCTGGCTCGCGTCGATCGCGGCCTGCCCGCCCTCGTACATCGCCATGCGCGTGCCGGGGTCGGCGAGCTTGCTCTGGCGCACGAGCCGGGTCGCGAGCGAGTCCGGCGAGTCCTTGCCGAACACCTGGCGCACGACCGGGTCGTCGGGGCCGAGCCATTCGCGCATGCGCTCGAGGCCGAAGGAGAGCCGGAGGATCTCGAAGTCCGGGTAGATCGGCGTTGTCGCCTTCAGCCCTTGGACAACCGCCCCGAGTCTCGCTTCCGTGAACTCGGGCAGGCGCGACTCGTTCGGCTTCGCGCGCTCTGCGGCAGCTCGCACCAGCGTGCGCGCGTAGCCGAACAGGTTGCCGTTGAATGCGGCGGCGCCCTCGAGGAACGAATGCGGCACGAGGATATTGCGCCAGGTGTCCTGCGCCTTCTCGATGTCCGTCCAGGCGCCCCGCGCCGGAGCGAGCGCGGGATCGGCTTCGACGGCCTCGCGCAGCGCCTTCTCCTTCGCGGCGGCGTTCTCGATCAGAGCCGGGTCGAGCAGGGCGTCGAGCTGCTTGCGCCGCACCTTGATCGCGTTCTCGATCTGCTGCAGGAAGGCCTCGGCGGTGCGCCGCGGCTCGTCGCCCGTCTTCGAATACTGGATCAAGCGGCCGCGCAGCTCCGAGTAGCGGAGCAGCCAGAACGGCAGGAAAGAGTCGCGCTGCAGCTCGAGCTGCGCGACCGTCAGCAGGCGATCCGTGTTGCCGGGGTGACCGGAGATGAACACCGCGTCGCCCGGCTGTGCGCCGTCCCAATCGAAACGCAGGTGCGTCGGTGTCTTCGCCGGCTTGCCGTTCTCGTAGGCGCGCAGCAGCGACATGTCGAGGCACCAGCGCGGAAACTGGAAATTGTCCGGGTCGCCGCCGAACTGCGCGAGGTCGTACTCCGGCACGAACACGAGGCGCACGTCCTCGTAGCGCCGGTACTTGTAGAGCCAGTACTGGCCGCCCTGGTAGAGCGTGAGGCGCTCACACTTTAGTGGGCCGCTCTTCGCCTTTTTCGAGGCCTCCTCGCATGCCTGCTCGAGCTTCGTGAGCGCCGCGCGGCGCGCCTCGACCAGCTTATCCGGCGCGACACCCGCGACCGCGGCCGCTACCTTCGCCGTCACGTCTTCGCTGCCGACCAGCACCGACACCGCGTCCTCGGAGCACCGCAGTTCCTTCTCGCGAGGGGAGGCAAGGAAGCCGCTGGCCACGAGGTCGCTCCCTTCCTTCGAGTTCTCGGCGACGCAGTCCACTGCGCAGTGGTGGTTGGTCAGGATGAGGCCGTCTCCCGAGACGAACGAGCCAGTGCAGCCGGTCTCGAGCCGTACGGTCGACTCGCGTACGTGGTTGAGCCAGGCGGAATCGAGCGCGACGCCGTACTTCTGCTGGACGGCGGCCGTCGGCGGATTGTCGAAGGTCCACATGCCTTCTTCCGCGGCAGCCGTATAGGACGCGAGCGCGGCGAGCGCCGCAAGCAGGAACAACCTCATCGGGAACTCCAGTCAATCGTTGGGCGCCGCCGGCGGCGGCGAAGCGCTCATGGTAGCGGGTGGCCGGCGTCCCGGGACAGGGCGGCTCACGACTCGTCGTGACGGGCAGGCCGTTCGTCGTGCGTGACTGTCGGTGTCGGGCGGTTGGGCGCGGAAGGCTTGCGGTCCGGCGATTGCGTGTCCGGGCAGGTTGCGCGCAGCGGATCGAAGCTGAGCGTCAGGAGCGCGGTCGCCGCCATCGGCTGCCCGTCGCGGTAGGCGGGCGAGAGCCGCGACCCGCGCGCAATCCGGAGCGCCGTCTCGTCGAACAGGCCCGCAGGCTCCGCCTCGAGGATGCGCGCCGCGCGAACCTGGCCAGTGGCGTCCGTGTCGACCTCGAGCGCGACGCGGCCTGTCGTGCGTCGCTCGCAGGCCGCCATGGGAAACGGAGCGCTCGCGAGCATCGTCGGAGGCACGACGTCGAGCATCGTGTCCGGCAGCCGGAAATCGAAGCGTCGCGTCTCGTGGCGGATCGGCGCCTCGCCCGGCACGCCGCGCCAGCCGCGCACCGCCGCGAGCGCCGACTTCTCGAACTCGCCGCGCGGCATGGCGGCCGTGACGCGCTCGTTCAGCACCTTGCCGTCGGCGTCGAGGTCGTACTCCACTTCGGCCCAGCCCTCGATGCGCTGCTGCAGCAGCGCCGCCGGGTAGAAGGGCCGCGGTCCCTCGCGCCGCACCGGCGCTTCGACGGTCGTCGCGGCGTCCGTCAGCGCGAAGCGCACGCGCGTGTGCATGCGGCACTCGACCGGCGCGCCGTCCTTCATCGCCGGATGGAACTTCCACTGGCGCACGCCGAGCGCGGCTGCCTGCTCGAAGTAGCCGCGCGGCTCTGCGCGCACCACCTCGACCCAGCCGACGTCGCCATCGCGCAGCACGGTCAGCGCGATCTCGACCGTGCCCTCGATCCCGGTCGCGCGCACGGCCTGCGGGTAAGGCGGCGCCTCGCGCTGGATCGGCACCGGCGGCGTGATGCCCTTGTCCACGCAAGGCACCCAGGCGAGCGCGGCAGGCGCCGCGGCGAGAAGAATTGCGGCGAGGGTGGCGCGTGTCATTCGGCAGTCGCGAGCAGGAGCTGCGTGCCTTCCGGGGCGATGAGCATTGCATGGCGCGAGGCGTCGAGGTTGCCCGGCAGCCGGCGCTGGAACTCGAAGCCCGATTGCGCGAGCTTCGCGACACGCGCGGGCATCTCGGCGTCGGTGAAGACAAGCGCGGGACGTCGGAGCGTCCCGCTCCGAAGGAGCGCGACGTTCAGCGAGTCGCTCGTGAGGCCGATGTGCGGATACGGCGCTTCGCCTTCCTCTGCCGGGATGAAGCCGAGCCGCTCCCAGGCCGCCTCTACATGCTTGACGTCCGTGACCGGCAGCGCGAATTCCTCGAACCAGCCGAGCAGCGAGGTCTCGCCGGGTCCCTGCGGCGCCGGCGAGTGGGTGCGCGCCTCGAGCAGGCGCACGAGCTGCCCCGCGACTTCGAGGCTGGCTTCATTGAACACGTCGTCGCCGAGGCGGCGATCCGCAACCTCGATTCCGCGTCGCTCGAGCGCCTCGATCCGCTCGCGGAGATTCGGCAGCACGAAAGCGAGGAGCGGCGACTGCGACAGCTCGCGACCGTGCAGCCCGATCGCGAGCCGGCCGTCCGCGACCACTGCGTAGGGGTAGGGCCAGGCCTCGCCCGCCGTAACCTGCGTGAAGCCGAGCCGTTCGTAGAACGAGATGGACTCGAGCATGTCGGGTGCGTGCACGCTCACCTCGTGGAAACGCCCGATCATCCCGCCAACCTCGACTCGCCGAGCCGGGATGCGACGAGCTGGGCGAGGCTCTCGACCTGCGCCGCGTCGTCGTTGAGCGCGGGAATGTATTCGAAATCGATCCCGCCTGCGGCGATGAAGGCATGGGCGCCGCGGATCGCGATCTCCTCGAGCGTTTCGAGGCAGTCGACGGCAAAGCCGGGGCAGGCGACGGCGACGCGCAGCACGCCCGCGGAAGCGAGTCCGCGCAGGCGCTCCTCGGTATAAGGCTCGAGCCAGCGCGCACGGCCGACGCGCGACTGGAACGCGACCGACCAGCGCTCCTCAGGCAGCTCGAGCCGCGTGGCGACGAGGCGTGCGGTCGCCTGGCAGCGGTCCCCGTATGGATCGCCTGCCGCTGCGTAACGGTGCGGGATGCCGTGGAAGGAGAAGAGCAGGTGGTCGAAGGGCAGTCGCGCGCGGCGGACCGACGCCGCGAGCGCCTCGATGTGCGCCGGATCCGCGTGGTAGTCCTCGATCGCGCTCCGCTCGGGCAGTGCGGGCCACCCTGCAAGCGCGGCGTCGACCCGGTCCATCGCGGCCGCCGTCGTCGTCGCCGAGTACTGCGGAAAGAGCGGCAAGACGACGAGGCGCGCAACGCCTGCCGCCCGCAGCCGCTCGATGGCGTGCGCGATCGACGGGTTGCCGTAAGTCATGCCCATCGCGACAGCCGGCGGCTCTGGCAGGAGCGCGCCCAGCCGTCGCTCGAGCGCGCGCACGAGCGCCTCAGTGCCGGTCAGGAGCGGCGAGCCCGCGGGCGTCCAGATCTGTCGATAGGCCTCGGAGCTCTGCTTCGGGCGGAACGGGAGGATGAAGCCGCGCAGGAAAAGCTGCCACGGCAATCGTGGCAGGTCGACGACGCGCCGGTCCGACAGGAATTCCGCGAGGAAGCGACGCACCGCCTCCGGCGTCGGTGCGTCCGGCGTGCCGAGGTTGACGACGAGGACGCCGCTCCGGGCTGGCATGGCGGCACGATACCGGAAGGGCTGTGGCCACGGTACGAAGGCGCCGCGCGAAAAAAAGCGGCCGGGAGGAAACCTCCCGGCCGCGGCAGTCAATGCAACGGGATCAGAAGCTGGCGCGAACGTAGGCGAGGATCGTCGAGATGTCGTCCCCGCTCTGGTACTCGGCGCCGACCGCCCAGGTCTTGTTGAAGTGGAAACGACCGCCGACGAACAGCGCGGTGTCGTTGCCGCCGTCGCTGAGGTCGGTGTAGCGCGCGCCGCCTTCGAGCTCGACGCCCTCCGTCACCTGGCCGCGCAGGCCGAGGTCGAGGAGGTAGCCGTCATCGTCGGCGTTCAGCCCGCCACCCGCGTCCACGCTGACCTCGAAGTAGCCGACGCGGCCCACCAGGTCGAGCTGCTCGGAGAGACCGTAGTGCCCGCCGAGGCCGACGGCAGTCAGCTCGATGTCGACGCCCTGGACGCTCGTCGACGAATACTCGGCAAAGGCCAGCCAGTTCTCGGCGAAGCCGATCGAGCCGCGGAGTCCGAAGCCGTCGGCCGAGGGCCCGAGTCCTTCGAAATCCTGGTCGACGTAGGCGAGGTCGACATACGAATAGCTCATGTCTTCGGCCATCGCCGCGAGCGGCGCGACCGCCAGCATGAGGCTGCCCAACATGACTCTTGCGAACTTCATGATGCTCATCCTGTGCAACTGAGGGGAATGTCCTGACCCGGGCTGCGGCCCTGGGGAGAAGCCGCCGGTCGCCGCGCCTCGGGGCCGCGGAGACCGCGCTCGGGTCTGTAATGGGATGTTAAATAGCGCTTTCGCGCTGCGGCAATTTTCGTAGCGTATTTGTGACCGGGATCAACCGGACAGCGTGCGCCAATCGAGATCCCGCCCGAAAACCCCGCGAAATCGCTTTAAGGATAGCGTTGTTTTTACGCATCAGCCGCCGGCCGGGGGCCGGCGCGGGACTTCAGGTCGAAATCGGCGTCAGGAGACGCCGCCGACGCAGACGTACTTGATCTCGGTGTATTCGAGGATTCCGTACTTCGAGCCTTCGCGGCCCGTGCCCGACTCTTTGACGCCGCCGAACGGCGCCACCTCGGTCGAGATGAGGCCGGTGTTGAGCCCGACGATGCCGTACTCGAGTGCTTCCGACACACGCCAGGAGCGCGCGAGGTCGCGCGTGTACATGTACGCGGCGAGGCCGAACTCCGTGTCGTTGGCCATGGCGATCGCCTGCTTTTCCGTGTCGAAGCGGAACAGGGGAGCGACCGGACCGAAAGTCTCCTCGCGCGCGACCGTCATCGCGGGGGTGACGCCCGTCAGCACGGTCGGCTCGAAGAACGTCCCGCCGAGCGCGTGGCGCTTGCCACCAGCTGCGACCTTGGCGCCCTTGGCCGTCGCATCGGCGATGTGCTCCTCGACTTTCTTGAGCGCGGCCGCGTCGATGAGCGGGCCCTGCTCGGTTTCGCCCGCGAGTCCGTCGCCGACGCGAAGCTTGCCCACTGCGGCGACCAGCTTCTCCGTGAACGTTTCGTAGACGCCCTTCTGCACCAGCAGCCGGTTCGCGCAGACGCAGGTCTGGCCCGTGTTGCGGTACTTGCTCGCGATCGCGCCCGCGACCGCGGCTTCGAGGTCGGCGTCGTCGAACACGATGAACGGCGCATTGCCGCCGAGCTCGAGCGAGACCTTCTTCATCGTCTTAGAACACTGCGCCATCAGGAGCTTGCCGATCTCGGTCGAGCCCGTGAACGAGAGCTTGCGCACGCGCGCATCGCCGGTCAGCACGCCGCCGATCTCGCGCGCCGGGCCGGTCACGATGTTGAGGACTCCCGGCGGTATGCCGGCGCGGTGCGCGAGCTCTGCGAGCGCGAGCGCGGAGTAGGGCGTCTGCGTCGCGGGCTTGCATACGACGGTGCAGCCGGCGGCGAGGGCCGGTGCGACCTTGCGCGTGATCATGGCGGCCGGGAAGTTCCACGGCGTGATCGCCGCGACGACGCCGACGGGCTGGCGCAGCACGAGGATGCGCTTGTCCGCCTGGTGGCCGGGGATCACATCGCCGTAGACCCGTTTCGCCTCCTCCGCGAACCACTCGACGAAGGACGCGGCGTAGGCGATCTCGCCCTTCGACTCGGCGAGCGGCTTGCCCTGCTCGGCGGTCATGAGCTTCGCGAGGTCGGCGGCGTTCGCGAGCATCAGTTCGTTCCAGCGCCGGAGTATCGCCGCACGCTCCTTCGCGGTCTTCGCGGCCCAGGCCGGGAATGCGGCATGCGCCGCGGCGACTGCACGCTCGGTTGCGGCAGCGTCGAACGCGGGCACGGTGCCGAGCTGAGCCCCCGTCGCGGGATTGTGCACGGGAATCGACCCACGACCCGGCGCGTCTACCCAGGCGCCGTTCACGTAGCACTGCTGGCGCAGCAGCGCGGGATCCTCGAGCCGCAGCCCGCCCGGCGCGGCGAGGCGGCTGTCGTCCTGTGCGCGCATCAGGCGGCCCTCGCGACGCGCTGGTCGATCGCGCCGAAGATGCTGCGGCCCGCGGCGTCGAGCATTTCGATGCGCACGCGATCGCCAAACGAGAGGAAAGAGGTCATCGGCTTGCCTTGTTCCAGGGTCTCCAGCATGCGCCGCTCCGCGAGGCAGGTCGAGCCGGTGGCGCGGTCGCGATTGGAGACGGTCCCTGACCCGACAATGCTGCCGGCGCCCAGGCGCCGGGTCTTCGCCGCGTGCGCGATGAGCTGGCCGAAGTCGAAAGTCATGTCGGTTCCGGCATCCGGATGCCCGAAAAGTTTCCCGTTGACGTGCACGACGAGCGGCAGGTGCACGCGCGCGTCACGCCAGGCTTCGCCGAGCTCGTCGGGCGTCACCGCGACGGGCGAGAATGCGGTCGCGGGCTTCGATTGGTAGAAGCCGAAGCCCTTCGCGAGCTCGGCGGGAATCAGGTTGCGGAGCGACCAGTCGTTCACGAGCATCACGAGCTGGATGTGCTCGCGCGCGGCGGCCGCGTCGATGCCCATCGGCACGTCGTCGGTCACGACCGCGACTTCGCCCTCGAGGTCGATACCCCATTCTTCGCTGCCGAACGGCGCGTCAGCCTGCGGTGGCAGGAAGTCGTCCGAGCCGCCCTGGTAGACGAGCGGATCCGTCCAGAAAGATTCGGGCATCGTGGCGCCGCGCGCCTTCCGAACGAGTTCCACGTGGTTGACGTAGGCGCTGCCGTCGACCCAATGGTGGGCGCGAGGCAACGGCGAGAGCACGATGGCGGCATCGAATGGCACCGTACTTGCGTGGCCCGCCTCGAGTTCGCTGGCAAGCTGCCCGAGCGCCGGTTTGCAGTGCACCCAGTCGTCGAGCGCCTCCTGCAGCGTCCCCGCGATGCCCTGCGCCAGCGTTGTACGCGCAAGGTCGCGGCTCACGACCGCGAGCCTGCCGTCGCGGCCGCCGGGCAGCGACGCGAGCTTCATTTTGCGGGGCCTTTCCAGCTGTCGATGTAGCCGGCCCATTCGACTTTTGCGGCGGCCGGCGCGATCTCGAGCGGATCGCGCGTGTCGACCATCACCGCGTATTCCTCGGTCGCCGCCTTCGGCTGCACGAGCATGCGCGTCAGTGCCTTGGGGTGCGGGCCGTGCGTGAAGCCGCCCGGGTGCAGCGTGACCATGCCCGGGTGGATGTTGTCGCGGCTGAAGAAGTCGCCCGCGTGGTAGAAGATGACCTCGTCGTAGTCGTCGTTGTTGTGGAAGAACGGGATCTTGATCGCGCCGGGATCCGTCTCGAACGGGCGCGGCACGAAGGTGCAGACGACGAATCGGCTGCCGACGAAGGTCGTGTGCGCGGACGGCGGCAGGTGGTAGCGATGGCTCATCAGCGGGCGGATGTCGCGCACGTTGATGCGGCACACCGACAGGTCGCCGTGCCAGCCGATCGCGTCGAGCGGGTTGTAGGGAAACGTGACGGTCGAGACGGCGCCGCGGCGCTTCACCGCGACGCGCCAGGGCTTCTCGTCCTGCTGCGCGAGGAAGGCTTCGTCCACGCGTGGCGCGTCGAGCATCGCCGGGTCGAAGATCGCATGCCCGCCGACGAGCCCTTTCTCCGGCAGCATGTACGAGGCGTTCGTCGCCTCGATCAGGAGGATGGCCGCCGGCTCCGTGCATTCGAGCCGCCACATCGTCCCGCGCGGCAGCACGATGTAGTCGCCCGGCTCGAAGGCGAGCCGGCCGAAGTCGCAGAAAAGGTCGCCGCGACCCTGGTGCACGAACAGGAGCTCGTCGCCGTCGGCGTTCCGCGCGAGTGCTTCCATTTTCCCGGTCGTCCGCCAGAACCGGATTCGCAGGCTCGGGTTGAAGAGCAGGTCCGGCGCCGACCAGGGAAGTGCGGAGGCCGCGTCGAGCTTCGCGAAATCGAAGGCGTGCGGGGAGAGCGGTCCCTCGAATGCCGACCAGCCGGTCGGCGGATGGCGATGGTGGAAGAACGCGGCCGGCCCGAAGAAGCCCTCCTTGCTCATCTCGCGCTCAAAGGTGCCGGGCGGCAGGTCCGCGTGTGCCTGGCGCGAGGCCTTGCCCTCGACGCGCGGGTGTCCGATGTAGCGTTTCATCCGCGCATTTTACGCCGATCAACGCTCCATGATCGCCGTGACGCCCATGCCGCCCGCGGTGCAGACCGAGATCAGGCCGCGCCCGGAGCCGCGCGTTGCGAGGAGCTTCGCAAGCGTCGCCACGATGCGCGCGCCGGTCGCGGCGAACGGGTGGCCGACGGCCACCGAGCCGCCTTTCACGTTGAGCCTCGCGCGGTCGATCGCGCCGAGCGCTTTCGGGAGCCCCAGGCGCTCGCGGCAGAACTTCTCCGACTCCCACGCCTTCAGCGTGCACAGCACCTGCGCCGCGAATGCCTCGTGGATCTCGTAGAAATCGAAGTCCTGCAGACCGATGCCGGCATCCGCGAGCATGCGCGGCACCGTGAAGGCGGGCGCCATCAGGAGGCCTTCGCCGCCGACGAAGTCGACTGCGCCGCACTTGCCGTAGGTGAGGTACGCCTGCACCGGCAGCCCGCGCGAGCGGGCCCAGTCCTCGGAGGCGAGGAGCACCGCTGCCGCGCCGTCCGTCAACGGCGTCGAGTTGCCGGCCGTCAGCGTGCCGTCTTTCGCGAACGAAGGCTTGAGCTTCGCGAGCTTGTCCATGCTCGTGTCGGCGCGCACGTTGTTGTCGGTCGCGAGCCCGAGGTAGGGCACGACGAGGTCTGCGTAGAAGCCCTCGCTCCAGGCGCGGTGCGCGAGCTCGTGGCTCTTTAGAGCGAGCGCGTCCTGGTCCGCGCGCGGGATCTCCCAGCTGCGCGCCATCTTCTCGGTGTGCTGGCCCATCGAAAGGCCCGTGCGCGGCTCGCCGACGCCGGGGAACACCGGCTTGAAGTGGCGCGGCCGGATGCCGAGCAGCGCGCCCGCGCGCCCGCCGAATGACTTCGCGCGATGCGCGCGCAACAGGATCTGCTGGTACTCGCGGCCGAACACGACCGGCGGGTCGCTCGCGGTGTCGACGCCGCCGGCGATGCCGGCGTCGATCTGGCCGAGCGCGATCTTGTTGGCGACGACGATTGCCGCTTCGAGGCTGGTGCCGCAGGCGCGCTGCACGTCGAGGCCCGGAGTCTCCGGCGCGAGTCCGGAGTCGAGCAGCGCCTCGCGCGTCAGGTTCCACTGGCTCGAATGCTTCATCACGGCACCCGCGACGACGTCGCCGAGCCGGAGCCCCTTCAGCGCGAACTTCTCTACGACCGCCTTGAGGGCGGCCGTGAGCATCTCCTGGTTGCCGACGCTCGCGTATGCGCCTTGCGAGCGCGCGAACGGGATGCGGGCGCCGCCGATGACCGCGACCCGCCGGGGCGATGAACCGACCAGCATGAAGGCTCTCCGATGGAAGCAGGCCCGGCTGCTTCCGCTAGAATGCCAGCATCAGCAGCTTTCGCAACGCATTTCCACGCGACTCGCGGGCAATCCTGCGCCTCGCGGGGCCGCTCCTCGTCAACAACGTCGTGATCGCCGGCATGATGCTCGCGAACACGATTTTCGCGGGACGTCTCGGTTCCGAGCCGCTCGCCGGCGTCGCGGTCGGCGGCAGCTTCTACCAGATGTTCTGGCTGCTCGGGCTCGGCGTTCTGATGTCGATCTCGCCGATCGTCGCACACGCCTACGGCGGCAGCCGCGACGCGGAAGTCGGCCAGCGCTTCCGCCAGGGCGTCTGGCTCGCGCTCATGCTCGCCGTGCCGCTCGTCATCGCGCTCGCCTGCGTGAAGCCGCTGCTTGGCTGGTTCGGCACCGACGCCCGCGCGATCCCGCATGCCGCCGGCTACGTCTACGCGATGTGCTTCGGCATGCCCGCGATGCTCGTGTTCCTCGCGCACCGCTACACCAGCGAGGGCATCGGCTGGACGCGGCCCGTGATCTATACGGCGGCGGTCGGGCTCACGGTGAACATCGGCGGCAATTTCATCCTCACGCTCGGCCATTTCGGCATCGAGTCGCTGGGTGCGCTTGGCTGCGGCATTGCGACCGCGCTCGCCAACTGGGCAATGCTCGCGACGATGCACCTGTACCAGCGCCGCCACGCCGTCTACCGCCGGTTCGGGCTGTTCGACCGCTTCGAGGCGCCGGACCGCCGCGCGATCGGCGAGATCCTCGCGCTCGGCATCCCGATCGCGGGCTCCGTGGTCTCCGAGGGCGCGCTCTTCGCCGTCGCGGCGCTCCTCATGAGCACCCTCGGCACCGTGACGGTCGCGGCGCACCAGGTCGCGATCAGCTACGCCTCGCTCATGTTCATGATCCCGCTGTCGCTGCACTCGGCAACCACCATCCACGTCGGCCACCAGGTCGGTCGCGGCGACATCCTTGCGGGCAGGAATGCCGGCTGGAGCGGCATCGCGATGTGCGGGCTCGTCATGGCGATGTCATCCCTCGTGATCCTCGTCGCACGCGGGCACATCGTTACGGCCTATACCTCGGACCTCGAGGTACGCGCGCTCGCAATGTGGCTCCTGCTCTTCGTGGCCGCTTTCCAGATCCCGGACGGATTGCAGGTCGGGACAGCGGGCGCGCTGCGCGGCTTCAAGGACGCGCACGTGCCGATGGCGCTCAACTTCACCGCCTACTGGCTGATTGGGTTTCCCGCCGCCTGGTGGTTCGGCATCCGCCAGCACTTCGGGCCGTCGGGCATCTGGGCGGGACTCATTGCGGGGCTGGTCACTTGCGCCGCTTTCCTGCTCCTGCGCTATCGCAAGATATCGAGCGCGCCGCAGCGTGCGGCGGCCTGAGGATCAACGGGTCGGAATAGGCGCCCCGGAGCCGGGGCGGCCGTTCAGCGGGTGAGGGCCCGATCGGGGATGGCACCGGCCGCGATCGCGACAGCGCGCCAGCCGCCCTGTTCGGCGGCATCGGCAAGCCAGGCGCGGCGTTCGGCAGCAAAGGCCTGCACCGCCGGCAGGTTGTCGCGAACCGCGCGAACCGCGGTCGCCGCGAGCACTTCGCGGTAGTGCGACAGCCAGTCGATTGCGGAATTGCGTCCCATGGGATGCAACTTAATGTGGTCGATGGCCAAACACCATCGACCTGTGTCGCACTTCGGGGACGTTTTAGGGTCGCCGGCCTACTTTCG
>Ga0111539_10004008_pt1 | contig 19333 bp, 20 predicted proteins | sample RhiMethybrSRZTD1_FD_79667 | JGI IMG/M metagenome (GOLD analysis project Ga0111539, IMG submission 79667) | Populus rhizosphere microbial communities from Tennessee, USA - Rhizosphere MetaG P. TD hybrid SRZTD1 (version 2) (version 2) | ecosystem: Host-associated > Plants > Roots > Rhizosphere >... | reverse complement strand
TTGCTTGTTGAGCTTTTTGGCGAGCGCGGGAACCACGGCCTTCTCGACGAGGTCGATCGAAAACCCGACCCATTCATTGTTCTTGTTGACATAGGCAAACGGCGGTGATCCCGTCCGCGTGCCGATGACGAGAACGCCGCTCTTATCAATTTTCTCGAGAGTCGTTTGAGCGCTGGCCGGAGCAAACGATGCAAGCCACATTGAAACGACCCAAACGCCGAGGCACCGACCGGATATCATAGTGAACTCCTAATGAGACAGAATCTTGCTTAAAAACTGTTGGGCGCGCGGCGATTGCGGCGCGGCAAAAAAATTCGCGGGCTCACCGGTTTCGACGATCCGTCCCTGATCCATGAACACGATCCGGTGCGCGACGCGCCGTGCGAAACCCATCTCGTGGGTGACCACCATCATCGTCATGCCGTCCTGCGCGAGCCCGGTCATCACTTCGAGAACTTCGTTGATCATTTCAGGATCGAGGGCTGAGGTCGGCTCATCGAAAAGCATGATTTTCGGCTTCATCGCTAGCGCTCGCGCGATCGCCACGCGTTGCTGCTGTCCTCCGGAAAGATGCGCCGGGTAGGCATCTGCTTTATCGGGAATGCCGACTCGCTGCAAAAGATCCATGGCGATCTTTTTAGCTTCGGCTTCGGCAAATCCTTTCACTTTCATCGGCGCCAGGGTGATATTACGAAGCACGGTCATGTGCGGATAGAGATTAAACGATTGGAAGACCATGCCGACATTGGCGCGCAACCGTACCGGGTCGAGTTGTCCATTCGCTAAAGACAGGCCATCGACGGTAAGAGAACAGTTGGAACTGCATCGCTCGAATCCGGTTTGCGCATCGTGTCATCGCACGATTGACCCGATCGGCTTTGCGCTCGAAAACTTCAATGCCATTGGCCAGTGGCAGGAAAAGACAAAGGACGGCCTGACGATCGATTCCGCCGGAACCCTGATGGACGGCACCACCGTGAATGGTCCTGTGGAACTTCAGAAGGCCATGTTGGCCAGACCCGAAGTTTTCGTCGGGACGGTGACCGAAAAGCTTTTGACGTACGCATTGGGACGTGGCCTCGAACCCTATGACATGCCCGTTGTAAGAAAGGTACTCCGAAGCGCAGCCAAGGATAATTACCGCCTGGAGCCGATTATCCTGGGCATCGTTCAGAGTACGCCGTTTCAGATGCGAACAAAATTGACTGAACCCAGCGCAGCAAAGACAATCGCTCAGACTCAAATAAAGGAGTAGCTATGATCATTACGAAGAAGCATCTGCCCCGCCGTAGTTTCCTGCGTGGCGCCGTGGGAACGATGGTGGCGCTGCCTTTTCTTGACGCCATGACTCCCGCTCTGTCTGCGATGCCGCAGGCCAAAGCGCGCCCGTTCCGTTTCGGCGCGATCTATGTGCCCAACGGCATCTATCCTCAGTTGTGGCATCCAGACAAGACCGGCAGTGACTTCGAATTCAAGCCGATCATGATGCCGCTCGAACCGTACCGCAGTCATCTTGTCACCATTAGCAAGATGAAGGCTCCAGACGGAAACGCCGATATGGGTGGCGTGCATATGGGCGCCAGCGCCGCGTTTCTAAACGGGACCGGTCCTCTTGCGAAGCTGGGCAACTACACCGTGATCCAATCGAAAAAGAGTATCGATCAATACATTGCCGACAAGGTTGGAGAGGACACGCCGTTGCGGTCGCTGCAAGTCGGAACCGAAGACATGGGGACGTCCGCGGGCGCCTGCGACGGTTATCCCTGCGTTTTCTTCAACACCGTCTCCTGGCGTGACGATACGAGCCCGTTGCCGATGGCGATTAATCCACGCGTTACCTTCGAGCGCATGTTCGGGGAGACCGGCACCGCGAAGCAACGGCTTGCCAACCTGAAACAGAAGCAAAGCATGCTCGACTCCATTGTCGAGGAAACTGCGAAGCTTCAGAAACAGCTTGGCCGGGCCGACAATGCAATCCTGGACGAGTACTTGACGAATGTCCGCGATGTCGAACAGCAATTGGATCGTATGGAATCCCGCGCCGGGGCCATTCCAGAGGGTACAACAGCGCCGGTGGGTATTCCGGACACGTTCGACGAACACATGACTGTAACCTACGACCTGATGCGCCTCGCGTTCCAGGGCGACATTTCACGCGTATTCACATTCATGGTGGGTCATGAAGGAAGCAGCCGAAGCTACGCGCACATCGGGATTCCGGAGCCCCATCATCCGGTGTCGCATCATGGCGATAAGCCCGAATCCATTGAGAAGTATGCAAAGCTCACGACGTATCACGTGGCCAAGCTTGCGGAGTTCATCGGCAAGTTGAAGGAGACGCCCGATGGCGACGCGACTTTGCTGGATCGGTCGCTCATCTACTTCGGAAGCGGCATGAGCAACGGCAACGCGCACGACAGAAACAATCCGCCGGCCGCAGTTATCGGCGGCGCGAATGGACGCTTGAAGGGTAACCGTCATATTGCAGTGGAGAACAAGGAGCCGACCGCGAATCTGTTACTCGCGTTCGCGGACCTTGCCGGAGCAGAAGTTCCGCAGATCGGAAAGAGTACCGGACACCTGTCACTGTAAGCGGAAATCGAAAAAAGGGGACGGAGAGTTATCTCCGTCCCCTTTTTTGTTTCGCCGCGGATGGTCTGCTTTATTTCACTGGACGAAACACGGCCTTCGGCAGTTGTTTCAAGCGGCGTTGAAACTCCGGATACATCGTCTCCGGACCGCCGAGTGTCGCTTCCTGAGGCAAATCGTGCGTCGCCGCGTATTCCGCGATCCAGGGGTTCTCGCCGGGAAAGTAACTCGGGACTTCACCGCGGCGATGCTCGCCTTCCTCAATGTACTCGCAAGGCCAGAAAGGGTTGAACTCGTTGGCCGCCGGTATGAACTCCTGGCTGCGGACCAGGGGTTCCGTCAGAAATACAGGATCGTCCGCCACGCTGATATGTTCGAGAAGATCGTCACGGCGGACATAATGCTCGACGAGGGTCACTTCATCGCTGGCTGGAATGTTTTCGCGTCGTTGCCAGCCCTGTTTCACATGCGTTGTGGTCACCGTCAGCATGTTCCCCTCCCAAACGCCCGTGGAGAAGCCCATCCAGGTATGCGGCGCGTTGGGGCCGGGGTGAGGCCGCCCATCCATCCAAATGGTTCTCTCCTGCTGGTAGGTGCTGATTGCCTCGTGTATGGCGATCAGTTGATGCGTTACGGGATCGCGTTCCTCCCAGATCCTCATTGCGAGTGGTCCGCGATGGATGTAGCCGACCACGTGAACCTGACACTGATGTTCAGGCAGTGAAAGGCGACTCGATCGGAATGCCAGTCCCCATTGGCGTGCCTGATCGTTGATCGGCAGGCCGTGATACTCCACGAGCGCCGGACCGGGCGCCCTTTCCGGATCGTCCTCGTAGTGCGGACGCGGCGGTGCCCACGTTCCCGTCAGGTTCACTTGTCCAAGCGCGGGACCACAAATCCCCGACACGACGGCCAGTAAAAGAATGCGTTGGAGCATGCGCGCACTTTAGATCAAAATCCAGACGGCTGGCAGCGGAATTTTCGGGATGTTGGAGAAATAATGCGTGGATCATGGCTTCGAATAGGCTTCGTCATCCTGTTTCTCGCGGCTGTTTTCATTGCTGCTCAGAACACCGCCGGTGAATTCTTCTTCATTCAGCTTGCGGACACGCAATTCGGAATGTTCACCAGCGATCGGGACTTCGCGCAGGAGACCGCGAACTATGAGTTCGTCGTTGCGAATATCAATCGCCTGAAACCGAGATTCGTTGTCATTTGCGGGGACCTGGTTAATAAGGTCGGAGATGCGGCACAAACGGCAGAGTACCTGAGGATCACGGCGAAAATCGATTCTTCGATTCCCGTATACGCTGTTCCAGGCAATCACGACGTTGGGAACGAGCCGACACCCGAGACTCTCGCCTACTACCGTCAGCATTTCGGGCGGGACTACTACAGCTTCGTGCAGGGAAGCGTCTACGGCATCGTTTTGAATTCCGGGCTTATTTCTGCTCCTGGCAAAGTACAGGCAGCCGCGGCAGAACAGGAGACATGGCTGAAGGCGGAGCTCTCAAAGGCCCAGGCGACCGGAGCACGCCACGTTGTGGTCTTTCAGCACCACTCATGGTTTTTGGAACGTGCGGATGAGCCGACGCAGTACTTCAACATTCCGATAGAGCAGCGGCTTCGGTATCTCGATCTGTTGAAGGGCTCGGGCGTTCGATACGTTTTTGCGGGGCACTATCATCGCAATGCCCTCGGGCGCGACGGCAGCTTCGAAATGATTACCAGCGGCCCCGTCGGCCAACCCTTAGGAAACGACCCGTCTGGAATTCGAATCGTCACAGTGCGCGAGACAGGCCTGGAGCATCGCTATTACACCCTGGGGAACATTCCGAATCGTTATCCCGCGACGCCAGAGCGTGGTGCTCGCTAGGTTCGCAACCCGGTCATTTCCTGTTCTTGTCCAGGAAATCGAAAATCTTTGGTGCGTAGGTGAGATACGCCTCCAAGTGTGTGCCACCCGTGACGGTGGCATATTCTGTCGCGACTCCGGCGGCCTTAGCGGCTTCTGCCAGTTTCTGTGATCCAGCAATGGGATTGACGGTGTCCTGATCTCCGTGAATGACAAGCAAACCCATTTTCCCTTTGAGGTTGTTGAAGGGGTAGGTGTCCCAAGCGATCGGTCCGGAGCTGATGACAAGGGCAGCAAACTTGTCGGGATATTTGGCCGCAAGATAAAACGCGCCGGAGGCCGATGGGTTTTGTCCATGGATGTAAATCCGGGAGGTATCGACGTTGTATTCCTTCGCCACAAGGTCGATGACGTAGAGAACGTCCTGTTCCGACCGTTCGTTTTCCTGCGGTGTCCATCCCGCGGCCGGCGTTGTGGGGCCTGCGGGTCGAACAATCGGATAAGGACTGCCATAGTACGGCTGGCTGATGCCCCGATAGCCCATCGGAGTCACGACGATATAGCCACGCTGTTCTGCCTGTTTCACAAGATCGTTTCCTGCGCGGTAGGGACCGTCAACCGTATTGCCCGCACGAAGCGTCACCAGCATCGGCAGCTTTGTGTTCGGCGTCCATTTCGCGGGCACGAACAATCGGTAGGGAATGGACTCGCCGGTACCGGGGAAATTGTAGATACGATACTGCTCCCCCTTGTACTGATACAGAGGACCTGTTGGATTGGGTTGTGGCGGCGTCGGAGCCTGCGCCGGGGCCTGCGCAAACAGCAGTGACGAAACACATAGGAAGAGAAGAACGCTCCAGGACTTTAGCCGAACCATAACGACCTCCGTTTTTGTCCGCCCTAGATTACACGCCTTGGGCGGAAGAGACGACAAAATCGAGGACGGATTGATTTAAGACGCCGCACCCCGTAAAGTTTCGATCCAATGGAAGCCGGCAGCAGGCTGACTCATTACGAAATCTTGTCTCCCATCGGCAAAGGTGGCATGGGCGAGGTGTGGAGAGCGCGCGATACACGGCTTGGCCGCGAGGTTGCGATCAAGACCCTGCCTCGTGAGGTCGAGCAGCATGCCGACTGGCTGTCGCGGTTTGAACGCGAAGCGAAGGTGCTCGCATCGTTGAATCATCCGAACATTGCGACGATTCACGGATTCGATCGCGACCAGGGCCTTCACTTTCTCGTTCTTGAACTCGTCGGAGGGGAAACCCTGGCGGAACGGTTGCGACGTGGCCCGATTCCCGTCGAAGAGTCGCTGTCGATCGCCCGCCAAATCGGCGATGCTCTCGAGGCGGCGCACGAGAGAGGCGTCATCCATCGAGATCTGAAGCCCGCGAACGTCAAGATCACCGACGATGGCGTTGTTAAAGTTCTCGATTTCGGTCTGGCCCGGTCCATCTGGGCCGAGGAACCCGGCAGCAGTTCCGGAGATGCGCCCACAATGAGTCTGGAAACCCGGGAAGGAGCCATTCTCGGTACAGCCGCGTATATGGCGCCCGAACAGGCGCGCGGGAAGAAAGTCGACAAACGCGCAGACATCTGGGCGTTTGGCGTTGTGCTCTACGAAATGATCACGGGCCTGCGTCCTTTCGAGGGTTCCGACCTCACAGAGACTCTGGCGTCTGTGGTCATGAAGGATCCGGACTTCGAGCCTGTCGCACCTCGTCTTCGCCGGCTTCTAAAGAAGTGTCTGGAAAGGGATCCGAAGAAACGGTTGCGGGATGTCGGCGATGCCTGGGAATTGCTCGAAGAGTCGCCCTTTCAAGCTCCTGCGTCAGAAGCACCGAAAGGCAAGGCGAGCAGACTCCCGTGGGTCGCTGCGTTGGTGTCGGCTGCCGCTGCGCTGGTTCTCTTGTTTCTCCTATTGCGCCCATCGTCGTTGCCTTCCATGATCCGTTTCGAGATTCGCGCTCCGATGGGATCCATTCTTCCTGTCGGTACTCCTGCGGTGTCGCCCGACGGTGCGACACTTGCCTATGTTGTGCAGGACGCCGAAGGTATCAATCGAATTCATGTGCGTCCGATGAACGTTATAGAGACGCGTGTCCTTCCCGGAACGGAAGGCGCAGTTCACCCGTTCTTTTCACCCGATGGAAGTTCTCTCGCTTTCTCCAGCGGAGGCCTGAAACGCATTGAACTGTCCGGTGGAAGCCCGCGAGACCTCATCGCTATTGGGGGGCCATGGCACGGTACCTGGAATCAGGCGGGTAGCATCCTGTTCCAGCGAGGTGGCGTTTTTGAGATCTCGGATCAGGGAGGAGCTTCAAAACCAGTTGCAGGTGGAGAAGGAGATACTTTCCCTGCCTTCCTATCTGATGGAAAGAGGTTCCTGGTCCGTGTCATCAACGACAAGGGCAGTTCGATCAAGCTTGGAGCTCTGGGTTCCGCAGAGCGAACAACGGTAATGGACAATGTTTTGAGTGCTCCCGTATTCGCGCCAACGCCGAACGGCAAGGCATACTTGCTGTTTTTGCGTGTAGCCGATCTTATGGCGCAGGAATTCGACGAGCGCGCAGGCAAGGTCATCGGGGAGCCTGTTGTTCTGATTCCTCGAATCGGCCGCGTCGCGAATCCCGCTGTGATGCCCGCTCTAGGAGTTTCCCGAAATGGAGTCCTGGCGTATCAAAACGGTGATGAGGCGCCATTCGGACAACTGACCTGGTTCAACAGAGCCGGCAAATCGATAACCACACTGGCTCCGGAGCTTGCGGTGGTCGACCCGCAGATTTCGCCGGACGAAAACTCCGTCGTCGGCGCACGTGCAACCGGAGGCCGGGACATCTGGGTTACAGACTTGAGCCGTCAAACCAGCAGGAGAATCACATTTGACGACACCCTGGATTCCTCTGCAATCTGGTCGAATGACGGAAAACGCATCGCGTTTCGAAGTCGGGGAAAAGGGCTGCTTGTCGTGGAAGCTGATGGCGGGACACCTGAATTGCTGACTTCGTCGGAAGGAGACCTGAGTTCGTGGTCGCCGGACGGCCAATACCTGTTGTATGACGCTCAGGGCAAAATCACTCTCTTCGAACTCGCATCCAAAAAGACCAGCAGTGTGGGATCTCCGAACGCCGCGTCATCGGAAGGGGTCTTCTCACCCGATGGAAAGTTCATCGCGTACCAGTCCAACGAAACCGGACGCAACGAAGTGTTCGTGCAAGCGACTCCGCCTCGTACGGGACGAACCCAGGTGTCGATTAAAGGCGGAAGGGCGCCCCGGTGGGGGAAGAAGGAACTGTTCTTCGTTTCACCAGATGGGGAGATGATGGCGGTAGACGTGGCCTTCGGTGAACGGTTTTCGTCGGGAACGCCACGGGCATTGTTCCCGTACGGAGCGACAACGGGCTTCGACGTAAGCGAGGATGGTCAACGATTCCTGATTGTGACGCCCCCCAAGGAAGTCGACTCGCCGATCACTGTTCTCGTGAATTGGTGGGTTGGTCTGGAACGCAATGCCAAATAACTTTGGTACGCCGATTCAAGCCGTCGCGCTATCCTAGCAAGCAGTGACTGAACTCTCTGGCGATGTTGTTACGATTGGCGTTCTCTGGTACCTGGCTTTTCTGTTTTCCACCACTTGTCACGAGGCTTCGCACGCCCTCGCCGCAAAGATCGGCGGCGATCCCACGGCATTTCATGGCGGGCAAGTAACGCTGAATCCCGCTCCACATATTCAACGAGAGCCCTTTGGGATGGTGCTGGTGCCGATTATTTCTTACGTGCTCGGCGGCGGAATGATTGGATGGGCGAGCGCTCCGTATGATCCTTATTGGCAACAGCGATACCCTCGTCGCGCAGCCTGGATGTCTCTGGCCGGACCCGGCGCCAATTTCGCACTGGTTCTCCTTGCCGCGCTGGGGATTCATGCCGGAATAAGCGCTGGAGTTTTTCAGGCTCCGTACTCCGCAAACTTTCAACGCATCACCGAAGTCACCGATCCCGAGAGCGCGGGAACTATCGCGAGATTTGGTGCTTCGTTTCTGAGTGTGATGTTTTTCGAAAATGTTCTGTTGGGCACCTTCAATCTTCTTCCCATTCCACCGCTCGACGGCAGCACCGGCGTCGCGGTCCTGATGAACGAACGGAGTGCGTTGAAATGGTATTCGTTCGTCCATCAGCCCATGTTCCAGATGGCGGGAATGATGGCTGCCTGGCTCCTCTTTAACAGATTGTTTAGGCCCATTTTTCTCTTATCGCTCGACCTGCTGTATCCCGGGGCACAGTACCGATGACGCCGATGCGAAAGATCTATCTCATTCGTCACGGTGAATATGATTGGCAGAACAGGGAAGTGACCTGCTTAACCGACCTCGGAGTCCGACAGGCGGAACTGACAGCTCAGCGTATTGCCGCGTTGCCTGTGAGCCGGATCTATTCCAGCGACCTGCCACGCGCTGTGCAGACTGCAGAGATTATTCGTAGTAGGCTTGGCGAGATTCCCTATGTGAAGGATCCCGAATTGCGGGAGTGCTATGTCGAAGGACTGTCCTCGCGGAATGTTCCGTTTGATCTCCTGAAATCCGGAGAGCGGCAGGCCTCGGCCGCGTTCACGAAGTATTTTCGACCTGTCTATGACGGAGACGAGGTTGAGATTGTTGTGTCGCACGGCAATCTGATCCGCTATCTCATCGCGCGAATTCTCGGTCGTCCCGATGAAAACTCCATTCGCATGCGAACTCTGAACTGTGGCATCAGCGAAGTTCACGTCGAGAAGGACGGAAAAATCTGGGTGATGTCCTATAACGATGTCGGCCACCTACCGTTGAACCTTGTCACGCAAGGTCTCCCGCAGTAATTTCGGTGACAGAGTAGTCTGACCCCGCAATTCGGCGTATCCTTACGCGCATGCGACGGCTTCTTACGACGACTCTCATTCTTTGCTTCATCTGCTCCATCACGGCCCAGCAGCGCGGTCCGGCCCGCGACATTGTTAACGTTAAGGGAGACATCTATCGGGCTCGCAACAATAACTACTACTCGCTCTTCATGGTCACTCCTGAAGGAATCATCCTTGCCGATCCTATCAACACGGCCTTTGCGACGTGGATGAAGGAACAGTTCGCCGAACGGTTCCGTGTCCCGGTACGGTATGTCATCTACAGTCACAGCCATTGGGATCACGTCGAAGGTGGCGGTGTCTTTGCCGATACCGCAAAGTTTGTCGCGCACGAAAACGTGGCACGCAACATGGATGGCCGGATTCCTCAGATGCCCGGGGACATGCTCGACAGAAACAACAATGGGCGGTTCGAGCTCAACGAGATCGTCGATCCTCTGACCAACAACGGCGGACGTTGTGGAATGCCGGCGAATTTTTTCCGCACCGCGGATAGAAACGGAGACGGCTCGCTCACCCCTGCAGAACTGCAGGCGGATGTGCGACGGCCGGATATCGTCTATTCGGATCGGATGCGGTTGACGCTCGGCGGCAAAAGTGTGGAGCTGATCTATCCCGGCAGGAATCACTCTGACGACGCAACGGTCTTGTACTTCCCTGCGGAACGTGTGGTGTTCGCAACGGAGTTCATCAGTGATGTCGCACTGCCGGCAACGGGGAGCCCGCTGTCGTTCCCCAGCGCCTGCGGGCCGTTTGACGGGAGCCCGCTTTCCGAATGGCTTCGTTCCTACAGAACAGTTGAGGCTTTGGATTTCGATATCTTTGCGGGGGGCCATGGCGCTCTCGCAACCAAAGCGGAGGTGACCGCGAACCGTCAGTTCTTTGAAGAGCTCGTAGCGACTGTCTCTGCCGGCATGGCACAAGGCAAGAGTCTTGCGGAATTACAGCAGTCGCTGATGTTCGAGAAGTACAAGGACTGGTCCGGCTATGCCGCACGACGTGCGCCGACAATCGATTCGGCGTACCGAAATCTTCAGCTCTATAAGTAGAGCCCGAGAACCGGAGGCTGCATGAATCTAAAGACGCTGATTCAGGCGATGGTATTCGTAGCGATTCTGAGCACTACCGCATCGGCGCAGTGGCTCAAGCTGCGTGTTCCCGGTATACCGCGCAATGCCGACGGGGCTCCGAACCTTCGCGCTCCGGCTCCACGCACGGCCGACGGAAAGATCGACTTGTCCGGAGTCTGGCACGCCGTGGACGGCAGGGCCATCCAGAATCTGGCGGCCGCTTCGGGCGCGACAGCACCCTTTCAGCCATGGGCTGCCGCAGTCTACAAAGAGCGCCAGGAGAACTATGGATTGGATCGACCTTCCGGGCAGTGTCTACCGAAGAGTATTCCCGAAGGCATGACGTTGCCGCCGTATCCATTCAAGATTGTGCAGACACCAAGTCTCACGTTGGTCCTCTACGAGATTTTCGTGAACTATCGACAGATCCATACAGACGGACGGTCTCTCCCTGCCGAACGGCATCCTGCGTGGTTCGGGTATTCGGTCGGACGCTGGGAGCAAGACACTTTTGTGGTTGAGACTGTTGGTATCAATGACCGGACATGGCTCGATGACAGCGGCTACCCACATTCCGACGCTCTGAAGATTACCGAGCGTATGCGACGGATTGATTTCGGTCGAATGGAGATCGAGTTCACATTCGATGACCCCAAGACCTATACGAAGCCCTGGGCCGTCAAAGTGGCTTTCGACTTGATGCCCGACACCGAACTGCTCGAATACGTCTGCGAAAATGAGCGAGACGCGAAACACATGGTGGGGAAGTAGGACTCAGGAAAACCCAGGATTATCAAGAGGTCGTGGTGCCTTTCTTGAGTTCCTCGCCAGGCCTTGTTGGCACCGGCTTTCGTGCCAGTTCATGAATGTGGTCTGCGACATCCTGAGGGCGATCGATCTGAGGAATTGTCAGCCTGCTCGTTTCCCCGGCCGTTTCAATCGAAAGGTCGCCGATTCCAAACATTCGTTGGCCAAGGCGCTGACTCACCGTCAGGTCCTGAATTCGGGAAATCAAAATCGTCCTCGTGGTTTTTGTGAGAAAGCCTGAATCGAATCGCAACTTATCTTCGAGAATCGCAATTCTCGTCATTCGGTTCTGCAAATGAGACTTCAACGGCCAGATGAGCAGAAGAGGAGATAGCCATGCCAGCCACACGGGCCACTGCCACCAGAGATTGGCCAGGGCAAAGAATATGATGACCAGGAGTGCGCCCGCGTATCCGAGTTTGATGAACTTCATCGTTGGATGAATGACTGTTTCCGCCATACTGTCTCCCCTGACCTTCGCGTATTGTATGCCCGACTGAAGAAAATGAAACTATCTGGACGCCGGGCGCAGAAGCTCTGCGATCCTGGCAAGCAGCGGGTTTGCCGCTTCCAGAATCAGGTATCGAACAGGCACTTCATCTTCGCCCCTTGCGACCCAGGCATAAATATACAGATGGATACGCGTGGACTCGAGTGAACGGACGACTACGGTGGGAGGCGGACTTGGAAGAACTCCTTCAATTCCTTGCACGGTTTCGATGAGGGCTTTTCGTGTGGCCGCCACGTCTGCTGTCGCCATTATGGAAACCGGAATTTCCAACCGGATCGGTCCGTTTGTGGAATGATTCACCAGAACCTCATTAATGACATTCTGATTCGGAATGATGATCCACGTGTTGTTCCAGGTAACGAGGCGTGTCGTCCGCATCGTAATCTCTTCGACTTTCCCGTATTTATCCCCGAGCGTCACCCAGTCCCCTGAGTGAAACGGCTTGTCCCAGAGGATAAGAAATCCCGCCATGATGTTGCTTAGGCTATCGCGCGCCGCAAATCCGATCGTTAAACCGACAACGCCGAGCCCTGTCAACGCCGCCGCAACGTCGATGCCGATCTGGTTGCTGGCCATGATCAGAGCGAAGATCATGACGGAGAAATGGTAGACATTCAAAAGCATCTGCGCCAAAGCGTGATCCAGGCCGGCGCGGGTGAGGACCTGCATGACGACTGAGCGGGAAAACCGCCAGAACAGCCAGAAGGCGAAGAGGATTACGAGTGCCGCAACCAGGCGCGGGACCCACGCCACGAATTGGGGCAGCAATGCGTTGACATTCAGCCGGTCCCAAATCGATGTCATTTCCCCATCATAGGCGAATCGTGCTCTCGGGAGAAAGGAGCGATGATTCTTGTTGCCCGGCTTTCTGTGGTAAAACCTGAAAGCTATGTCTTCTTACACTCATCATGAAATGTTCCCGCTCGGAGCCGACGAGACCGAGTACCGCAAATTGACCGCTGACCATGTTTCCGTTGAAAAGTTCGGTAGCCAGGACGTTCTATCCGTTGCTTCACCGGCTTTGACGCAATTGACTGCCCAGGCATTTATCGATATGGCCCACTTTCTGCGACCGGGCCATCTCGCACAGTTGCGCGCGATCCTCGAGGACAAGGAAGCCTCCGACAACGATCGTTTTGTTGCGCTCGAGTTCCTGAAGAACGCCAACATTGCGGCCGGAGGTATCCTGCCGATGTGCCAGGACACCGGCACCGCCATTGTCATGGGGAAGAAAGGGCAGGGAGTCTGGACTTCGGGCAACGACGAAGCCGCCATTTCAGAGGGTGTGCTTCAGACGTATCTTGCCCGCAATCTTCGTTACAGCCAGGTGTCGGCGCTGTCGATGTACGACGAGGTCAACACCGGCAACAACCTGCCCGCTCAAATCGAGATCTATGCCACTCCTGGAGACACCTACAAGTTTCTCTTTATTGCGAAGGGCGGCGGTTCTGCAAACAAGTCCTTCCTGTTTCAGCAGACGCCGGCAGTGCTGAACTCCCAGAAGTTGCTGCCGTTTCTGGAAGGAGCGATACGCGGACTTGGGACAGCGGCATGCCCGCCATATCACCTGGCTGTGGTGATTGGCGGAACGTCTGCTGAACTCAATTTAAAGACGGTGAAGCTCGCTTCATGCCGGTATCTCGATAGCCTGCCCCGTGAGGGCAGTAAATTCGGAACGGCATTCCGCGATACGGCAATGGAGCAGGAAGTCCTGGAGATGACTCGCAGGATGGGCATCGGTGCACAGTTCGGCGGAAAGTATTTCTGTCACGACGTGCGCGTCGTGCGGCTTCCTCGCCACGGGGCCTCAGTGCCGGTGGGCATTGGCGTTTCCTGTTCTGCGGACCGCCAGGTGCTTGGGAAGATCTCACGCGATGGGGTCTATCTAGAGAAGCTGGAAACGAACCCGGCGCGGTACCTTCCTGACATCGATGACGAGACGCTGGGCAGCGAAGTCGTGAAGATTGATTTGAATCGTCCCATGGCGGAAATCCGAAAAACATTGTCCGACTATCCCGTGAAGACACGCTTGTCTCTTACCGGGCCGATGATCGTTGCGCGGGATCTTGCGCATGCGCGAATGAAAGAGCGTCTCGACAAAGGCGCGGGGCTGCCGCAATACATGCGTGACTACATGGTTTACTACGCAGGTCCTGCGAAAACACCGAAGGGGTACGCGTCTGGAGCATTCGGGCCGACAACAGCCGGCCGGATGGACTCCTATGTGGATGAATTTCAAAAAGCGGGTGGCAGTTTTGTGATGCTCGCAAAAGGGAATCGAAGCGCTGATGTTCGCACGGCCTGCAAGACCAACGGCGGGTTCTATCTGGGATCTATCGGCGGAGCAGCAGCCAATCTGGCCGAACACTGCATCACGAAGGTCGAGGTTGTGGAATACGAAGACCTCGGCATGGAAGCCGTGTGGAAGATCGAAGTACACGACTTTCCTGCATTCATCATCATTGACGACAAGGGAAACGACTTCTTCGCCAGCAAATAGGAAATTGGGGACGGTGAGCTAATTCGCGTCGCGAATTAGCTCACCGTCCCCAATTTCTACGGCGTGCGAGTGGCGAGATAGGCCGTAATCGAAACGAGTTCCTCTTCCGTCATGTTTTTCACGACCGGTTTCATCAACTCCGTCCAGACCCCATTACGTGCGCCATGCTGCATGTCCCATAGCTGCCGGGCCATCTGATCGGGCGATCTGCCGGCGATGCTGGGTACCGGCCCCAGCCCCCTGAGGTCTGCACCGTGGCATACGGCACACTGACCCTTCACGACAAGCGCCTCTCCCTTTTTGATGCTTCCAACCGGAGCAAACGCGATGAAACCTGATGCAGAGTCCCGTAGTTCGGTTTGTTCGAGATTCTCAGGGACTTCGATAATGCGGTTCCCGATAGGCTCCTTCTCATTCCCTTCAAGAGCGATAAACATGCCTCCGGCGATGCGCGTTTTCGGCACTGTTGCTGTTTCCACAACACGTATCCAGGGCTTCAATTTGAAACTCGAAAAGTACTCGGCTGCGGCTTTTACTTCCTCGTCGGTGGCGGCTTTCGCAATGTTGATCATGAGATTAATCGGCCCAAGGCGGGACTCGGAACTCTTTCTCGCTCCGCTCTTGAAGTCGGCCATCTGCTGAACGATGTAGGCGGCCGGAAGGCCGGCGACGCTGGCATTTTCCGGACGTCCCTGTCCGTTCGGAAGATGACAATACCCACACGCGATCACGTTAGGCCTTCTGCCTCGAGTTACGATTTCAGGAGCAGACGGATGGTTGTCGGGATGCCAATCGGGAATGTTGTAGGTATCGCGAACCTGCGCCAGTGTCAGCGCTACAGTGCTGTTTGGGACACGCTTCGGACTACCATCATCCGGAGCGGCGGCGCCACGCTGTCCACCCGCGGCAGCGACGGGAAAGGCCCAGAGCGGAGGGGCCGGGGCCTGTTGTGCCGCGAAAACCCCCACGGCGAGAACCGACAGAATCATGCCGGTCACGATCACGACGAGCTTCTTCATAGACACCTCCCACCTCGCGCCTGTTTATATAGAAGAGTGGGAAGAGTCGCAAGAATGATGTCGATCTCTAGGCGGTCTTGAACAGTGGCTTCGTCTCTTTATTAAAGAGAACCCACAAACCGTAGATTCCCAGCGCCGTGCCGAAAGGCACGCTCAGGAGATTCAATACCGACATCACAATCGTGAGTGTTTGCGCCCACGGTCGAAAATGAAGCAAACCGTATCCGGCGATGATGCAGGGAATTGAGAATACGGCGACAAGCAGAAACGTGAGGCCTCCAATCAGCCCCAGCACCGCGGCGCCTGCATCCGCGCCGGGTTCTCCTTCGGCACCTGCCACTCCCGCCAGTCCTCCGAACAAAAGCAACAAGCCCAAAGCAATCAATACTCCGAGAGCACCAAGAACGATGTTCAGGATGGCCACGACCTTTACGTGTTGTTCCACCGGATTTTCCTCCTTTCTGGTTACTTCGTTACAAGTCTCCTCTACAGCGACCCATCGCCGGCGTCGGTGAAAGAACGGGAAGGCGCACATTCTAGGTTCTGCCGCCAACCAGCGTCAAAGGTTTTGCTCTGTCGTTCTATCGGTTGGGGGATTGAGGACGACGTCAGAAAAACTCTTTGATAATAGCGATTCCAGCTACTATGAATCTCAGACCATTAAACCGTCGGAGGAATCGTGAAACGCAAACTAAACAGTCAGGTTGTTGATACGCTCAATCGCATCCTCGAAATGGAACTCGCAGGCGCGGTTCACTACACACACTACTCATTCATGGTGTACGGCTATAACCGAATTCCAATCGTGAAATGGTTAGAGGAGCAGGCAACCGAGTCCATGTCTCATGCGCGAACCGCCGGAGAGATGGTCACGTTGCTGGGCGCGCATCCGTCTCTCGCGATCGGGCCGTTGCTCGAGACGCAGAAGCATGACATTGGCGACATTCTTCGCGAATCCCTGGGACACGAGAAAGCCACGCTCAGGTTGTATGAAAAGCTGATGAAGCTCGTGGAGGGTGAAGACATCATGCTCGAGGAGTACGCGCGCGAGCACATTTACCTCGAGATGCAACACATCGGCCAGGTTGACAAGATGTTACGCAAGCCGGGAGACATCGCAACCTTCGAGCGGGCGGCTTCCTAACACAATCCTTGCCCTAGGAATGAGAGGGGGCGGCCTGCGCCGCCTTCTTCTTCAAGATCAACCAATGCGGGCACTTTTTCTGATCCAGGTAGAGGCGCTCACAGTCATCGCAGCGGACGCATTCACTTGCGATGATGAGAGGACCTTGAATCGCACCCCATTCGCATTTCTTCTCGCATAGCGTGCAGGTATTGCATTCCTTCCATCTCTTGATCCGAAACACCGTCAGGTTCGAAAGCAATCCCAGGAATGCGCCGACAGGGCAAAGAAACCTGCAATAGAGATTACGCACGAAGACAGTGGCGAGAAGCAGAACGCCGAGGCCTATCCACAACCCAGTTGACGCCCTCAGAGAGAACATCCAGAAAGGTTCGACGTACCGGTATATCGAGATGTCTCTCGTAAGCAGGTAGTAGAGGACTGTGCCTCCGAGCAGGCCGTATTTGATATAGACGGCGCGTTGCTCGATCTTCTTCGGCAGGTCCACGCGAAAGCGCGCGGGGACAACCTTGTCGAGAAGCTGTGTCATCGATCCGAAAGCGCACACTCGACCACAGTAAAGACGGCCCCAGAGAATTGTCGTGACGACTGTAAATCCCGCAAAGGCGTACCAGACCAGATTGTGGCGGAACACCGGAAGGTTCCATGTGGTCAGCGCGAAGATGTTCACAACGGTGACGAGCTGACTTCGAGCAAACCCGAGATAGAGAACCGCAACCCCCATCGTGATCCACTTGAGCGGTTCGCTCTTCCGGAAGAAGCCAACGAGCGCAAGGGTCGCGAAACCCGCGAACAGGGCGAGGTCCGGTGCCTGATCCCGGAGATCCTGGGCCCATGTTGGCCCGGCTTCCTCCTCGTCGGCAAAATTCCAGCCGTCGTCCGATTTTGGCGGATCCTGGAACGCAAATGCAGGCAAGGCCGAGACTGCAAGAAGGATCAGGAGGATTGCAGCGATTACCCTCACTTCGTGGATCCCGTCGGTGTCATCAATGCCCGCGCAATCCGTCTTGCGCCGTTGCGTATCGCGCGTGACGAGCTCGTAATCGTGATGGTTGCGCCGGAAACCGCATCCACGTCAGAGCCGAGCTTGAAGGGATCCCTGATGTCCTTGTTCTTGAACTGAGCCGGGAATCTCGGAACGTCCACGGAGAAATATCCATAGGGCTCGCGATGTTCGACGACAAGGACGCCGGTGAGAATGCCTTTGGTATCCACCCCAACAAGCATTTTGATGGGTCCGTCGTAACCTCGCTCCAGCGGTTCAACTTCCGTTGTCCAAAAGACATAACCTGCAACGGTTTTGTCGCCGTTATAAGCGACGAAGTGGGGAGGCGGGCCGGGCTGTTTCGTCGAGAACGAATCCGCGGCGGGGAAGACGCGCTTCATCTGGTTTTGTAGTGTCGTCGCGGCAGTCGCCTGCATCCCGGTGAAGGGCAGGACTATCGCCGGAGCAAGCAATGCCATGACTATCAGTAATAGACCCGCGTTCCGCATGAGTTCTCCCAAGGTCGCCGATTATATCGTGTGAGGGTGCATGTCGTTGGTGGGGAAAAGCGATTCAATGCCGAGACGGGGAGTCTTTGGGAAAGCGGGAGGAACGTTTCTCCACGATCCCGCCGGCAGAATCCATCGCGATAAAGTACGCACTTAACTCCGTGTGGCTTTCAACAAACTTCAGGGCCTCATCCAGTCCCATGACCATCAACGCCGTGGCATAAGCATCGGCGGTCGTCGCGTTGGGTGCCATCACGGTGGCGCTAAGCAGGGAGCTCATAGCCGGATAGCCGGTCCTGGGATTCAGGATGTGCCCGACTTTTCGACCCGCATCCTCCTGCAGGTTCCGGTAGTTGCCCGACGTGGATACCGCAGCGTTTTCCAGATCCACGACGATTTGAATATTAGGCAGCGCCAGTGCGTCTTCTGCAGGCCGCTCGATTCCCACCTGCCACGTGCCTCCATCGGCTCGTTTGCCTCGCGCTCGCACTTCTCCAGCGATCTCGACCAGATAGTCCTGCACGCCGGAGTCATTAAGAAGATCTGCAATCTTATCGACGGCATAGCCTTTCGCGATACCGCCGAAATCGAGTTGCGACTCAGCGATTCCTTTTCGAACGCCGGCCGGCGATTCCTGGAGATCGAAAGCATCGAAGGACGAGAGCTTTAACAGCGTCCGAACGGTGGACTCATCTGGGAGAGCTTGAGGCTGCTTTGGTCCGAATCCCCAGGCATCGATGAGGGGACCAAGAGCTGGATTGAACGCACCGCCGGTATCGTCGTAAATCTCCCGGGATCTTCTAAATATGGCCGCGAAGTGTCGATCGACGGGATGCAACGCGGAAGTATCCCGCGCTGCGTTTAACTGCGATAGGAGAGACGTCTCGATGTAATTCGATACCGACGCGTTGATCTCGTGAAGCAAATCCTCGACTGCCTGTTGCGATGGCGGCGTGTCGCTCGTCTTCGCCACATACGTGACTCGGTACGTCGTGCCCATCGTACGCCCGGAGAAATGGCGAGCCTGATTTGTCGGTGCGCACGCAGTAAGCAGTAGAGCTGGGAGCAGGAGAAACCGTGCGTATCGAGAAAGCGCCTTCATGTGGCTCAGATCGTAGCTTAGATTCCTTCCAAAGTTGCACGTCAGGAATTTGAGGCATATCGTTACGCCACTGATCAGCAGAAATCTAAAGTCCGGCAAGAAGCCTGGGGGAATTATGAGAACACTTCTGGTTGTCTTGATCTCTTTGAATCTCGCAAGTAACGCATTCGCACAATCTGGAAACGCTGCCGTCAGTGGAATTGTGACGGACGCTTCTTCCGCATTGATCCCCGGCGTCACCATGCGAGCGGTCAATACGCAGACCGGTGTAGTGACGACACTCGTGAGCAACGAATCCGGCGCGTACAGCTTTGCCAGTCTTCAGCCGGGCAATTACCGCGTCAGCGC
>Ga0111539_10004007_pt1 | contig 19337 bp, 13 predicted proteins | sample RhiMethybrSRZTD1_FD_79667 | JGI IMG/M metagenome (GOLD analysis project Ga0111539, IMG submission 79667) | Populus rhizosphere microbial communities from Tennessee, USA - Rhizosphere MetaG P. TD hybrid SRZTD1 (version 2) (version 2) | ecosystem: Host-associated > Plants > Roots > Rhizosphere >... | reverse complement strand
GGCGAAGGCCGCCCCTCGGAGCGCCGGCGCGACCTGGAACGCGACGATCTTTCCGATCGCGTAGTCGGGCGTGTAGAGCGCGGAGTCGATGATGTGGGAGTAGATCGCGAGGAGGTCGCTGTCCTTCCGGCCCAAGACCGGAGCGAACCATCGGTTCCAGACGCTCCGCGCGATCGCGACGACGGCCTCGCGCAGCTCCCCCGGCGTCGCGTCGGGGTGGGCGTAGAGCCAGTTCCAGACGTCCATGTCGATCAGGCTCACGCCGCAGATCTCGTACGTGCTCCAGAGGGACTGGAGCACGTCGCGCGCCCTCGATTCCTCTCCCATCTCGCCGTAGCCGAGGATCTCGAGATCGCGCTCCTGGAACGTGAAGGCGAAGGCCTCCGTGAAGGCTGTGTTGGGAACGCCGCTCAGGGACCAATGGTCGATCGCGTCGAGGGAGAAGACCTGCTCCACGCAGTGCCCCAGCTCGTGCATCGCGACGTTGAAGGTCTGGTAGCTCATGCCGTTGTGCGCCCGCGTGCGCAGGTGCGACTGGTCCCCGCGCCGCGCGGCGCCCATGGCGTGCCCCGGCCCGCGCGCCGGATCGACCACGATGCGCTCGGCCAGCCATTGAGCTCGATCCCCGGCGAATCCGAGCTTTTCGAGCACGCGCGGGAGGTCCCCCTGGAATGCCTCGAGGGTCGGGTATCGGTCCCGCACCACCCGGTCCAGCTCTTCCTCGCTCGTGGCTTCGCGGGGCGAGAATCCCGAGTACCAGACGTCGAACGTCTCGAGCGGACGACCGAGGCGCGACTCGATGCGACGGGCCAGCTCGCGAACCTCGCTCGAGCCGAGGACCGCCTCGAGGAGCGCGCGCACCTCGGCCTCGGGGATCTGCCGGTCCAGGTCGAAGCGGCGCCGCACGAACGTGGGCGCCGTCGGCGTGTAGGGATCGGCGAGCTTGAGTGCGTGGAACACCTCGAGCAGGTATGCGTAGCGCGTGTCGGGCTCGCGCGAGGAGCGGTCTCCGTTCGGCACGACCTCGTTCGTCTCGGGACACCATTCGACGTCGGGATTGTCGCGCACCGACGCCGGGATCTCCTGTCGCACGATGCGCTCCATCACGGTCTGGATCATGCGCTGCTTTTCTTGCCCGTCCTTCCCTTCGACGTAGCGTCCCTTCAGCTCGTCGCGCAGGCCCCAGTGCGAAATGAGCCTCAGCCCTTCGGGAAACGGACGGCGGCCGTCCTTGGTGCGGAGGCGATCCATGTGGATGTTGTACTCGGCGATGTAGAGATCCGCCTCGCGCATGACCTGGCCCATCTTCTGGATGAGCGACGACGGAATGCGCTCCGCGAAGCGATCCATGAATCGCGACCGGGCCCAGCGGCGGCGGTCCCAGCTCCGCCCCTGATCGAGGCGCTCGGCCAGCGTGTCCACCGGGAAGTGGAGCAGCGCGAAGAAGGCGGTCTTCGTGCGGAAGAGGTCCTCCTCCACGTGCGAGCCGAGATCCAGGTTCTGGAGGAAGAGGTCGACCGGGCGGACCGGTCCGAGGTCGAGATGGATCGGACGCTGGAGCTCGCGGCGCACCTCGTGCAGGTGTCCGTCGACCTGCTCCATCGCCTGCTCGAGGCGGTCGAACGCGGCGTCCCGCTCGGCGTCGGAATCGATCCAGCTCTCGGAGCAGAAGGCGACGAATTCGTCCTCATTGCCGTCCTCGGGCCACCACCTCTCGGCCACCTGTGCGACGCCGCGCGCGATCGAGTCCGCGCGCGCTGCGCCGTAGCGGGTGACGAGGGCGGCGCGGGCGCGCTCGGCCACGCTTGCCGTGAGCGAAGCGGGCGGGGTTTCCATGGCGTGCGCGTTCGGGCTCAAGGGGCGCTCGAGGAGGTCAGGACCTCATGGGGTGGAGTCGGGCGGCGCCGACGGGGGCGCCGTGACGACGGGCGCGTTCGAGTTCCACATGTCGCGATGCAGCTTCCACCCTCCGGCGCCCTTCCTCCAGAGCACGATGTACTTGCCGGCGTCGAGCTCCCGGCCGTCGTTGCCGACGAGCGTGTAGCGTCCGATCTCGGACGCGTCCTCGCCGTGCACGGTGAATTCGACGGTGGTCAGGTGCATCTCCTTGACCGGTAGCGCCAAAACGCCGCGCCAGAGGGATTCGATGGCCGCGCGCCCCTGGACCGGCAGATTGCCGGGCGGGAGGAGCTGCGCGTCGTCGGCGTAGAGAGTCGCGATCCGGGCCGCGTCCCCGCGCGCGAAGGCGTCCATGAACTGGCGATTGCTCGCGTCGACGGCCCCGCGAACGTCGGCGGCGTCTTCGTGCGCCTGGGGCGCACAGCCCGCGAGGCCGAGGACGGCGAGGGCCGCGATGGAGAGGGCAAGCCGCAGCCCGCGGCGCGAACGAAACCGTTCCTGCATCATCCTGTTTCCTCCTCGGTTTCCGGGTACAGGTGTCGCGCGGACGCTGCGGAGCAGGCGATTACCCTACCACAGACGGGGGCGGGATGGACGGAGCCGGATGGCCGGACGGGAGGCTACAGGGTGAGCCAGTAGGTCGCCTTGACGGCGATGACGTTCTCGGGGTCGATGTCGAAGAGGGCGCGCCAGTCGCGCGAGAACTCGAAATCCCCGATCGGCGCGGTGGCTTCGCGGCCCTGCTGCCACACGAGGAAGAGGGCCGAGCCGGGGCGGTATTCCCACCTCAATACCGCGTTCCCGCGGAACGATCGGAAGTTGAAGTCGGGGTTGTCGAAGCTGAACGAAGGCGCGGGGCCGCCCGCATCGGGATCGATGACGACGGCGCCGGTGGAATCCGACCCCACCGTCCCTTGCTGCTTGCCGTAGATGTCGAACTCGAACTGGCGCGGCGCCCGGAGCTCCTTGAAGCGGGTGTAGTCGCCGCTCACGATCAACGGCTGCATGTAGAGCTGGAAGCTCAGCTTGGGCGAGAACGTCCACTCGACGCGCGTGTCGAGCGAGATCTGCGTCTGATGGAGCGACGCGAAGACGTAGCGCGCGCCGTAGGTCTCGACCGCGGTCGGATCGTCTTCCGTCGTCACGTACTGCGCGTGGTCGAGCAGCTTCCGGACGCCCGGCTCGAAGAGGAGCCGGAGCGCCGTGGTCGGGCGCGCCGAGAGTGAAGCGTTGAGCGTACGCAGGTGCCCGCCCGCGTCGTCCCAGATGAGCGCGCCGTTCAGCCCGAGAGTCGTCGACCGCCGCGAGTCGGTGTTGATGGATGCTTTGAACGCGCCTCCCGGCGGCACGCGAGAGAGAGGTCCCCCGCGGGTCAGCCGGTCGTCGATGCTCCCCGGATACCACTCGCCGCGCAGGTAACCGGACCAGTAATTGGAGAACGTTCCTTCCGCTTCGCCCGCGTACTCCTGGTAGGTGCGGTCGCCGCCGAAATTCCACGACCAGTTGGAGAAGGCGAACGCGTCCCAGCTCCGCATGATCTTGTGCGGGGTATTGTCCTTGTAGAGCGCGAGCGTGGAGAGACCGCGGCTGTCCGCCGCGTTCTGAAAGCCGAGATCGTTGATCTCGAACCCCGGACTCCACTCCTGATAGGTGAGCGAGCCCTGGCCGTGCTTGCCCGCGATCTTGTTGATGGAGAGCTGCCCGGCGTAGCCGCTCAAGCTCGTGCGCGTCGGGTCGTACTCGAGGTGGTCGGCGTCCGGCCGCTGGTAATAGCGCGCGCTCGAGGTCTGCGTCGACGCGATCGCATCGGGGCTTCCCTTCACGTGGCTCCCCATGAACATCGCGTCCAGGGACCACCGGCGCGACGACCAGTAGTGATTCAGATCCATCCCGCCGGCCCAGGCGTTCTTGCGGAGGAGGCTCTCGAGGTCGGGCTCCCCGAGATCGCGTCTAATGCCGGTCAGGATGGCGCCCACGACCGTGTTCCCCTGCCGATAGTCCCGCCGCACCCGGCTGACGAAGTAGTTCGTGAGCGGCTCGACCGGGGTCCTCTGCTCCGTGCCCGCGGAGTCCACGTAGTCGGCGCGCTCCTCGGGCGTCACGGCGTCCAGCACGCCGATCGTCCATCCGTTCCTGGTTTTCCCGGTCAGCTTGGCCGCCCCCGCGATCGTCGTGTGCACGGGCGCATCGAGGAAGTGATAGACCTGCGAGTCGAGGGAGCGCTGCGGCTCCCGTCCGATGCGCCGTCCGTGGAACGCGATCGTGGTGTTGAAGTTGTTATAGCTCTCCATGTCCCCGAAGCGGAACACGTTCGCGCCTTCGACGAAGAAGGGCCGCTTCTCGGGATAGAACGTCTCGAACGCCGAGAGATTCACGACGGCCGGATCCACCTCCACTTCGCCGAAGTCCGGATTCACCGTCGCGTTCAAGGTGAGGTTCGAGTTCAGGCCGTACTTGAGATCGACCCCCGCGGCCGGGAACTGGTCCGAGCCGTCGCGGAACGGATCGTTCGGATCGCTCTGGAAGTGCTCCGATCGGACGGTCGCGTACGGAAGCAGCTCGAGGTGCTTTCCAGCCTGGACCGATCCCAGCCCGGTGAGATGCCCGTAGCGCGCGACGCTCGCGTTGTCCTTGAGCGGCGTGAACGAGAACTCCGACAGCTCTTGACGGCGGTTGATCCACCGGCGGATCTGGATCCCCCAGACCGCGTCGGCCGCCGTGTTGTAGTGAAGCTGCGACAACGGAATCTCCACCTCGGCGGTCCACCCCGCGCTGTCGATGGACGTGTGCGAGTGCCAGACCGGATCCCACGAGAAGTCCTGGTTCCCGTTCGCCGCGATGGTGGCGTCGTTGATGGAGCCGGACGGGCTGACGCGGAAGAGGACCGCGGTCGAGTGGTCGTGATAGGCGTCGATCAGGATCGCGAGGTAATCGGACTCGAGGTCGTCATCGCGGCGCACCAGCCGGGAGCGGATCCTCTTCGCGTCCTTGTCGTACAGGCGAGCACCGATGAAGAGGGCGTCGTCGGCGATCAGCGCGCGCACCTCGGTGCGCTCGGAGCACGGCTTCCCCTCGTCGGGCTGGCGCTGGGTGAACTGATCGACCGCCGTCGCGCTCTTCCATGCGTCGTCGTCGAGATGGCCGTCCACGCGAATGGTGCCCGTGAGCGGTGCCGCTCGAAGCATGGGCACATCGGCATGGGAGGCCGACGCGCCGGGTCCGGCAGGCGGTGGAAAGACGTTGGGTCCCGGCGCGGTCGAATCGACGGGCGCGCCGCCGCCGGGCAGGGATTGGGCAGCCGACGCGGGAGTGCTTGGGAGGAGCAGGGCCCATGCCGCGAGGAGCGGCAGGGCAGCGACCGGCCAGCGATTCCGTACGCGCATGACGATCCCTCGAAGACGCTCCTTCCCGATCCTCCTTCACCTACGGCTGGATGGCGCGCCGGGTTTCCTCGGCGTCGCCGACGAGGGATGAGACGGGTCCAGCCCGGATTTGGTTGGAAGCCCGCTGGCCCCTGCTCGAGAAGCGGCTAGCCCTTCTTGTGATACCGCCCGTCGAACACGACCGTCCAGGTCGTTCCGCCGTCCTGGGACTGCTCCCAGAGCTGGCGGACATCGCCCTGATCGAGACGGGACCAGGTGATCCGTTCGCGCGACGGCGTGGTGGATCCGGCCTTGGGCTTCCCCTCGCCGGTCAGCACCATCGCCCCGTCTTTGTACGCTCCGTCGAGGAGGAGGAGCGTGCCGCGGTCGTCGATCCAGGTCTGGTGCCACCGTCCCGTGGACGGGATGTACATGTTGAGGCTCGTTCCGGTCATGCCGCGCACGCCGGACCAGTGCTCCTGGATCGCGCACCCGCCGAGCACCGCATCCACCCGATTCGTGCCTGCCTGCTTTCCGTCCGGCGTCTTGACGTCCCAGTCGCCGATCCAGAAATCGAACTGGTGCGCCTCGGGGGCATCGCACGCGCGCTTGGGAGCGGGTGCGGCGGTGTCTGCTGCTACTGGAAGGGGTGATGTCCCAACGAACAGAGCCATGGCGAGGCAGGCGGTTCGGAGCATGTGCGGGTCACGGAACGGCTCAGGCGGCCGTACCGTCCTCCACCACCCAGCGGACCGAGCGCGAGCAAGGACACATGCCTCCGACACGCTTCAGCTTCGGCATCTTCCTGATCGCCTGATCCACGGTGGTTCGTCCGGCTACGACGTCTCGAAGCGTTTCCAGATAGCTCTTCAGATCGCGGCTGTGGAGGTAGGGCTCGGGGAGCGTCTGCTTCAGGTGGCGCAGGTACGAATCCACGTCCGTGTACGACTCGCCGTGCGTGCCCACCATGGTGAACGCCGGCTCGCCTTTCCGACGGAAGAAGGACGGATGCGGAATCCGGATCAGATCTTCGTGATCGACCCCTTCGTGGCGCCCACCGTCCTTCATGAGACGGTCGGCCAGGCGCTCCGCCTCGTCGGGCGAGAGCTTGGGGAGCCTCGCGCGCAAGTAGCGCTGATTGAGGTCCGCGATCATCTTCCGGACCTCCTCGTAATAGAGCGACTGCGCCTCCGCGTTCTTCATGTTCTTGAATCCGAACCGGATGTTGGAGTCGCCCCCTTTCTCGTGCCCGAACATCTCGAGCCCGCGCGGGAGCCACTTGTTGAACGAGCGCTGGATGGCCTGCGTGGAGATGAGCTCGTTCCCCTCGGCCGCGCGCTGGACCCAGCGGCGGAGCGGAATCACGCCCGCGGCCAGATGGAACGCCTCTTCGCGCAGCATCGGCGGCATCGACTGCGCGAACGGCTTGTACGCGCAAACCTTCTGCATCGAGAGCTGGTACTTGCCCACCCGGTCGATGACCGCGGCGAAGACCACGTTGTCGACGAACGAGTCGTACTCGAGGTTGAAGGCGTCGAGGACGTGCGATCCCGTCTGCATGGAGAGGATCTCCTCGACCATCTCCTCCGCCTTCTGCCCCGAGACGCCGCTCCAGTCCTGCGACACGAGGAGGTGGAACATCTGGTAGCCGTGCCTGAGCTCCTCCGCCATCACGCGGAGCACCCAGAAGCGGTCCTCGTCGTCCTGCGCGCGGGCGAGCGTCCCCTCGTGCTGCTGGATGGAGCCGAATTCCGTCGACGCCTGCGCGCGGATGATGGCGAGAAGGTGCCGCGCCGGCTCCTCCCCCATCTCCGAAGGCTTCATCATCCTGCGCTCGCCCTTCTTGTCCCCGACCTCGATCGTGTCCCCCATCCCGATCTCCATCTTGGCGCAGAGACAGAACTCGGGATCGTTGGGGAAATAGGTCTGCCAGTTCTCGGGCAGGAGCCCGTAGTCGGGAAAGTTGTGCCGCTGCCAGTGGACGACGGCGTCGTGGAATTTCTTCGGCAGCGTGGTCTGCTCGACGTTCATGGAGCCTTTCGCTAAGCCGTCGCGCCCACGCGCAGCTCGAGCGCCTGGAGCGATGCGTTGTCGAACCCGACCGCGCGCAGGAACGCGGCGAGGTCGGAATCGTTCTTGTCGACGAGAGTGCGGATGGTGACGACCTCGTTTCGGACCATGTGGGATTTCACGGCGTCGAAGAGCCGCCGGCCGATGGAGCGCCCCTGGTAGTCCGGATCGACGCCGAACCGCTCGATCCAGCCCGTGGTCTCCTCGAGCCCGAACTCGCCGCCGCGGACGTCCGAGAACATGAAGCCGACGAGCTTGCCCTCGAATTCCGCCACCGGACAGCTCTCGGGATCCCGGCGGAGGTAGTAGCCCACGCGGCGCTCCCAGACTTCCGGGCGGTAGACCCCCGTGAGGCGCTCGTCGATCGAGACGATGCGCGAGATGTCGAGCTCGGAGAGGGGGCGGATCCGGATGTCCGAAGCGATGGAAGTCACGGGCTCAGAATACCATCCGGCCTGGACCCGCGCGAGCGGTTCCGCTACCAGCCGGAGCGGCGGCGCCGGGTCGCAGCGCGCACGCCGAGCACCCCCAGAAGGCCCCGGACGAGCTCCCTCTGGAGGGTCTTGCCCGCAGGCGAGGAGAGCGCCTTGCCCACGGTGTCCGCAAAGGAGGTTTCCTTGGCGGCTTCCTTGGCTTTCGGCGCCGCGGAAGGCGTGGCTGGGGCTGCTCCAGCTCGTGCGGCCAGCACCTCCCGCGCGCTCTCCCGGTCCACGGCCCCTGCGTATTCCGAGCGGAGCGGCGACGCCGCGACGATCTTCTCCAGCTCGTCGGGGGCGACGGGACCCATCCGACTCGACGGCGGGCGAAGCAGCGTGGCCGCGACCGGCGTCGGCGTGCCACGCGGGGAGAGCACGGTGACGAGAGCTTCTCCGATGCCGAGCGACGTCAGGACCTTGGGGATGTCGTAGAACTCCGACCGAGGAAACGTGTTCGCCGTCGCGCGGAGCGCCTTCTCGTCGTCGGGTGAAAACGCGCGCAGCGCGTGCTGCACGCGATGCCCCAGCTGCGCCAGGATCTCCTCGGGAACGTCCTTCGGGGTGTGCGTGACGAAGAAGACGCCCACCCCCTTCGAGCGGATCAATCGCACCACCTGCTCGATCTGGTCCCGGAGCGCCTTCCCTGCGTCCTCGAAGAGGAGATGTGCCTCGTCGAAGAAGAAGACGAGCTTCGGCTTGGGCGCGTCGCCGATCTCCGGAAGCTCGCGGTACAGGGACGCGAGCATCCACATCATGAACGTGGAGAAGAGCGCGGGGTGGTCTTGGAGATCGTCCAGCTCGAGCACGCTCACCACGCCGCGTCCGTCCTTCGTGAGGCGGACCAGATCCTCGATCTCGAATTCAGGTTCTCCGAAGAAAGTGCCGGCGCCCTGCTGCTCCAGCTCGGTGATCTTACGCAGGAGCACCCCCACCGTGGCCTTCGAGAGCGCGCCGTACTGATCGAGCGCGGCGGATCCCTCTCCGATCAGATGCTGAAGCACCGAGCGGAGGTCGGGCAGGTCGAGGAGGAGGAGCTTCGAGTCGTCGCAGTACTTGAAGACCATCGCGAGCGCGCTCTCCTGGGTGTCGTTCAGCCCCAGGGTGCGCGCGAGGAGGAGCGGTCCGAACGAGGACACGGTGGCGCGCACCGGAATGCCTCGCGTTCCAGTCAAGCTCAGGAACTCGACCGGCGACGCTCTTGGCGTGAAGGGCGTCCCGATCTGCTTGGCGCGCTCGAGCACGCGCGGATCGGGCTCGCCTGGCGCGGCGAGGCCGCTCAAATCGCCCTTCAAATCCGCGAGGAAGACCGGGACGCCCGCCGCGCTCAGCTCTTCGGCGAGTCCCTGGAGCGTCTTCGTCTTTCCGGTGCCGGTCGCTCCCGCGATGAGGCCATGGCGATTCATCATCGCGAGGGGCACCTTGACGCGCGCGGTCGCGGCGACCTTGCCGTCGACGAGCGGCGCACCGAGAAGGAGCGTCTCCCCTTCGAACGTATACCCCGACTCCATCGCGGTCGCGAAATCGCTTGCCATCGTGCTTCGAATCTAGGAGCAGCGAGCCGCGCCGTCAACGCGGCGTTGATTCCCGTTGAAGGCGCGGCTTCGTTTCGATACATTGCGCGCCGTCGAGCCCCACTCCATTTCTCCGTCGAGCACGGCCACGCGTTTCGAAGCTCCTGGAGGGCAACGTGAGCACGAGGCTGTACCGATTTGGACTCCCAGTGGCGGCACTCTTCCTCCTCGCCGGCGCGGCATTCGCCCAGCCTCTCACGGGTCCCGCGTTCTGGGTCGTCCCCGGCGGCGGAGCCTACTGGCCGCCCGCGGAGTGGGGCGTGAAGGATCCTGTCCCCTCCTTTGGCGGCATCCTGGGGCTTCGCCTCAGCGAGGCGGTCGCCTTCGAGCTCCGCGGACACTACTCGAAGGCCGACAGCTCCAAGCCCTACGCGACCGGCCCCGATCTCAAGCTCCTCCACGGCGAAGGGAACATCACCTGGTTCCTGAGCCCGGGCGTTCCCGTCAGCCCCTATCTCACGCTCGGAGCGGGCGTGGTGAACGGCGACACGGGCGGCGATACCCAGTCCATGTTCGCGTGGAACGCCGGAGCCGGCGTTCGGATCCGCGTCTCGGACCAGATGGCGGTGCGCCTCGACGGGCGGGACCTCAGCTACAAGCTCGCCCCATCGACCAATCCAGACGACGAGAGCACTCGGCACTCGGTCGAGGTCTTTGGCGGCCTGTCGTTCGGATTCGGCGGAGGGCCGTCCGATGAGGATCAGGACGGCGTGAGCAACAAGATGGACAAGTGCCCCGGCACGCCGCCCGGCGCGCGCGTGGACGCGAATGGATGTCCGCTCGACGGCGACGGGGACGGCGTGTTCGACGGGATCGACAAGTGCGATGGCACGCCGCCGGGAGCGATCGTCGACGCGACCGGATGCCCGAAGGACTCGGACGGCGACGGCGTGTTCGACGGCATCGACAAGTGCGAGAACACGCCCGCCGGAGCGCGGGTGGACGCGACCGGGTGCGAGAGCGATTCCGACGGGGACAGCGTGCCGGACGGAATCGATCAGTGCGAGGCCACGCCGCGCGGCTGCACGGTCAATCCGAACGGCTGTCCGACCGACGCCGATCAGGACGGCGTGTGCGACGGGCTCGACCAGTGCCCCGACACGCAGTCGAACGTCCGCGTGGACGCGAAGGGCTGCCCCATGCAGGTCAGCGTGCGCGAGACCGAGATGATGGAGACGGGAATGATCCGGCTCCAGGACATCAACTTCGACACCGGCAAGGCGACCATCAAGCCCGAGTCCTTCAAGATCCTCGACGACGTCGGGCAGATCCTGGGTCACTGGCCTCAGCTCCGGATCGAGATCGGCGGGCACACGGACAGCCGCGGATCGGACGCGCGGAACCAGCAGCTCAGCGAGGCGCGCGCCAAGGCCGTGCGCGACTATCTCACCAACAAGTTCCCCGAGCTGGACGCCGAGCAGTTCACGGCGGTCGGCTACGGGGAGAGGCAGCCCATCGCCACCAACAGGACGTCGCTGGGCATGGCGAAGAATCGAAGGGTCGAGTTCAAGGTGCTCAACAAGGAAGCGCTCCGGAAGGAGAACACGAAGCAGCAGTTCGTTCCCAAGGAGTAGGTTCCGCCGGGTCGGGTTCGGGGCTGGCGGGGAGGGACCTGTTCCTGGCCGATGTGGGGTTGGTCGCGTCCGTGTCGCGAGATACGGATCGGCCTTCCCCCATCGGAGCAGGGCCGGACGCCAAGCTCAAGATCCCTCGCTAGGGAGCCGATCGCTCAAATCAGGCGACTCCGCGTCCTGTGAGACACGGAGGGCTGCCCCGTCAAGGATGACGGGGATCGTGTGCAGGGGCCGCAGTGATGCGGCCCCGATTTTTTTATGGAGCTCTGGATCAGTCCGGAAGAGTGCCGCGCGGCGGTTCTCGGTTGATCGGAGCGTGCAATCGTGGTATCATTGCGCGTTCCTCGAATACTCATTGCCTCGATCGCCCGTACGAGAGCCGGGCGGTCGAAGAGAACTCCTCCTCAGCGCAATCCCCTGACCGCTAGGAGCAGACAACTCGCACGTGCCCCGTGCCGCGAGTGTTCTCAGCGTCACGAATTTCGCGGCCGTTCCGGCCGTTCCCCACCAGTGCGTCGTCCATGCAACGTCATCGAATGGCGACACATGCCCACCGCGCGGCCCTCCGTGACATTCCCTCATCCGGCCTGAACGATTCCCCGCGAATTCAGGATTGAGGAGGCATTCATGAAGAAGCTGAACTTCGCCGTTCTCGCACTCGCCGCACTCGTTTTGGCCGCACCGGCGCTCGCGCGCCCCGCGGAGCGCTGGGCCACCCCCGACAACGAGCGCCAGAGCGATGCCGGCGAAATCTTGTATCGCTGCGGCACCGACGACCACGGACGCAAGGTCGATCTCCAAGCCCAGATCGACCGGTTGATCCAGGAAGGCCGCATCCAGGCAGGCGGCCAGATCGGCGTCTATTTCCACGTGATCTACAGCGGCAGCGAAGGAAACGTGAGCGACGCGGATCTCGACGCCCAGATCCTCGTGATGAACCGCAACTACGCGGGCAAGGACTACAACGGGAACACCGTTGCCGGCGCCGCGAACACGGGCTACACGTTCGTGAAGGTCGGGACCAGCCGCACCAACAGCCGGCAGTGGTTCAAGATGGTCCCCGGATCACGCGCCGAGAGCCAGGCCAAGAACGCGCTCGCGGTGTCTCCGGGCAACACCCTCAACATCTACACCTGCAAGCCGGGACAGAACCTGCTCGGCTGGTCGGTCTTCCCGTGGGATACACAGGCGGGAACGAGCCAGGACGGCGTTGTGATCCACTACGGGTCGCTGCCGAACGGCTACCTCTCGCCGTACAACCTCGGCGGGACGGCGACACATGAAGTCGGGCACTACCTGGGCCTCTATCACACGTTCCAGGGCGGCTGCGACACGGGCTCCTGCTCGACGAGCGGCGATCTCGTCTGCGACACGCCGGCCGAGGGAACCGCGACGTCCGGCTGCCCGTCGGGCAAGGACACCTGCCCTGCGACGGGACTCGACCCGATCCACAACTACATGGATTACTCGACGGACATTTGCTACACGAACTTCACCGCCGGCCAGGACACCCGCATGAACGCCGCGGTGAACACGTATCGCTCGTGGATCGGCAATGTTCGCGTCGCCAACGCGGACGCCGGGGATGACGCCGCAAACCGCTGGATGGTCGGGCTGCCCGATCCCGGCGAGCGCAAGAGCGACGCCCAGGATCTCGTGTATCGCTGCGGCACCGACGAGCGCGGTCCGAAGGTTCAGATCGACAAGGCGCAGGTCGACGCGCTCATGGCTGCGGGCCGCTTCCAGGCCGGCGGTCAGATCCCGGTCTACTTCCACGTCATCACGTCAGGGTCGAGCGGTAACGTGCCGGAGTCGCAGCTCGATCAGCAGATCGTGGTCCTCAACCGCAACTACGCGGGCAAGGACTACAACGGGAATACCGTCTCTGGCGCGGCCAACACCGGCTACACGTTCTTCAAGGCCGGTAGCGATCGCACCAACAACCGCAAGTGGTGGAGAATGACCCCGGGCTCGGGCGCGGAGACGCAGGCGAAGAACGCGCTCGCGGTCAATCCCGGCGGCGCCCTCAACATCTATCTCTGCAGCCCGGGCCAGAATCTCCTCGGCTGGGCCGTGTTCCCGTGGACGAGCCAGGCCGGCACGAACCAGGACGGTGTGGTGATCCACTACGCGTCGCTTCCGGGCGGCACCCTGTCCCCCTACAACCTGGGCGGAACGGCGTCGCACGAGGTCGGTCACTATCTCGGCCTGTATCACACGTTCCAGGGGGGATGTGACACGGGCTCCTGCTCGACGACGGGCGATCTCATCTGCGACACGCCGGCCGAGGGGAGCGCGACGTCCGGCTGTCCCTCGGGCAAGGACACCTGCCCGGCGACGGGCGTCGATCCGATCCACAACTACATGGATTACTCGACGGACATTTGCTACACGAACTTCACCGCCGGCCAGGACACCCGCATGAATGCCGCGGTGAACACGTATCGCTCGTGGATCGGCAACGTCCGCATCGCGAACGGGGCCACGACGAGCCAGAACGCCGGCGCGGCGCTGAGCTCGTTCCGCGCGGTTCCGAATCCGTTCAATCCGCGCACCAAGATCGAGTTCGGTCTGCGCACGGGCACGCAGGTGTCGGTGCGCATCTACGACATCCAGGGGCGCCTGGTCGCGACGCTCGTGAACCGCGAGCTTCCGGCCGGAAACCACTCGGTGGACTTCAATGGCGAGAAGCTCGCCAGCGGCGTCTACATGATGGTGCTCAAGGTGAAGGGCGAGGCCGATCTCGTGAAGAGGATCTCGCTCCTCAAGTAGCGTCCGATACTCGAAGCACCGCACAGGCACGGGGCCGGCCCGCGAGGGCCGGCCCCGCTGCTATGATTGGGGAAACGCCTTTCCCTTCACCCTGGCCCGGAGACCCCGTGAAATCACCCGTGACGATCCGCCCCGGACGCTCGTTCCAGCTCGAAGATCTCCCGACCACGGACGTCGCAGGCTTCAAGGACAAGGCGGACGGGCGCGGCCAGCTCGAGAAGCACCTCGAGCGGCTCCGCGAGCTGCAGCATCTGCTCTACGCGGACGGGCGGCACGCGGTCCTGATCGTGCTCCAGGCCATGGACACAGGCGGCAAGGACGGCACGATCCGCCACGTCATGAGCGGATTCAATCCGGCGGGATGCATGGTCACGTCCTTCAAGGTCCCGTCCGAGGAGGAGAAGAAGCATGACTTCCTCTGGCGCATCCACCACGCCGTGCCACCCAAGGGTGTGATCGGGGTCTTCAACCGGTCGCACTACGAGGACGTACTGGTTGTTCGCGTGCACAAGATGGTGCAGAAGGAGGTTTGGAAGGCCCGCTACAAGCAGATCAACGAGTTCGAGCGCATGCTCACCGAGACGGGAACCACGATCATCAAATTCTTCCTTCACATCAGCAAGAAGGAGCAGGCGAAAAGGCTCAAGGCGCGGATCGAGGACAAGAAGAAGAACTGGAAGTTCTCGTCCGCGGACTTGGCCGAGCGGAAGCTCTGGAGCGAGTATCAGGACGCGTACGAGGACGCGCTCCGCGAGTGCTCCACGGAGTGGGCGCCATGGACGGTGGTCCCGGCCGACGTGAAGTGGGCGCGCGACGAGATGGTGGCCCGCGTCATGGTGGAGAAGCTCGAGACCCTCGACCTGCGCTATCCCAAGCCGCAAAAGGATCTCGATCTGGTCGTCGTGAAGTAGCGGCTACTTCCCCTCGGGAGCCTTCGTCTCGGACTTGGCCTCGGCCGGCTTCGTTTCGGCCTTGGATTCGGACGCCGCTTCGGTCTTGGCGCCTTCCTCCTTGACGCCCGCCTTCTTCCCCTCGGCCTTCTCGATCGCCTCGGCCAGCTCCTCGGCCTCGTCCGAGCCTTCGGCCTTGAGCCAGGCCAGCTCCTGCTTGGCGAGATCGATCTGCCCACTCATGAGGTAGGCCTCGCCGCGATACTCGTGGGCCTCGTCGTAGTCGGGCTTGATCGCGAGGCACTTGTCGTACGCGGCAAACGAGGCTTTCAGGTCCCCGGATTGCCGCGCCGAGAAGCCGAGCATGTTCCAGGCCTCGAAATAGTCCGGATCCAGCTTCACGGCTTCCTCGAACTTCCCGCGCGCCTTGCCGAAGCGCTTTTTCGCGTCGTTCGCCTTGCCCGCTTCCTTGTCCTTCTTCGCCTTCTCGACGTCCTTGTATCCCGCGGCGTAATAGGCCTCCGCCTGGGTCCGGGCCGCGCTCTTCGCGGAGGACGCGCTGAGCGTGTCTCCCAGCAGGGAGGAGTTCGTCGACGCCGGCGGGGGCGGAGGCTCCTGGCGAGGCGGCGGTGACGGAGCCGCTGTCGCGGAAGACGCGACGGCGCAAGCAAGTACGACGGAAGCGGTGCTGGCCAGGAAGCGTGAAAGGCGGGTCATGGAAGGCTCTCCTCGATGGGGTCGAAGCGCCGGCAGGGCGCCGGGCTCGATGCTACCAGAACCCCCTCCCTTTCGGTATGCTGCCGCGATGCTCTCCGCCCGTCGCATCCACCCGCTCCAACTTCGCGTTCAGCACGCTCTGATCGTGCTTGCCGCGTGCGTGATGGCCGCGCCCAGGGCGTACGCGGCTCTGCCCAACGACCCCGTCGTGCCGCTCCTTCTCACCCTGGCGGTGGTTCTCCTGGCGGCCAAGATCGGCGGTTGGATCGCAACCCGCCTCCACCAGCCGGCCGTTCTCGGGGAGCTCGTCGCAGGGATCCTGATCGGCAATCTCAGCCTCGTCGGCTTCCATGCGTTCGAGCCGTTTCAAACGGACCCGACGCTCTCGATCCTGGCGGGGCTCGGCGTGATCCTGCTCCTGTTCGAGGTGGGCCTCGACTCGACCGTGCCGCAGATGCTGCAGGTGGGGCCGTCGGCGCTCCTCGTGGCGGTGCTCGGCGTGGTCACGCCGTTCGCGCTCGGATGGCTGGCGGGCGTATGGCTGTTGCCGGATCAGTCGAGCTACGTCCATGCCTTTCTCGGCGCCGTGCTCACGGCGACCAGCGTCGGCATCACGGCCCGCGTGCTCCAGGATCTCGGTGCGGCGCGGACGAACGAGGCCAAGATCATCCTGGGTGCCGCGGTCATCGACGACGTGCTGGGGCTCATGATTCTCGCCGTCGTGAGCGGCGTGATCGCCGCCGCGGATCGAGGCGCTTCCGGCGTGTCCCTGTCGGCCGTCGCCTGGGTCTGCGTCAAGGCGGTCGGTTTCCTCGCGGGGGCGATCCTTCTCGGCCGGCTCCTCGCGCCATGGCTCTTCCGGATCGCGGCGCTCGTGCGCGTGCGCGGCATCCTGCTCACGACCGGGCTCATCTTCTGCTTCTTCCTCTCGTATCTCGCCGCGCGCGCACATCTCGCGCCGATCGTCGGCGCGTTCGCCGCGGGGCTCGTCCTCGAGGGCTCGCACCTGGAGCGCTTCGAGGAAGCGAAGGACACGACGCTCGAGTCCTTGCTCCATCCCATCTCGACCTTCCTCGTGCCGATCTTCTTCGTGATGACCGGCATGCGCGTCTCCCTCGAAACCTTCGCTGATCCGGCGGTCATCGGGCTCGCGTTGGCGCTCACCGTGATCGCCTGGGCCGGCAAGCAGGCGTGCTCGCTGGGCATCCTCCAGAAAGGGGTGGATCGGCTCACCGTCGGCCTCGGGATGGTGCCGCGCGGCGAAGTTGGGCTGATCTTCGCCACGATGGGCGCCACGCTCACTCTGGCGGGCCGCCCCGTGATCGGGCCGGCCACCTATTCCGCCATCGTCATCATGGTCATCGTCACCACGCTGGTCACGCCTCCCGCTCTCAAGTGGAGCATCGAGCGGCAGAGGCGGCGGGCCACGTAGAAAGGAGCGCGATGCGTTTCCTGGTTCTGGGAGCGGGATTGCAGGGCTTTGCCGCGGCGCTGGACCTCGCGCGCTCGCGCGAGGTGGAAGAAGTCGTGGTCGCCGACTCCGACGGAGCCCGCGCGGCGCGCGCGGCGGAGCGCCTCCAGGGGCACAGCGCGGCGGTGCGCTCCGAGACGATCGACGTCACGAAGGAGAGCCGGCTCGTCGAGCGCCTCCGCGGCTACGATGTCGTGATCTCGGCGGTTCCCTACTTCCTGAACCTCGATCTCACGAAGGCCGCGATCCAGGCCCAGGTCTCGTTCTGCGATCTCGGCGGCAACACTGACGTCGTGCGGGAGCAGGAGGCCCTCAACGACCAGGCGGAGGATGCCGACATCACGATCGTCCCCGACTGCGGGCTCGCCCCGGGCATGGCCAACGTGCTCGCGGCGGCGGGCATCGGGCGTCTGGACCGGGCGGATCTGGTGCAGATCCGCGTGGGCGGCCTTCCGCTCCACCCGAAGCCGCCGCTCGAGTACATGATGGTCTTCTCGATGCACGGGCTCCTGAACGAGTACCTGGGGCGCGCCGTCGCGCTCCGGAACGGCAAGCGGACCGAGATCGAGACCCTGACGGAAGTGGAGGAGCTCGAGTTCCCCAAGCCGGTCGGACGCTGCGAGGCGTTCGTCACGCTCGGGGGCACGTCCACCATGCCGTGGACCTACGAGGGGAAGCTCGCGACCCTCGATTACAAGACCGTGCGCTATCCCGGCCACGCGGCGAAGATGCGGCTCTTCCGCGATCTCGGCCTCCTCGAGACCACGCCCGTGCTGCTCGAGGGCGCGTCGGTCGCGCCGCGCTCCCTCTTCGCGGCGGTCGCGGAGCCGAGGCTCACGTTCCCGAACGAGCCCGATCTCGTGGTGATGCGTGTGGTCGTCGAGGGCGTGAAGGATGGGAAGAAGAAGGAGATCGTCTTCGAGATGTTGGACCGGATGGATACGAAGCGCGGCGTGACCGCGATGATGCGGACGACCGCCTATCCCACCGCGGCTGCGGCCCTCATGATCGCGCGCGGCGAGGTGCCGTTCCGCGGCGTCGCCGCGATGGAGCGCGCGATCCCGGCGGAGGCCTTCCTCCGCGAGATCGCCAAGCACGAGCTCAAGATCGACGTTCGGGAGCGGACGAAGCCGGCGGCGAAGGCGAAAGCGCCTCGCGGACGCGCGAGCGCAAAGGCCGCCCGAGCGCCGAAGCGAGGAGGTCGGAAGCAGCCGACACCCGCGAAAGGTCGATCCCGGTCGAAGCGCCGGAGCGCGTGAGCGCCCAGATGAGATCTTCGGTCGCGATGTTCCCCGCCGCGCCGGGCGCGTAGGGACAGCCCCCGACGCCTCCCGCCGAGGCGTCGAAGACCGTGATCCCGCGGTCGTACGCGGCGAGCGCGTTCGCCACCGCCGTACCGTAGGTGTCATGGAAGTGCATCGCCACCCGCTCTTGAGGGAGCGCGTCGAGGAGGACGTCGAGGAGATCGTCCACCTCCGACGGCACCGCCTTCCCGATCGTGTCTCCGATCGAGATCTCGTCCACGTCGAGGTCGAGGAGCCGCCGCACGACGTCCGTGACCGCGCGCGGCCCGATCCTTCCTTCGTACGGACACCAGAAGGCGGTCGACACGTAGCCGCGCACGAAGAGTCCCTCCCGCTTGGCGCGCGGCACCACGGGCCGGAAGCGCTCGATCGACTCCGCGATCGACGCGTTGATGTTCTTCCGGTTGAAGGTCTCCGAGGCCGCCGTGAACACGGCGATACCCTGCACGCGTGCCTCGAGCGCGCGGTCGAGCCCCTTCTCGTTCGGCACGAGCGCGGAGTATCGGACCCCCTCCTTGCGCCGGATGCGCGCGAAGACCTCCGCCGCGTCCGTGAGCTGCGGCACCCAGGTCGGAGACACGAACGCGCTCACCTCGATGTCCTGGTAGCCGGCTTCGGAAAGCGCGTCGACGAAGGCGACCTTGGCGTCGGTCGGGAGCAAGTCCTTCTCGTTCTGCAGCCCGTCCCTCGGGCCTACCTCGACGATGCGTACCTGGGTCATGGGATCGCGCGCCTCGGCGTTCATGACGCCCCGTTCGAGGCGCCGACCGACGGCGCGAGGCGCACGAGGAGCTGCCCCAGCTCCACGCGGTCGCCGTCGGCGCAGAGGATCTCCTCGATCCTGGCGTCCTCGGGGGCCATGAGCTTGAACTCCATCTTCATCGCCTCGATCGTGAGGAGCAGATCGCCCTCCGCCACCTGCGCGCCAGGCGCCGCTACGACCCGCACGACCTTGCCGGTCATGGGAGCGCGAATCTCGTCGTTGGAGGACGCGGCCTGTGAGCCCGACGACGTTCGGTGCGCGCGCTCGAGCACGTAGGTCCGTCCGCGGAGCGACACCCAGACTTCCTTGGGACCCGCCTTGACGGCCGCGCGGGAGGCGCCGCCGGCCGCGCGGATCTCGATCCACGCGCCGTCCCGCGCCACCTCGGCGTCGAGCGCCTTGGCGTCGCGCGTCCAGGAGGCGCGATGTCCCTTCGTCTCGATCGACCCCTCGATCGCGCGCCCCTCC
>Ga0111539_10004005_pt1 | contig 19345 bp, 14 predicted proteins | sample RhiMethybrSRZTD1_FD_79667 | JGI IMG/M metagenome (GOLD analysis project Ga0111539, IMG submission 79667) | Populus rhizosphere microbial communities from Tennessee, USA - Rhizosphere MetaG P. TD hybrid SRZTD1 (version 2) (version 2) | ecosystem: Host-associated > Plants > Roots > Rhizosphere >... | reverse complement strand
GTACGAACAGAGTCCCGTGCGGATTCCGCGCTCCACGCGCATCAGCCCCACCGAGTTCGACGACAAGGCTCCCGACATCGATCGGAGCCGGATGATCGTGGCCTATTGCTCCTGCCCTGACGAACTCACCAGCGCGAAGGTCGCGCACCGGCTCAATGGGCTGGGGTACGCCAAGGTGCGGGTGCTCAAGGGAGGGCTGGCGTCATGGGCGAACGCCGGCCTTCCGCTCGAGGGTAAGAGCTAGCGCGCCTTGCGTCCGGCGGTGAAGTGAAAGTGCACGTGGTAGACGACCTGTCCGCCCTCCGGCCCCGTGTTCACGCCGAGCCGGAAGCCTTTCTCGGCGTAGCCGGAATCCTCAGCCAGTCGGCGAGCGACCACCACACAGCGGCCGAGCACCAGGGCGTCCTCGTCCGTCGCGTCGACCAGCGAGGCGATGTGGCGCCGAGGGACGATGAGCAGATGGACCGGCGCCTTTGGGTAGATGTCCTTGAACGCGACCACCGCGTCGTCCTCGTACACGATGTCGCTCGGACTCTGGCGCGCGACGATGCGGCAGAACAGGCAGTCGTTCACGGAGCCTCCGAAAATCTGCTGCTATAATACGGCGTTCGCAGAACCGCCTCGACGAAAAGGAGTGTCCTGATGGGCACCTGTCTCACGCGCATGCAGCGCATCCGCAAGAACGGCAACCACGTGAAGCTCGGATCCGTCTTGCATCACAAGACCTGCCCGGGCCGGCCCATCGCCCGCTCCGCCAAGACCGCCTGATCGAGATCCGGGCGCTCCCGCTGGCAGGACCCGCCTGCCCGCGCGCCGGCCCTCGGCAGGAGCCCTTCGGGACACTGGCCGCGTCACCAGCAAGGCGGCGGACAGGGGGGCGACGACGCTCATCGCAATCGCGTGTATCTGCTCGATCGCGAGACGAGCAGGGCTTCCGCGACAGCGTCTTCACCAAGGCGCCGTCACCTGCAGCGACGACGTCCAGCACGATCCGCAGTTCGCCTTCGAGCTGTTTCACCGGTTCCCTCATCGCTCGGGCGTGATCGTCCCCCTTTCACGTGGACGGCATCGTCGCCGGCGCCTTCTACCTCGTGTGGTGGGAGCGGGCCCAGCGGCCGAAGAGCGCTAACTCCGGATGGGGTGGTCGTGAGTACTCTGGAGGGGTGGCCCGAACCGCCCTGCTCCTGATCGCGGTCGCCCTCGCGGGGTGCGCGGTGCCGTCCCTGGTGACCAGCCCCGGCCAGCTGCAGCCGCTCGTGGTCGGCACCGAGCAGCACGTATCGCTCAACTGGCAGCCGCCGGCCAGCGATCTGCCCACCCGCGTCTGGGGCTACATCAACAACCAGTCGCCGTACACTTTCTACCAGATCCGCGTCCTGGTCGACGCGCTGGGTCCCAACGACGAGATCCTCGACCAACGCCTCGTGTGGTCGCCCGGCGCGCTCGGCAGCTGGGGACGAAACTACTTCGAGGCGCCGATGGGACCGGCGCATCACTACCGCGCTCGCATCTACTCGTGGGATCGCCTGGAGGGCGACAACCAGCGCCGCCGACCCTGGTGACGACGGCCACCGCTCGTCCGCGAGGCCCGGAACTGGGGTTCCGGCTCACCCCTTGACCGCCCCCAGCGTCAGCCCCTTCACGAGGTACCGCTGCAGCGCGACCGTCATGACGATGTTGGGGAGCATGACCATCACGGCCGCCGCGCTCATCTCGCCGTAGAGCGGGCCGACGTCGGTGTTGAGGCCGGCGATGACCACCGGCAGCGTCTTGGCCTCCACCCCGCTCAGGATCAGCGCGAACAGGAACTCGTTCCAGGACACCAGGAAGGCGAAGATCGCGGCCACCACCAGGCCCGGCGCGGCGATGGGGATCACGATGCGCACCAGCACACCGAGCGGCGAGCAGCCGTCGATCAGGGCCGCCTCCTCCACGTCGATCGGCACGTCCACGAAGAAGCCGATGAGGAGCCAGATCGAGAACGGCAGCGCGAACGAAACGTAGGCCAGCACCAGCCCCGTGTACGTGTCGAGCAACCCCAGCCGCTGCATCATCAGGTAGTAGGGCACCACCAGCACCATGCGCGGGGCCATGCGCATCACGAGGACGAGGAAGCGCACCGCCTCGGAGAACCGGAACCGGAAGCGGGCGAAGCCGTAGCCGGCCAGCGTACCCAGCACCAGGCTGCCGAGCGTGGTCCCGATCGCGATCACCAGACTGTTCTTCAGATACTGCATGAAGGGAATGTTGGTGAGCACGCGCGTGTAGTTGTCGAGGATCGGCGTGAAGAGCCACTGCGGCGGGCGCGCGTAGAGCGCCAGCTCCGTCTTGAAGGACGCGGTGGTGATCCAGTAGATCGGAAACAGCGTCCAGGCCAGCACGGGCAGCATGGCCAGCGCCGTCAGCACGGTCCGCAGACGCGAGGGGCGCACGTCAGCCGCCGGCCGGGCGCGGACGCAGGATCAAGCGCATGAGCGCCCAGCACATCAGCGCGACCAGCCCGAGCGTCACGAGACCGATAGCGTTCGCCTCACCCATGTGACCGAGGCCGAAGGCGCGATAGTTGAGGATCTGGACCGTCTGAGTGGCGGTGCCGGGCCCGCCGCCGGTGAGGACGAAAATGATGTCGAACTCGCGGAAGGCATCCATGGCGCGAATCAGCACGGCCAGCAGCATGATGTACGTCAGCAGCGGTACCGTGATGTACCGGAAGCTCTGCCAGCCCGAGGCCCCATCGACGGCGGCGGCCTCGAACAGCTCGCCCGGCAGGACTTCCAGTCCCGCGTAGATGACAAGGAACATGAAGGGGATGGTGCGCCAGGCGTCCACCAGCGTGATCGACACCAGCGCCAGCGTGGGATCGCTGAGCCACGGCGGCCGGCCCAGGCCGAGGGCATTCAAGTAGTAGTTGAGGACGCCCACCTCGGGATGGAAGATGACGCGCCACATGGTGGCGCCCACCACCGGCACCACGAAGAGCGGCAGCAGGATCAGTACGCGGAGTCGTCGGAGAAACCGGAAGGGCTGAGCGAACAGCAGCGCCAGCCCGAGGCCGATCAGGAACTCCACCACCACGGCGCCGCTCGTGAACAGCGTCGTGACCACGACGGCCCGAATGAACTCGGGGTCGTGGCCGAGCCGCAGATAGTTCGCGAGCCCCACGAAGCGAATGTCGCGCGGGCGGATCAGCCACCAGTTGTAAAGGCTGATCCAGGCCGAGTAGACCAGCGGGATCAGGTCGATGGCGAACAGGAAGACCAGCCCCGGCAGCAGGAACCAGCGTCCCGCGCTGCCGATCGCCATCGCCCGAGCGCGCTTTCCGCTACTTTCCGAGGATCCGGTTCGTGCCCGCGTCGATCTCCTTGAGCGCGGCGTCGAGCGTCAGCTCGCCGGCCGTGAGCTTGCCGGTCGTCACCCGGAGGTTTTCCTGGATGTCGGCGTACTCGCGCAGCCGCGGCCGCTCCTTGGTGATCTGCAGGCTGTCGAGCAGCGCCTCGGCGTACGGCAACGCCGCCCGCGTGCTCGGATCCTTGAGCACCGACACGCGCGGGCTGTGGATCGCCGAGGTCGCCGAGGGATACGTGACGGCGAACTGGCCGAACTCCTTGCCGGACAGCCAGGTGGCGAACTGCCAGGCCGCGTCCTGGTTGGCGCTGTTCTTGGCGATGGCGATCGTCCACACCCCGCGCATCGGCGTCTGTCGCACGGCCTTGGGCACGCGCGTGTAGCCGAGCTTGCCGGCCACGGTGGACTTGGTCTTGTCCTCCATCGGCTTGGCACCCGATGCCCACTGGATGGCCATGGCGGCCTGGCCCAGCTGGATGGCCTTGTTCACGTCGGCGAAGTTGTAGCTGCGCACGTTGGGCGGGGTGAACTTCAAGAGCTCCAGGAACACCTCGCCACCCTTGCGGCCGGCCGCACTGTTGAGGCTGCCCCGCCCGCCTTCGACGAGCTCGGCACCATATGACCACTGGGCCAGCAGCATGTAGAGCGCGGTCTGGATGTCGCTGCTGGCGGTGACCGCGATCCCGTACTTCTCCTTGGCGGGATCGTGCAGGGCCTTGGCGGCGGCCAGCAGCTCGTCCCACGTGGCCGGGGGCTTGAGCCCCTTGGCCTCGAAAAGATCCTTGCGGTACACGAGCAGCTGCACGTTGGGATCGACCGGGATCGCGTACTGCGTGCCCTGGAAGGCGCCCGAGGCGACCGTGGTGGGGATGAAGTCCGCGACGTCGAGCGTCTTCATCCGCTCGGTGAGCGGCAGCAGGAACTCCGAGAACGGCGGGACCCACGGCTCGTCCATGAAGAGGACGTCGTACCGACCGCCGCCGGTGCTCAGGGACAGCAGCTGCTTCTTGTAGAGGTCGCCGAACGGCGCGGCATCGACCACCACCTTGATGCCCGTCTTCTTCTCGAACTCAGGGAGGTTCGCCCTCAACACGTCTTCCTTGTAGCCGGCCAGCATCGAGAGCGTCAGGCTCTTGCCCTGCGAGAACGCCGGCATCCCGAGGCTCAGGGTGAGCGCCAGGATGACCAGCACGGTGGCCACGATCCGCGTCCTCGTCATGCTCGATCCTCCGCGCGCGGCATCCACACGCGCATCGCTCCGGGTTCCCGGTTCGCCCACGCATAGTACGGAATGGCAGTCAGCGCGATCGGGCGACGAGCCGCCGGCGGCGCCGAGCCAAGGGGACGATAGAGCCGTTGCTGCCACGCGCCCGTGTCGATCTCACGCCCGTGGGCGCGGACGACGGCCACGCCATCGAGGCGATCGGGCTCCCAGGCCGCCGCCAGCGGCGCACCGGCGTCGATCTCGAGGTCAGCCAGGCGCACACTCGGATGGTCAGACTGTTCGAGGCAGTAGACGAGCGGTCCGCGCTCGATGGCCACGCAGCCGCGCGTGGACTCGATCCACGGGTGCGCTTCCACATAGCGCGCCGGCATCGGCAAATCGAGCTCGACGACGTCGCCGCGTGACCACGTGCGCTCGAGCCGCACGTAACCGCCGGCCGCCTCCGCCCCCGCTGCCGCCCGGTCGTTGACGCGAACACTCGCGCCCGTGCACCAGCCCGGTACCCGCAGGGTCAGCGTCCTCGCCGCGGCGCTCGCCTCTTCGACGGTGAGCCACACGCGCCCTTCCCAGGGGTAGTCGGTCTCCATGCCCAGCGTGACCCCCGGCGCTTTGATGCGGGCAGCGGCATATTGGTGGATCTGCAGGCCCGAGTCATCGTGCGTGGCGACGTAGTGACCGAGCGAGGCGAGCAGACGCATCACGTTGGGCGGACAGCAGGCCACCAGGTGCCACGGCTTGCGCCGCGGGCCGCCGCGGTGGAGATGCTCCACCTCGCCGTCGCTGGCCAGCGGGTTCACGTAGAAGTACCCCTGGCCATCCAGCGACACGCCGCCGAGGATCGCGTTGTAGAGCGTGCGCTCGATCAGATCGGCGTAGCGCGCCTGGCCCGTGGCCAGGAGCATGCGCCAGCTCCACATCAGGCTGGCGATCGCCCCGCACGTCTCGCTGTAGGCGAGATCGCTCGGCAGCTCGTAGGGATGGCCGAACGATTCGGCGAGGTGGCGAGCGCCGACGCCGCCGGTGAGGTAGAGCTTGCCCTCGACCATGTCCTCCCACTGCCGCGTCAGCGTCTGCCGCAACGCCGCGTCGCCCGTCTCCAGATAGACATCGGCCGCCCCCGTCGTCAGGTAGAGGGCGCGCACGGCGTGGCCCTCGACCGTGGTCGCCTCGCGCACCGGCACACGGTCCTGGAACGCCGCGGGGCTGTCGTGGCGGTTGGGGCCGATCCGTCCGCGGCCGCGCTGCTCGAGGAAAAACACGGCCAGGTCGAGATGCCGCCGCTCGCCGGTCTCGCGGTAGAGCTCGACCAGCGCCATCTCGATCTCGGCGTGGCCGTCGGTCGTCTCGCGCCGCCCCGGTCCGAACACCGAGTGGACGAGGTCGACGAAGCGCGTGGCGATGGCGAGCAGCCGGTCGTCGCCCGTGCCGCGGCGAAACGCGAGCGCGGCCTGGAGCATGTGCCCGAGGCAGTAGAGCTCGTGGCCGTGGGTCAGATCGGTCCACCGGCGCCCCGGCTCGGCGACGGTGTAGTACGAGTTGATGTAGCCGTCGTCCCCTTGCGCCGCAGCCACCAGCTCGATCAGCGTGTCGCAGCTCTTGGACAGCTCGGCGCTCGGCACGCGCGCCATCTCGAACGCGGCGGCCTCCAGCCACTTGTAGACGTCGGAGTCCATGAACACGCGCCCACGGAATCGGCCGGTGGCTCGCCCGGCTGCGATGCGGAGATTGTCCAGGTTGCCGGCCGTCTCCAGCATGCGCAGGCCGTGCGGCAGAGCCGCGGCGCGGTTCACCGCCTGCCGCCGCGCCCACAGGCCGTCCTCGAACATCACCGCGCCACCGGCCAGTGTCCTCAGTGTTGCGGCCGGGCTGCGCGTGGCGTCGACGGGCCCGGTAGTGAGCGATGCTGTCATGGCGGCGAGTCTATCCCGAACGTTGACACGATTTCGCGAATCTCCTACGGTGTGGCGGTCACGGCAACCTGTCGACTCACAGACGCGTCTCAGGGAGGCCTCGCCATGCGTGCACAGCGCCGGTGGGCGGCAACATTCCTCGTGCTCTCGCTGCTTCTCCTCCTGGTCGCGCCGCCGCTCGCCGCCCAGACGATCGACGAGATCATCAAGCGCGGCAAGGTCATCGTTGGCGTCAACACGACCACACCGATCTTCGGTCTCGCCGGCCCCGACGGCCAGCCCGAGGGCTACGATCCCGACGTCGCGCGCCTCGCGGCCAAGTATCTTGGCGTGCAGGTCGAGTTCGTGCCCGTGACCGGGGCCAACCGGCTGCCGTTCTTGCTGACCAACCGGGTCGACATGGTGATCGCACTGTTCGGCATCACGCCCGAGCGTGCTCAGCAGATCTGGTTCTCGATTCCCTACGCCACCGAGGCGGCAGTGCTGGTGGCGCCGGCGAGCCGCGCGGTCAAGACGGTCGACGATCTCGGCGGGCTCCGCGTCGGCGTCCCCCGCGGCGCCATGCAGGACCTCATCCTGACGCCGCAGGCGGCGGCCAAGAAGATCAACCTCATGCGCTTCGACGACGAGGCCACCGCGCTGCAGGCGCTGGTCTCCGGCCAGATCGACGTCGTGGGCACCGGTCTCCTGGTCAATCGGACGTTGAACCGCAACGATCCCGGCAAGAACTACGAGGTCAAGATCGTGCTGCGGCCCTTGCACTTCGGCATCGGCATCCGGCGCGGGCAGACCGAGCTCTTGCAGTGGCTGAATACGTTCGTCTACACGATCAAGAACAACGGCGAGCTCGACGCTATCAGCCGCAAGTGGCGGCAGCTGCCGCTGGAGCAGCTCCCGGTCTTCTGACCGCCGCGACCGCCGCGTGGACTACGTCTTCCAGTTCGGCGTCGTCTGGCGGGACTTCCCCGCCCTGCTCCTCGGCGCCTGGCTGACCGTCCGGCTCTCGGCGCTCGCCATGGGGCTCGGCCTCATCGTGGGTGTGGCGACCGCGCTGGCCGCGGCATCGCGCTGGCGGGCCCTGCGCGCCCTGGCCCGCGTCTACGTCGAGGCGATCCGTAACACGCCCTTCCTGGTGCAGGTGCTCTTCGTCTACCTCGGCCTGCCCTCGATCGGCCTGCGCCTGCGCCCGGACCAGGCCGCCCTGCTGGCGATGGTGATCAACCTCGGCGCCTATGCCACCGAGATCGTGCGCGCCGGCATCAAGGCGGTGCCGGCCGGACAGCTGGAGGCCGGCACGGCGCTGGGCCTCTCGTCGTGGCAGCTCTTCCGTCACGTCGTGTGGCTGCCGGCGCTCCGGGCGATCTTTCCTGCTCTCGGGAGCCAGTTCATCCTCATCATGCTCGCCTCCAGCGTGGTCTCGGTGATCTCGGCCGAGGAGCTGACCGCCGTGGCCGACACCCTGGTGGCGCGCCACTTCCGGTCCTTCGAGGTCTATCTGGTCGTCACCGGGATGTACCTCGTCATGTGTCTCGCATTCCAGGCCGCCTTCGCGGCGATCCATCGCGCGCTCTTCGCGCGCTGGCGCGCGGTGTGAGCCGGTCGTGATCCGCGAGTTCACCGTCAACGAGCTGTGGCTGCTGATTCTCGCCGCACGCTGGACCGTGCTGCTCTCGGCCATCGCCTTCGTGGGGGGCGGCGCCGGCGGCTTCATCCTCGCGATCGCGCGCGTATCGCCGCGGGGACCGGTGGCGTCTCTGGCCGCCGCCTTCATCAAGATCGTGCAGGGTACGCCGCTGCTGATGCAGCTCTACCTCGTCTATTTCGGCGCCAGCCTCCTGCGCCTCACCAGCGACGCGTGGACGGCGGCCGCGCTGGCCCTCACGCTCTACGCCAGTGCCTTCCTGGGCGAGATCTGGCGCGGCTGCATTCAGGCCGTTCCCCGCGAGCAGTGGGAGGCCGCGCGGGCCCTCGCGCTCGGCTATCCCTCGCAGCTCAGCTCGGTCATCCTGCCGCAGGCCGCGCGCATCGCGCTGCCGCCGACCGTGGGCTTTCTGGTCCAGCTGCTCAAGGGAACCTCGCTGGCCTCGATCATCGGCTTCACCGAGCTCACCCGCGCCGCCGCCGTCGTCAACAACGCGACCTTCCGTCCCCTGATCGTGTACGCCATCGTGGCCGCCCTTTACTTCATCCTCTGCTGGCCGCTTTCCCTGCTGAGCAGCCACCTGGAGCGCCGGCTCGAGCAGGCCGGCAGCCGCACCGTCGCGTTTCAGTTCTGAGCGCGGGTACCGCTCCCGCATCTGCTGCAGTGTTGACTCCTGGCCAACGCGTGCCTCACCATCGTGGTATGGACCGCCGCCGCTTTCTGCTGACCACTGTGGCCGGCACGCTCGCGACGCCGCTCGCCATGACGCCGCCTGTCGTGGCGCTCCAGGAATCCAGGGTTCTTCGGGTGGGCGCCGTTTCCGCAGGCGCTCCTCGATCCTCGCCCCACTGGGACGCGTTCTCCCAGCGCCTAGGCGAGCTCAGCTATGTCGAGGGCCGGAATCTCTCGATAGAGTTCCGGAGCGCTGACGGCCGACCCGAGCGTTTCCCGGGGCTGATGACGGAACTGGTACGGCGGGGTGTCGATGTAATCCTCACCGTGGGCCCCGAGGCATCACTCCGAGCAGCCAAGGAAGCAACGACCGCGATTCCCATCGTCGTGATGGCCATCGACTATGATCCGATCGCTGGAGGATACGTCGGCGGTCTCGCCCGGCCGGGCGAGAACGTCACGGGCGTGTTCTTGCGTCAGCCGGAATTGACGCCGAAGAGAATCGAGCTTCTCAAGGAGCTCGTGCCGAAGGTCCGTCGGGTGGTCATCTTCTGGGATGCGTTCTCTGGGGATCAGCTCAAGGAGGCCCAGACGGTCGCCCAGGCAACCGGTCTTCAGCTGCAGCCGTTCGAGTTTCGCACTCCTCCCTATGACTTCGACGGAGCCATGAAGTCAGCCACCCGGCAGCAAGCGGGCGCGCTGCTGGGCTTGGCGTCCCCGATCTTTTACCGCCAACGGGCGGACCTGGCCGAGATGGCGATAAGGCACCGGCTACCGACGATCGCGCCGTTCAGAGAGTCGGCCGAGGCCGGCGTGCTGATTGCCTATGGCGCCTCCCTCCCGGACATGCTTCGACGCGCCGCCGAGTACATCGACCGTATCTCGAAGGGGGCGAAGCCCGCCGATCTGCCGATGGAGCAACCCACGAAGTTCGAGCTGGTCATCAACCTCAAGACCGCCAAGGCCCTCGGCCTCTCGATCCCGCCGTCGATCCTGGCACGAGCTGATCAGGTCATCGAGTAGCGGCGGCCGGCGCCGTCGAAGACCTAGTCTCAATGGCAAGTCGCCCGAGCTCGGGCACTCAGCCTGCTCGACCTGCACGCGCGCTCATGGCACAGGCTCGGCTTTCCAGCGGTCTCACCTGAGGCATGCTTTCTACTACGGAACCCCTCGCGTTCCAGGAGAGGAGACGACCATCAGCAAGAAGGCGAAGAGCACGGGGAGGCGAAGGCGAGTCGGAAGCGTTCCACCGCGACGGACTTGTCGGCGAAGAATGCACGGTCCGTGAAGGGCGGCACCCGACCGACGGCGGCGTCGTCGTTCAACTACGCAAAAATGGAGATGGAGTGCAAGAAAAGCTGAGATGCAGGACAAGATGTTAGGGGCGCGGCGGCGCTACTCGACGATCGCGTCGAAAGCGAGCCCGCTCGATCCCTCGCCGCGCCCGACATTCTTGCGGTGGCCGGCCCAGACCACGAGGCGGCCGTCGAGCCAGCGCGCGCTCTGGTAGGTCCGGCGCACGCGGGCGCCCTCGCGCGGGACCTCTTCCTCGTGGATCAGCAGCGGCGCGGTGGGGGCCGCGGGGTCGATCAGTAACCGGCCCTCGGCGCGCACGAGGCGCCGCGAGCCGTCGGGGGCGAGCGTCGCCGCGCGCGCCAGCCGCACCTCGCGCCCCTCGGCGTCCACGCGCATGGGCAGCAGCGGCACCCAGTGCGGAGGGATCACGCTCGCCAGCCGGTAGAGCGGTGCGGCATCGGCCGGCGTGGCGGCCGGCGCTGCGCCGTCGAGCTCGTCGCCCGCCCGTTCGAGGGCGGCCTCCAGCGGGCTCTCGATCCGCCGCTCGATCGCCCACGCCATGTTGGCCATCTCGTCGCGCAGCAGCAGCAGCTCCTCGAGCGTCACGCCCTCCACGGTCTGCGCCACCGACGGCGGCAGGAAGAACAGGTTGGCCAGCGGCCGCCCGCGCGGCGCCTCCCGGCCCGCGGTCGGCGAGAGCTGGAACATGCTCCACGGCGCCGCCGGCAGCGCGGGGTCGCCGTGCGGCCGCAGGAGCGTGCGCACGCCGAAGGTGTCGGTGACGACGAGCGAGCGCGTCTCGGTGAGCGAGCCGACGGGCAAGTCGATGGGAACCACGAACCAGTCGTTGCCGTAGACGCTCGCGTACTCGACCAGCAGCAGGTGCGGCAGATCGGTGGGGCCGACCTGCAGCAGACCGACGTCGATCCGCGCGTCCTCGAATTCCCAGAAGCGCGCCGCCGGCATCCCCCGGTAGCTGACCGGCGCGGGAATCACGGTGCGCACGACGCTCGCGCCCGGCCGATCGGCGGTGGCCCCCAGCGTGACCTCCGCGTTCACGTCGAAGGCGTGCCAGTCGAGCCGGCCCTCGAAGTACTCGGCCGCACTCAGGGTGCGCTCACCGAGCGCATCCTCGGAGACGCGGGCCGCGACCGAGAATGCGTACTCCATGCGCTCACGTTGCCAGGCATCCTGCGCCGGCGCCGGCATGCTGAAGAGCGTATCGCACCACGTCGTCCACGCCTGGCAGGTATTCTGGACCTCGGCCCGATCGGTGGGGCGGATCTGCAGCGTGGGGTCGAGCGCCGCGACGCCGCCCGCGTCGAACGCAGCGCGCAGGCGACGCCCGTCGAGGGCGCGCCCGGCAACGAGGTCGGCGAACGCCAGCGTGTCGGGATCGAGCCCGGCCCGCTGGCCGGCATCGAGCGCCGGCACCGCGTAGGCCGTGATGAACGCCTCGCGATATCGGCCCAGGACCGGCTGCAACGCCAGCAATCGCAGAAAGTGCTGGCCGGCGTCGACGGCTCGGCGCAGGCCGTCGGCGCCGGGCGCGGCGGCGACTCCCTGCGGCAGCGGCTGACGCTCCACCATGGTCTCCAGCGGCAGGGTTGCGGGGTCGAAGGCCGCGGCCTGCACGCGGGTATCCGGCGTGATCCCCCCCAGGTGGCAGCGCGACAGCGGCGCCACCCGGCCGCGCCACCGCGCCACCACCGGCGTCCCACCGTCCTCGCCCTGGAACTCGGCCAGCTGCCACTGGCGCGCCAGCAGCCAGAGCGGGTCGTGGATACGCGCGGCCACGCCGCCGGCAACATCGTCGCTGCGCGACTGCGGCTCCACACGGGTCCAGGTCGTGATGGACGGCATCGGTCAGGGCGCCAGGGGGTCGAAGTCCGTCGACACAGCGTCGTTGTCCACGTTGAACGCGAAGTGCAGGGCCGGCAGCCAGTGGGCGATCTCACCGAGCGCCGCCGGGTCCACCGCCCGCAGCTTGGCGAGCTCCAACGTCTCGAGCAGCACGCGATTCAGGTCGCCCTGCGTCCACGCCCGTCCGAGCACCGGCGGCACCGCCAATAAAATCGCCTGCGGCGCGACGGCGTCGGGCGCATCGTACTGGAACGTGATGGCCGTCGTCTCCTGAGCACTCGGCACGATCTCGACCCATTCGTCGATCAACAGCCCGGCCAGTGGCTGGGTCAGGTCGAGCTTGTCGACCATCTGCAGGACAAGCGACAGTCGACCGTCGGGCGGCGGCGCCGCAGCGCTCTGCACGCCGCCGACCCAACGCTGGCCCGCGCGATGCGGCAGCTGGGCCACGGCCGGCCGCAGCGATTCGCGCGTGCGGAGCACCTCGGCGGCGCGCAGCGCAAGGCTGAGCTTCGAGAGCGGCTCCCGGATGCGCTCCATCCGCGCGAACCAGGTGTCCACGGCGAGCGGATCGCCGCTGTGCAGGGCCTGGCGATCAGCCACCGACTGGACCAGCGGAGCCGGCTCGGCCACCTTGAACACCGGCAGCACCACGAAATCGGGGCCGAAGACCGCGGCGAAGCGCTGCCGGAGCGCATCGCGCTGGACTTCGGCGGCGGCGGTGGCTGCGGCCACCGGCAGGGCGGCGAGCTGAGCCAGCCGCCTCGCCGCCTCCGCCACCGCCGCTCCGGCCTGGACCAGGAGCGCGGCGCGCGCCTCGTCCGCAGTGGCGCCGGCCGGCACCACGGGAACGGCCGCCGCGATGCCGAACCCGGCCAGGCGTCGCAGCGCCGTGCGGCCCGCATCGGTGACCAGATTGGCGGGCACTGCCAGCAGCGGCACCACCGCCTTGTGGGCCGCGGCCAGCCCCTTGCCCGCCTTGTCGGCGCGGGCCGCGAGCTGTGGGAGGTCGAGCCCTCGCAGCGGATCGGCGTGCGGCACCTGTAGATCTGCGCCGTCGAGCGCGCGGGCGCCGCCGAGCACCGCGCGCGCGCGACGGGCCAGCTCGATCACATCCGCCAGCGAGCGCTCCGCCGGCGGCGCGGTGGCCGCCCGTGCCGTCACCACTCGCAGGCTCGCCCCGGCGGCCGGCGCGGTCGGCTTGCGCCGCAGGGCCTCGAGCACCCGCAGCTCGATCTCGGAGGCGTCGCCGGCGCCGCGGCCCCCCTCGGCGTAGACCATGTCCAGCGCCGACAGCTCCAGGTCGGTCAGCAGAACCTCGTGCGTCCGCACCACGCTGCCGGCTGCGTCGAGCTCCTCCACCCGGCAGCGCACGCCGGTGGCCGGTCCCAGCAGGCTGGCCGCCCACGCGTTGAGCACCGGCTCGGCGGCGGCGCGAGCCGACACCGCCAGCGTGGCCCAGCCGGTCGAGGCCGGCGGCTTGGCCGAGAGCAGCAGCGCCACGCGATGGGTTACCGGCACTCCCGTGCGCGGGGTACGCACGACGTCCAGCTCGGGCGGCGGCGCCTGCCCGCTGGCGATCGCATCGAGCGAGCCGGCACTGCGCGCCAGGTTGCCACGCAGCAGCTGGTGCACGCTCTCGGCGCTCACCGCGTCGGCGACAGCGTCGATGGCGTCGTCGAGCGTGGCCAGCGCCAGGAGGACACGCCGGCGGCGTGGATCGCTCGACGCGACGCCGACACGCGTGAGTAAGCCCTCTTCACCCTCGGTCTTGAGTCGCCGCTGCAGCTCGAGACCGTCGACGACCGCCCGCGGCACGGGGCCGTCCCCCGTCCGGGCGGCGCCCGGCGCGATCGTTCTGAACTCGTCGGTGAGCTCGTCGAGCCGGAGCTCGTGCAGCCGCCGCTCGAAGCGGTAGCCGAGGAGCGCGCCCAGCGGCTGGCCGGCCCGCACGCCGTCGAGCAAACCCTGGGCGAGACGGACGCGCGCCGACGACAGGTCGATGGCGAGCGGCCCGTTCGCGGTGCCGCCGTGACTGAGGTGGCCGTTGCGCAACAGGGCCGCCGTCGCCGCCTGATTCAGCGACGGCGCGTGGATGAAGCCGGCGTCGTCGCGCTGGATCTCGATCGGCGCCGGCTCGTCCGCCGGCGGCGCCGGCACCACGGCGCGATCAGGGTCGGGCTTCAGGTTCTCGACCCAGCCGAAGCCGCCGACCGCGAGTCCCAGTGGCCGGGTGCGTCGCATCTCGGCGAGCCGCTTCGTAGCCAGCGAGGTGATCCAGGCATCGAGACGGTGCGAGGCCAGGTCGAGGGTCCCGCAGAGATGGCGCTGCAGCGTCGCCGTGTCGAGTCCGGCGAGGCGTTGCAGGGCGGCGCGAAACTCGCCGATGGCGCGCACTGCCGGGTCGGCCGGGCTGGGCGGCGCATCGAGATACTCGCGCACCGTGCGGGTGCCCGTCACGGCGGCAACGCGCTGATCGCGCTGCCACACGAAGGTCGGCGTCGGTGTCGGCGACGCCACGAGATTCACCAGCTCGTCGTCGCGCAGCAGCGCCGCGGGCGACAGCCCACCGCTCGCCACGATCCGGGCGGCGGCCTGAGCGTGCTCGCGCAGTAGCGCGTGGCGTAGAAGGGCCTGCAGCAATGGGACGGACACCGCGGCGGAGGCCGCCACTTCGTCGAGGCGGGTGACGGCGAGCAACGCCTGGATGTAGTTGGGGGCCAGCGCGACGCCGGCGCCGACCTCGCCGGCCTGCACGAGCGGCACCGCGAGCGGCCGGATCCTGTCGTCGTAGGCCAGCCGGGTCAGCCGCGCGCGCGCGCCGAGTCCGAGCCGGGCCGGCAGGGCACCGCTGAGCGACTCGAAGCGTGTCCAGAACCCGGCCGCGTCGAGGTCCTCACCCAGGAACCCGCGCAGGTGCTCCAGGTAGTGACGGCCCATGGCGCCTCGGACCAGATAGCTCGACGAGACCGCTTCGACGCGCAGCACGTCGGCGAGGTCGGCGCCGGCGTCGTCGCTGCGCCCCACCCGCGCGACCTGGATCACCGCTCCGCGCCAGACCCCATCGCGCAGCCGGGTCAGCACGCGGGCCAGGCCGGCGGCGTGCACGCCGCCGGGGTCATCGGCCGCCGGCGCGAAGGCGTCCAGTGACGTGACGGGCAGCAGCCCGTAGGGCTGGCGGCCGCATCGCAACGTCGACAACGGTCCCCCCGCCCGCACGTGCGCGATGGCGTGTGCGCGCGCCCAGTCGATCGCGTCGAGGCCGAGGCCCGTGCCCTCGATGCCGATCATCTGCGTGAGGTAGTACCCCCACGTCGCCGCCCACAGTGCTGTCAGCATGTCGGCCGCCGGTGCGTCGTCGGTGCCACCGGTACCGCCGACGCGCCCCAGCGTGTCAGCGGCAGCGGCTGCCGTGAGGCCCAGCGCACGCGCCGTGCGCGCCGCCTCGGATGTGCCGGCCGCCTCGAACGCCGGCGCGCGCCACTCCTCGGCGAAGCTGCGCTCGCCGCGCGGATCGGCGCTGCTGAACGCCGACCGCTCGTCGCTGGTGTTGTTCGACGGCGTGCCGGGGGCGATGAAGGCCAGCCCATCGCCGTAGTGATGCGCGTCGAGCAGCGCCGCGAGCTGGGCCGGTCCGTCGGTGCTCGCGAGCGACGCACGGACGCCCGTGACCAGCAGCACGTCGATCACGGCCGCGCCGGCCGGGAGCCGCAGTCGCAGCGCCATGCCGTCGGCCTCGGCGCGGTCGAAGTCGATCATCCAGCGCATGCCGTCGTCGACGGCCGGCGCATCGTCGACCGTGTCCGGCGGCGCTGCGGCCTTCAAATCGGGGCCGACCGCCAGCTGGGACGCGACGGGGCGTCCGGTCGCGATCGCCACCACCGCACCGCCGGCGTACGCCGTGGCCGTCCACCGGTCCGGCAGGAGCCGGGCCAGCGGCGTGCGTGGTACCGTCGCGGCGGCCGGCGGTGCCGGAAAACGCGGAGCGACCGGGAGCGGCGCGGGCGCGTCGACGGGTTGCCGGGGCCGCGCGGTGGCATTCACCGGCTGCGTCGCGCGTGCGATCCAGGCGGCACGGGGCGGCTCGAAACGATCGGCTAGCATCTGCCAGGCCAGGCGCTGGCGCGGCTCGTCGTCGCCGGCGCGCCAGTGCAGCTCCCAGAAGCGCTCGCCCCACGCACGTTCCTCCGGTGTGAGCGCCGGGTCGTGCGCGTCGATGTGCACCTTGTCGGGATAGACACGCACGCGCAGCTCGCGAGAGCCGTCGGCCTGCGGGAAGAAGCGCGTCTCGAGCCGGACCGGCAGCAACGCCAGCGGGACGTCCGACGCTCCCAGCTCGACCAGCAGCTCGGGCCGCGGGGCGACGGCGCCGGCGACGAGCAGCGGACCGAGGTCGGGCACCCTGATCGGCATCGGGTCAGCCCAGCAGCAGCGAGGCGGGCAGCGTGATGCGCACGGGGAGCTGGCGCGTGCGCTCGGCCGCCCGCGCGGCGTTCGGGTCGGTGGCCGGCAGGTGCGTGGCCGAGCCGGTCGCGGTGCCCACCTCGATGCCGAAGCGCGGCTCGGTCGGCTGCTCCTGGATCACGATGGCGCCGCCGCGCATGGCATCGACGCCGAAGTCGAAGCCGAAGAAGCGCACGTCGGGCGGCAGCACGCCACTGAACGCGGGCTGGCGCTCCACGCGCGGTGGCCCGGCGATGACGGCGTAGATCAGCGCGTTCGGGTAGCGACGCAGCAGCTCGCTGCGCACGAGGAGGACGAAGCGCTCGGTCGTCGGCCCCGGTGGAGTCGTGGGCGGGCGGGTGCCGAGCGGGCGGTCGCCCCAGGCGGCGATCGCCGGCACGACATCCGCCGGCGTGTCGGGCGCGCTCCGCGCGTCCCAGAACCGATCGAAGAAGGTGGCGTCCAGCGGCGCCGGGAAGCCGCGCCACAACAGCTCGCGCGCCATCTCGCTGTTGAGGCCGACCATGAAGGCTTGCACGAACGGCGTGTTGGTGGCCAGCGGCAGCACGGTGTTGGGCAGCACGCCGTCGAGCCCGGGCAGCAGCAGCTCTTGCGACAGCTCGGCCAGGGCCTCGGCCATGGGCTGCGGGAAGCGCGGCGCCCACGGCAGCGGGTCGAGCGCCTCGGCGTCGGGACGCGCCGGCGTACCCGGCACCAGCACGACGGCCCGCGCGCGTGCGACGAACGTGCGGCCGGGCTCGCTGCGCAGCAGCGCCTCGCCGAAGGCAGCCGCCAGCGTGCCGCTGAAGCTCCTCACCGTCGGCTGGGGGAGCAAGCGCTCCGGCCGGAAGCGGGCCAGGTGCGCCCGGGCGGCGGCGCGGAACGCGCGGGCGTCGGCGCTGTCGACACGCGGCGGAGGCGGCGGCCTCGGATCAGGCGGCTCGCGCGGCTCGGGCGGATCGGGTAGATCTTCCCCCGTACGCCGAAGACCGGCCACGCCGGCCGCCGGCCGCGCGACGACGGTACCGGGCGTGAGGGGCACCGTCGGGCCGATGGGAATCGTCGGGCCGATGACAATGCTCGGGGGTATCGGCACCAGCTGGAAATCCGGCCGCCGCGGTGCGCTGGCCACGGCCGTCGCAGTCGCCTCGCGATACGCGATGTCCGGCCGCGGGGGCGCGAGGCTCGCGGCCACGGCGTCGAACGTGACCAGCCGGGGCGCGTTCAGGGCGAGACGCGCCGACGGCGCGGCGGGCTGCAGTGCGGTCAGCAGAAACTGCGTGCGCGTCACCCCCGGGGTGGCGACCGTGCGAGCCACGCGTCGGTTGATGGCACTGCGCGGCCGCGCCAGTCGCCGCAGCGTGCCACCGAGCACCGAGCGCGGCAGGCCGGTGTCGCGCAAGCGCTCGGCCAGGCCGATGGACCCGCTCGCACCCGGCACGCGGGCCAGACGCGCGTAGGCCGGGGCGAAGACTTGCAGCCCGGCATCCGGCAACATGCGCCCGAGGTGGCGGATGTGCAGACTCCACGCGACCGCGCAGCCGAGCTGGCATTGGCGAAGGTACTGGTTGACGCGTGTGAGCTCGCCGGCCTGGGCCCAGGCCGAGGCCATCAGCGCCTCCTGGTGCTGCTGCACCACACGCGTGCCGAAACCGGCCACCGCACGCAGCATCGGGTCGAGGTTGAGACGCTCGAACCAGCGCGTCGCGGCACTCGGGTCGACCCGGTCTCGGTGAGCCTGGGAGCCGCCATAGAGCGGCGGCGCCAGAAGCGGCTCGGCGCGGTCCAGTGTGGCCGGCGTGTTGAGCACCGCGGCGAGAGCCGCCTGCACGTCGGCCTGGCGCGCGGCCGCCGGCCATGGCGCGTCCTTCGCGGTTACCGGCCGCAGCGCGCCGTCGAGCGCGAGCGTGGTCCCCGGCGCCAGCGGTGGCGTGAGCGACAGGCCGCTCGCGGAGATGTCGATCGGGCGGCGGCCCACGCTCGCGGGCACCGGGCGTGGCCGCAGCAACAGCGCCAGCGATTCGAAATCGCCGCCGGCGCCGGTGGTGAACTGCCAGTGATGGAACACGGGCAGGTCGAGTGAGGTCGGCGCCCCGTCCCCGCTCCGCCAGGCGGGCTCGAGACGCGTCTCGTCGGTCGCCGCGATCGACTTGCCGAGACCGGCCAGGCGCCCCAGCTCGAACGCCGGCACCACGCAGGCCAGGTACTCGGTGTCGGGTTGCAGCAGCCGCGCGCACAACAGCCGCGAGACGCTGCGCTCGGGTCGAGTTGCGATGATCGATGTCAGCACCTCGGCTGTCGCCTGGGGCTCGGCGGTGACCTGCGCGTGCGCCCACGCCCAGCTGTCGGCCAGGTCGGGCAGCTCCGTTGGGATCTTCGCCGGTGGCCGCAGCTCCAGCACGGGCAGCGGCTCGCCGCGCGGCACGCGCAGGGTCACGCCGGGCTGGATGCGCACGACCACGAGCACCAGCCATGGCCGCAGTCGCGCCGCGGGGTTGGCGCCGGCCGGTGTGAACAGCCACGGCAGCGTCGGGTCGTCGAACTCGATCAGCGGGAAGTAGTTCGGCTCGAAGCCCCGCGAGCCCGGCGCCGGGTCGGTGCGCACGATCTGGCGGGCGTCCAGTCCCGTGACGTGGCCCGGTCCCATGAGACGCACCGGCACCCGCACGCCGGCCGCGCCGCTGTTGATCGTGAGTCCCACCTCGGCGACGGCCACGGCGGGCTGCTGCGCGCCCAGCGTGTCCGGCTGGACGAGGGCGGCGGCGGCGCCCCGGCGCACCCACGGCAGGAAGACGAGATCGGCGGTGGCGGCGTCGGCCATCACGACACCCCGAGCGTCTCGAAGTTGGGGACCAGCACCATCCCGCCGCCCTTCACTCTGGCCTGAGCCTCGACCCACGTGAGCGGCGGCGCCGAGGCCGGGACCGGCGTGCTCGGGCTCGGGAGCGG
>Ga0111539_10004004_pt1 | contig 19350 bp, 10 predicted proteins | sample RhiMethybrSRZTD1_FD_79667 | JGI IMG/M metagenome (GOLD analysis project Ga0111539, IMG submission 79667) | Populus rhizosphere microbial communities from Tennessee, USA - Rhizosphere MetaG P. TD hybrid SRZTD1 (version 2) (version 2) | ecosystem: Host-associated > Plants > Roots > Rhizosphere >... | reverse complement strand
CTGAATCTGCTTCTGCTTGCGCTTCGCTGCGTGCGCCTTCTTGTTCTGCTCGAACAGGAATTTGCCGAAGTCCATGATGCGGCAGACCGGCGGATCGGCGGTGGGCGACACCTCGACCAGATCGAGCTCGGCGGTCTGAGCCATCTGCAATGCTTCGACACGGCTGATCACGCCGACCTGGTGGCCCAGAGCGTCGATCACCCGCAGTTTCGGCGAACTGATTTCCTCGTTACGCCGAACGCGCTTAGTAATAGGGGCAGCGATACGTCATACCTCCAAAATAGTCCGGCCGCGGCTCGCGACTTCCTCGGCAAGCCTCGCAGCGATTGTCTCCACTGACATCGCTCCGAGATCTTTGCCACTGCGCGTGCGCACGGCCAGTGAGTTGGAACCTGCTTCGCGATCGCCAGCTACCAGAAGGTACGGAACGCGCTGCAGTGTGTGTTCGCGGATCTTAAAGCCGACCTTCTCGTTACGCAAGTCAGCCGCGACTCGAAGCCCCTGATTTTTCAGGGTTTCGGTCACTTTTAGTGCATAGTCGGCCTGGTTGTCCGTGATGTTGAGGACCACGGCCTGCACCGGCGCGAGCCAGGCCGGGAGCCGGCCGGCGTGATGCTCGATGAGAATCCCGATGAACCGCTCCAGCGAACCGAAGATGGCGCGGTGGAGCATGATCGGCGTGCGCTTGGTGCTGTGGTCGTCGATGTAGTGCGCGTCGAGCCGTCCCGGCATGTTCAGGTCGACCTGCCAGGTGCCGCACTGCCAGTCGCGCCCGATTGCATCCTTCAGCACGAATTCGAGCTTCGGGCCGTAAAAGGCGCCCTCGCCCTTGTTCAGCGTGAACTCGACGCCGGCGGCCCGCGTTGCGTCCTGCAGCGCCTGCTCGGCACGGTCCCAGATCTCGTCGCTGCCTACGCGCTTTTCCGGCCGATCCGAGAACTTCACCCGCACGTCGTCGAAGCCGAAGTCGCGATAGATGGACAGCAGCAGGTGGATGCCCCGCACGCTCTCTTCGACCAGCTGCTCTTCAGTGACGAACACGTGCGCATCGTCCTGGGTGAAGGCGCGCACTCGCATCAGGCCGTGCAGCGCCCCTGACGGCTCGTAGCGGTGGACCTTGCCGAACTCGGCGAACCGCAGCGGCAGGTCGCGATAGCTGCGCAGACCCTGGTTGAAGATCTGCACGTGGCCGGGGCAGTTCATCGGCTTGATTGCGTAGACGCGGTCGTCCGGCGTCTTCGTCAGGAACATGTTCTCGCCGAACTTCTCGAGGTGCCCGGAGCGGCGCCACAGCTCCGCGTCCATGATTTCCGGCGCGTTCACTTCCTGGTAGCCGGCTTCGCGCTGCTTCTCGCGCATGTAGGCGATCAGCGCCTGGAACATCGTCCAGCCCTTCGGATGCCAGAAGACCGCGCCCGGCGCCTCTTCCTGGAAGTGGAACAGGTCCTGCTCCTTGCCGAGCTTGCGGTGGTCACGCTTTTCCGCCTCTTCCAGCCGCGTCAGGTAAGCCTTGAGCTGCTTGTCGTCCGGCCAGGCGGTGCCGTAGATGCGCTGGAGCATCTCGTTGCGCGAATCGCCGCGCCAGTACGCGCCGGCGATCTTCATCAGCTTGAAGGCGCGCAGCTTGCCGGTGCTCGGCACGTGCGGGCCGCGGCACAGGTCCACCCAGTCCGACTGCCCGTACAGGCTGATCTGCTCGCCCGGCGGGATGCTGGCAATGATCTCGGCCTTGTAGATCTCGCCCTGGTCGCGGAAGAACTTCACGGCATCGTCGCGCGCCATGACGCGGCGGGAGACCTTGTGGTCGGCCTTCGCCAGCTCGCGCATCCGCTCCTCGATCGCCACCAGATCCTCGGGCGTGAAGGGACGCTTGTAGGAAAAATCGTAATAGAAGCCGTCTTCGATCACCGGACCGATGGTGACCTGCGCTTCCGGAAACAGCTGCTTCACGGCCTGCGCGAGCAGGTGCGCAGTGGAATGGCGGATGACTTCCAGCCCCTCCGGGTCGCGGTCCGTGACGATCGCGAGCCGGGCGTCCCGGTCGATGACGTACGAGGTATCGACGAGCTTGTCGTCAACCTTTCCGGCGAGCGCGGCTTTGGCCAGCCCGGGGCCGATATCGGCCGCGACCTTCTCGATCGAGATCGGTTCGGCGTACGTGCGTTGACTGCCGTCCGGCAGGGTGATGACTGGCATAGGTGCGAAGTGGTGGGCGCTACAGGGATTGAACCTGTGACCCCTTGCTTGTCGAGCAAGTGCTCTACCGCTGAGCTAAGCGCCCCGGAAAAGGCGGGGAAGGATAGCGGTGGGCCCCCGGGCTAGCAAGCGTCGGGGGGAAAAAACCCCTGATGGGTCAGGGTGTCACCTGTCGTCCCCCCACGAAGGCGCGAGCCACGCGGGTGGACCGCACGTCGTCGGCCGTCGACTGCGCCGACAGATGGCGGTCCAGCACGATCACATCCGCCGCCTTGCCCACTGCCAGCGACCCGATCTCCGCCTCCCGCCCGAGCAGACGGGCCGCATTGATCGTGTAGGCATGCAGCAGCTCGTCCAGCGTCAGAGTTTCCTTGGCATTGAGCGCTCCCCGCGCCGGTTCCTCGGGATTCGTCCGGCTCATGCCGGTCGCCATGGCTTCGAATGGATTGAAGCTGCTGACGTCCCAATCGCTGCCGCCGGCCACCGTCGCCCCAGCCGCGACGAGAGAGCGCGCCGGGTAGATGCGCTGCTGCCTTTCCGCCCCGATGTACGGCAACAACGCGTCGATGCTGTAGTTGTCGGGCAGCGCCCAGAACAGCTGCAGCGAAGCGATCGTGTCGAGCTGCGCAAAGCGCGGCAAGTCGGCGGGATCAATCAACTGCAGGTGGGCGATGCTGTAAAGCTGCTTACTGCCGGCAGCGCGCGCCGCTTCGATCGCGTTCAGCGTCTCGCGGACCGCAGCATCGCCGATCGCGTGCACATGAATGTTGAAGCCCTCCGTCGCGGCGCGCCGGAAGAACAGCTTCATCGCCTCCTCTTCGATATAGAGCTTGCCGTGCGATTTGCCGGGCTTGCCCTTGGCGTCGGCATACGGCTCGAGCATCGCCGCGGTCTGGGTCGGATACTCCATCACGCCGTCCGCAAACAGCTTGATGAAGTCAGCTCGCAGCAGCGGCTCGTTGCCGACGCTCCTGCGCAGCGTGTCGAGACGGACGAACTCCTCGTCGGACGCCTTGCCTTCGCTCGACAGGGCTATCGAGACGCGCGCCGTGAGCTCATGACGCTGCGCGAGCTGGACGTATGCGGCCACGGTCTCGGCGCTGGTGTTCGCTTCGAGATAGCTCGTGATGCCGGCGGCGTGCAGTTGGGGAAGGATCTCGCGCAAGGCCTGCAGCCGCTTCTCAGGGGTCGGTTTGTCGAGCGCCGCCAGCACGGGGCCGAGTGCGCCGTCGACCAGAAAGCCCGTCGGCTCGCCCGACGCGGTTCGCTCGATGCGTCCGTCCGGCGGATCCTTCGTGTCGCGCGTGATGCCGGCGAGCGTGAGCCCCTTGCTGTTCACCCAGCCGGTATGACCATCCGCGCCGTAGAGGAACAGCGGTCGGTCCGGGACGATCGCATCGAGACCCTTGCGGTCGGCGCGAAATCCGGCGCTGTTGACCTCGCTGACCACGAGCCACCCGCTCGATTGATTCTTCGTGAGGCAATCGCGAATCACCTTGCCCGCGGCTTCGACGGTGAGTTGCTTGTCTTCGAGGCTGCAGCCGCCGAGGCCCAACGCACCCTCGGCCGCATGAATATGACTGTCGATGAGTCCGGGCAGCACGGTCGCGCCCTGGGCCTCGACCACTTGCGTGTCGCGGCCAATATGCGGCTTCACGCCTGCATCGTCGCCGACATACACGATCTTGCCGTTGCGCACTGCCACGGCACTCCCGTGCGCGGCCGCGACGTCCATGGTCTGAATATCCCCTCCCAGGATGACGAGATCGGCCGGCTCCTGAGCCGGTTGTTGGTCGCATCCGGATAGCAGCGTGAGCAGCACAAAGGCGCCGCACATGAATGATCGGGTCATCGGGCGTCCTCGACAGTTGATTGGATGTTTGTTATGCCTGCGCACATATGATCCTCTACCAACGAATCCTGCGCTACGCCGCAATCTCCGCAGTGCTGACCTTCGCTGCCGGATGTGCCCACGAGGTGACGCACACACCGGTCGCGAGCTTCGTAATCGTGAACGCCCGCATCGCCGACGGCACCGGCGGCCCGCTCCGCGACGCGAACGTCCGGGTCGCGGGCGATCGCATCGCCGCCGTGGGCTCGTTTCAGCCCCAACCGGACGAGCCGCTGCTGGACGCCAAAGGGCTGGTGCTGGCACCCGGCTTCATCGACATCCACAACCACTCGGACGACGAGCTCGCCGAGCAGCCGCTCGCCGAATCGCAGATCGCGCAGGGCATCACCAGCGTCATTCTGGGTCTAGACGGCGGCTCGCCCTGGCCCATCGGCGATTGGCTGGAGGCGCGTCGACAGAGTCCGCCCGCGCTGAATCTCGCGATGATGGTCGGGCACGCGACGGTTCGCGAGTTCGTGATGAAGGAGGACTTCCGCCGCACCGCTCGTCCCGATGAGATCACGCAGATGGCTCAGCTCGTCGAGCAGGGAATGAGCGAAGGCGCGATCGGCCTGTCGAGCGGCGTCGAGTACGACGTCGCGAGCTACAGCAATACTGACGAGTTGGTCGCAGTCTCGGCCGCAGCTGCGAAGCACGGCGGCTTCTACATGACGCATGTGCGCGACGAGGCGGAGCGCAGCTTCGAAGCCCTCGACGAGGCGATCGCCATCGGCGAGCGTGCGCACATTCCCGTGCAGCACTCGCACATCAAGATGGGAACGACCGGCGTCTGGGGCCGCGCGCCCGAGTACATCCGCGTCATCGAAACGGCGCGAGCTCGCGGCGTCGACATGCTCGCCGACTGCTATCCGTACGATGCGTGGCACTCCAACCTCAAGGTGATCGTGCCGAACAAGCAGTACCTGGATCCGCCGAGCGTCGAGCAGGCGATTGCTCTGCTCGGCGGCCCGAGCCGCATCACGATCACCGAGTTCGCGCCGAATCGTTCCTATGAGAAGCACACGATTGCACAACTGGCGCAAGCGGCCGGCGTCACGCCGGTCGAGATGTACATGCGGCTGATCCGCGAAGGCGATGCCGCCAACGACGAAGCCGGCATCATCGGCCAGTCGATGACCGAGCCCGACATCGAGGCGTTCTACCGCCAGCCGTGGGTGATGGTCGCGAGCGATGGCGGCATCGGCTCGGCGCATCCGCGCGGCGCCGGCACGTTTCCGCGCGTGCTCGGCGTCTACGTGCGTGAGCGCGGCTGGCTGACGTTGCCGGAAGCGATCCGCAAAATGACCTCGCTGCCCGCGCAGCGCCTCGGCTGGAAAGATCGCGGCACGATTCGCGAAGGAGCGTTCGCCGACCTGGTGCTGTTCAATCCGGACACGGTGATCGATCGCTCGACATTCGCCGAGCCCACACTGACGCCGGTCGGCATCGAAAAGGTGTTCGTCAACGGCGTCGCAGTATGGAGCGACGGCAAGGCGACCGGCGAGCGACCCGGACGTGTGCTACCGAAGTGACCGATAGCGTACAGTACCTGCACCATCAGAGCCTTGCGAAAGACCCGCCATGATTCGTACAAAGGGCCTGCCCCGCTCCATCGCGCTGTTCTCGTCCCTGCTCCTGATCGTCGGCCTCGCCGTCGCCAGAGACGCTGGCCAGGCGGCGACGACCCCAGCACGGCTGGTGACGCTGGACGACATGAACACGGTGAAGTGGCCTGGCGCGCCGCGACTGTCGGCAGACGGTAAACAGGTCGCCTACGAGGTCGACGGACAGATTTATGTCGTCGCGACCGCTGGCGGCGAGCCGCGGGCGGTCACGTCGGCCGGATCGAGCGCCTCCGATCCGTCCTGGTCGCGCGACGGGAAGTGGCTGTACTTCCTTTCGGACCGCGCCGACAAGAAGTCGCAGCTGTGGAAGTTGCCGCTGACGGCGTTCGGCGAGGCGACGCAGGTCACGACGTTCGATCGGGACGTCGACGACCTCAATCTCTCGCCGGACGAATCCAGCCTGCTGCTCTCCTTCAAGGGACCGGTCGAAAAGAAGAGAGTCGGCGCACAGGCGCCGGCGGCGCCGGCCGTCCCGAAGCTCGAGCCGTGGGTGATCACGCGGCTGCACTTCAAGGAGGACGCCGAAGACGGTTACCTCACGGGCGACCGCGCGGAACATCTGTATGTCTACGACATGAAGTCGCAGGCGCTGCGGCAGATCACTTCCGGCGACTACTCCGAATCGGAGCCCGCCTGGTCGCCCGACGGCCGCTCGATCGTCTTCACGAACGACCGCGAAGCCGAGCCGGACGAGAGCTATAAGAGCGACCTGTGGATCGTTGCCGCGGACACCCCGGACCGCGGGCAAACGGTACGCCGCCTGACGAACGACGACTGGGTGAAGATGGCGCCGGCGTTCAGCCCGGACGGGCGCACGATCGCGTACATCGCTGCCGAGGATGGCGTCTACGGCATCCAGCAGGTCGCGGTCATCGCCGCCAGCGGCGGCACGCCACGAATCCTGACGAAGTCGCTCGATCGCTGGGTCGACGAGCTGCACTTCTCCGCCGACGGCCAGTGGATTTACTTCTCCTACGAGCAGCTCGGCGGCGTCGACATCGGCCGCGTGCGCGTCGCGGACGGCAAGCTGGAGACCGTGCTCGCGGGCGCGCGGCAGATCAACTCATTCGACGTCGCAGCAAACGGCGTGGTCGCGGCGCACGTCAACAACATGAACGACGGACCGGAGATCTACGCGTTCACGCGCGGCCAGGCGCGCCGGCTGACGGACATGAACGATGCATTCCTCCGCAGCGTCCAGCTCGGCAGCAAGGAAAAGGTCGAGTTCGCGAGCACAGACGGCACGAAGGTCGAAGCGTTCGTGACCAAGCCCCCGGGCTTCGAGGCCGGACGCAAATATGCGACCGTGCTGAGCATTCACGGCGGCCCCGTCGGACAGACTGCGTACGGCTACGACTTCGGCAATCAGTACCTCGCGGCGCAGGGCTACGTGATCGTCGAGCCGAATCCGCGCGGCTCGACCGGACGCGGGCAGGACTTCATCCGCGCGATCTACCGGACCTGGGGCATCACCGACTACGACGACGTCATCGCGGCGATCGATCACGTCGTGAAGCTCGGCTACGCGGATCCGGATCGTCTCGCGGTCACGGGCTACTCGTACGGCGGCTACATGACGAACGTCGTCATCACGCGCACCACTCGCTTCAAGGCCGCTGCTTCCGGCGCGGGACACAGCCTCATCTATGCCAACTACGGTCATGACATCTACCAGAAGTGGTACAACTGGGAGCTGGGCGTGCCGTGGGAGAATGCGGACAAGTACGAGCAGCTCTCGCCGCTGATGCATGCCGGTGCCGTGCAAACGCCGACGATCTTTCTCGGCGGCCGCGAGGACTGGAACGTTCCGGTGCTGAACGCCGAGCTGTTCTACCAGTCGCTGAAGAAGCGCGGCATCGATACCGAGCTGGTCGTCTACCCCGGCACGCACCACGGCGGCTGGTCCGATGACTTCGAGCGCGACCGCCTGGTGCGCATCGCCCAGTGGTTCGACAAATATCTCCAGGGCAAGCCGGCGCAGGCAACAGCACCTTGAGATCCGCGACGACGATCGACACCAGCATCGCGACAGCGCTCGAGGCGCTGGCAGCCGGCGATTCGCGGCGCGCAGAGTCTGTCTGCCGCGGACGCCTCGAGCAGGATCCGAACTCCGTCGAACACCTGCGCCTGCTGGCGCGCGCATTGACCGTGCAATCGCGATTTGCCGAGGCCGAAGAGATCCTGCACCGCGCACTGGCGCTGCGCCCGGAATTCGCGCCGCTGCACGAAGATCTCGGCGGCATCCAGGCGATGCAGCGGCACTTCGAAGAGGCAGTTGCGAGCTTCCAGACCGCGATCCGACTCGATTCCCGCCTGCCGCTCGCCCGCAAGAAGCTTGGGCAAGCGCTCGCCGCGCTCGGGCGGGGCGACGAGGCAGATGCAGCGCTCGAAGCATGGTTCGAGCAGGACCCCGATCGACTGCAGGTCGCAGTCGCGCTCGATCATCTGCGCGCCGGGCGCAAGGATGAAGCGACTACGACGCTGCGCAAGGCGCTTCGCGAGAATCCCGACAACGTCGATGCTCTGCACACGCTCGCGCAAGCCTATTGGGGAGACGAGGAGCGCGTGTCCGACATCGAAGCGCTGCTGCGCAAAGCGACCGAGCTCGCGCCGGGACTCGTTCCGGCGTGGATCATGCTCGGGATGCTGCTGCATCAGTCGGAGCGCTCCGAAGAGGCTATCCCATGCTACCTGCGCGCAGCCGAAATCGAACCTGAGAACCCTTCGGTGTGGTCGGGGCTGGGCGCGGATTACGCGCAGATCGGCGACATGGAGAAGAGTGCGGCCGCCTACGGCCGCTCGGTCGCCCTGCAGTCCGCGCCCGGCATACACATGAGCTACGCACATGCTCTGAAAGCCCTCGGCCGGCAGGCGGAGGCGCTGCGCGAGTACCGGGCCGCCATCGCTGACAAGCCGGATTTCGGCGAGGTGTACTGGAGCATGGCGAATCTCAAGGTCTTCCGCTTCGAGCCTGCGGAAGTCGCAGCCATGGAAGAACAGGTGAAACGGCAGGACCTGAGCCCGAGCGCCGACGTGCATTTCAGGTTTGCGCTGGGCAAGGCCTGCGAGGACGCCGGCGATTACGATCGCGCGTGGGAGTTCTATCACTCCGGCAATCAGCGCCAGCGACCGCAGGTTTCCTACGATCCAGTACAGTTCGAACTGCGGCACCAGCAACTGAAGAAAGTATTCACCCGCGAGTTCCTCGACCAGCGCGCAGGACAGGGATTCGAGTCCGACGCTCCCATCTTCATCGTCGGTCTGCCTCGCTCGGGCTCGACGCTGATCGAGCAGATCCTGGCGAGTCACAGCCAGGTGGAAGGCACGCTGGAGCTGTCGACGCTCGGTGAGATCGCGGTATCGGTCACACGATACCGTGGCCGCACGGAATACCCCGAAGCCGTGCGAGAGCTGACGGCCCGCGACTTTCGCGCCTACGGGCAGCAGTACCTCGAAGACACGAAGATCTATCGCACGTCGAGCAAGCCGCGCTTCACGGACAAGCTGCCCAACAACTTTTCACACATCGGTTTCGCGCATCTGATCCTGCCCAACGCGAAGATCATCAACGCCCGGCGCCACCCGCTCGACAGCATTCTCGGCAGCTACAAGCAGCTCTTCGGCAAGGGACAGAACTTCACCTATGACATGGACGAGCTCGTGATGTATTACCGGCAGTATCACGAGATCATGCAGCACTGGCAGCGCGTGCTGCCGGGCAAGGTGCTCGATGTGCACTACGAGGAAACGGTCGGCGATCTCGAGGCGCAGGTGGAGCGCATCCTCGCGCATTGCGGCCTGCCGTTCGAAGAAGCCTGCCTGCGATTCCACGAGACCAACCGCGCCGTACGAACCGCAAGCTCCGAGCAGGTCCGCCAGCCGCTCTACACACGCGCGCTCGGCACCTGGCGCCGTTACGAAAAACATCTCCAGCCGTGGCGGGAAGAGCTCGCCGACGTCATTGCAGAGCTCCCCGAAAGCGTGCGTAACGCCGGGGCCTAATCGAAGGGCCAGACCTCGAGACCGTGGATGGCGTTCCTCACGTCCATCGTGAGGTTCACAGAGAGCACGCACTCGTTCTTCGCAAGATCGTAGACCGAGATGGTGGATGGCGATGAGCCGCCGGCGACCACGCTCTGCGAAAACACTGCGAGTCCGCGCGCGAAACCCTGGCGGGCGATGCTGCTCTGATCGAGGTTGCGATGCTGGAGCTGGTCGTCGGGATAACGCGGCACCTTGAGCGCCCGATCCTCCTTGCCCCCGCGTCCGGCATAACGCAGCGCGTCAGCTTCAGTGTCGTTGAACAACACGCCGTCCCGGAACGGCTGCGCGTTGTGAGTGCCCGGCGGCAATTCGACGGCCATCCTCACCTCACGGCCGTTGTAGATCAGCATGCCGCCAGTCTTGGTCCCGGCGAGGTACATCCCGCCCTGCGTGGGATGCACGTTGTTGAGATGCAGCTTGTTGAGCATGAGCGGTCCTTCGTCCTTGCGCGGGTCGTAGGTGCGACCGCGGAACCGGAACTGGCTGGTCTCGACGTGCAGCGCCCAGGTGAATTCCTTCTGGTCGAGATCGAAGCCGAGGATGCTGTCGCAACCGGTCGAAGTGAGGAATAGCGTGCGTTCCCAGACCGCAATCTCATGACAGTGCTTGAGATACGTATTGCGCCAGGAGCCAAGCGGACGGAAATCGGGCGTGTATGCGAAGAGCTCGTCGCTCGCGGCGATGTACACGACGTCGCCGTCGAACGCTATGCCGCGCAGGCCGCGATCCCAGCCGCGGCCTTGCCAATCGATATTCGCGGTATTCCAGTCGACGACCTGGCGAATGTCGCGCTGATCGAGGTCGATCAGGTAGACGCCGCCATGACTCTCGCCCTGGTGGCTGCCGCGCACCACCGAAGTAGTGATCAGCTTGAGCGATCGACCGGTGGTCAGGCGGCTACCTCACCATTTCTTGCTGAAGGAGAGGTAGTAACTGCGTGGACGCACGACGCCCTCCACATGGTGCCAGCGCGGGTCGCCGAAGATGTCGCCTCGCTCGGTAGTGCTCTTCCAGGTGATGCCTCTGTCGTCGAACAGGTTGCGCACGATGAACGAGGCCTCCCAGCCGCTGTCGCTGGTGAATCCCAGCTGGAGCGTACCTGACTTCATCTCGGGCAGCAGGAATTCCCGGTCGTTGTCCGCGATCGCGTCAAGGCTGTTCCAGGTCTTGGCCTGCCAGTTGTACGAAAACCGCGTCCAGGTATCGCCCGCCAGCGGCAGGAAGTCGGGGAACGTGTACTCGACCGAGGCCCAGTATTTCTCCTTCGGCGAGACCGGCAGCGTCGAGTCCTTGGGGATGTAGACCTCCGGAGGATCGGAGTTCGGGACGATCGTGTCCTCCGTGAACTCCGGGCTCGCCACGAAGGCGCTCCACGCGAGGTTCAGGCGGTCAGTCGCCCGCCACTCACCGTTGAACTCCACGCCCTTCTGCTCAGCCTGGCCGCCGTTGATGTTGCCCTCGATCCAGTACGCGTCCGTGCTGTCGAAGTGAATCTGGATGTCGTCCCACTTCATGATGAACGCCGACAGGTTGAGTCGCAGACGGTTGTCGAGCCACTGGCTCTTGATGCCCGCCTCGTAGTTCGCGAGGGTGTCCGGGCCGTATTTGAGCGGCACCTGGCCCGAGTCCGCCGCGCGCTGCGAATTCTGTCCGCCGAGGCGGAAGCCTTCGCTGTAGAGCGCGTACACCATCACCTCGGGAGTGAACTGGTACTTCGTCGCAAACTTGTAGCTCGTGTCGCTGGCCTTGGCTTTGCTGTGCAGGCCGTTGGCGTCGGGATCGCTCTGGGCCGGCAAGCCGTACGGCACGTTGTACTTGTCGAACATATTGCGGTCGAACTCGAACCAGCGTGCGCCGCCGGTCACCGACCACTTCTCCGTCAACGCGTAGGTGAGCTCGCCGAAGAACGCAAGCTGCTTCACCTTGTTGGAATAGTTGTTGAAGTAGTAGATGTCCGTCGGGTCCAGCGGACACTTCGCGACAGTCGGGTCGTTGATGTCCTCGCAGGCGATGCGATTCGCTTCCTGCCAGGCGCGGGTCTGCGAAAAGTCGCCGTCCGTCAGCCGGTCCCCGTAGTCCCACCAGTCGTAGACGTCCTCGTAAAACGCGCCTGCCATCCACTGCAGCTTGCTGTCGCCCTGCGAAGTGAGCCGGGCCTCATAAGCCCAACGACTCTGCTTCTGATAGTTGAACGTCACTGCATGCAGGGTGCCCGTGTCATACAGGGCGTAGTAACCGAATCGGGTCGTGCGCCATTGGGCGTAGTTGGTGTCGTCGAATTCGTAATCGATCTTGCGGTCGAAATAACTGGCAGTCACGGAGAGCTCGGCGAAGCCGAGGTCGCCCTTCACGGTCCCGGACAGCGTGTACCACTCGTCGTCGCGCCACTGATCGAAGAACCGCGTGATCTTGTAGTCGCCAAGGAAGGGGTCCGTATCAAACTCACCGTCCGTATCGCTGCGCTGATAGATGGCCGTAGCCAGAACGTTCCATTGCGGGTTGATCGTCCAGAGTCCCGCGAGGCGGCCGCCGCTCTGCTTGTACGAGTTCTGGTCGTCCCGCGCGATGTCGGCGTTGGTCGCGTCGCCCATCAAGGTGGGCCCTTCGACGAGGTCGACGTAGCCACCTTCGTCCGAATAAAAGCCGACCGCCCGCAAGGCGAAGTTGTCGCTGATGGGAATGTTGACCCAGCCGCTCGCGTCGTAACTTTCAGTGCCGCCCTCGGTGGTGCCGACTTCGAAATCGACGCCGCTCGCAAAGCCGCTGGGGTCCGGCTTGTTGGTGACGTAGTGGAGGGTTCCCGCCTGCGCGCTCGATCCGAACAGCGTGCCCTGGGGGCCTGGCAGCAGCTCGACGCGCTCGATGTCAACGAGGCGCACGTCCGCCTGTTGCGTAATCGACGTCATCGGCTGCTCGTCGAGGTAGATCGAGACCTGGCTGTCGATCCGGAATTCCGACGTGCCGGTCGCAATGCCGCGGATGACGATGCTGTTCTGGCCGGGCCAGGAGCTGTAGACGTTCATGGAGGGCAGCGCGCCCACCAGGTCCTTAATGTTGGTCAGCGCCTGTTTCTGGATGAAGTCCGTGGAGAGCGCGGTGACGCTCTGAGGGACGACCTGCAGGTTGATCTCACGACGCGTGGCGGTGACGATCACCTCTTCCAGCGTGTCGCCCTTGCTGTCAGCGGCGAGAATCGCCGCTGCCGGATACAGCGCCGCGGCAATCGCAATGGCGAGCGGCGACTTGGCAAAGACCTTGCTCATCAGAAAGCCCCCATATCTTCAGCATCGCGCGCGTCCCCATATTGCACGCGAGCTTTCTTTTCAGGCGAGCCTATATCATGACCGCGGGATTCGCCACGGGGATGACGCTTACCATGCCGGCCGCTGCTCGCTTCCTTCTTCTCTGGCTCGCTTGTATTCCGGCACTCGCCGCCGAAAGTCCCTCTCTGCAAGCGTCCGCCCAAGTCGACAGCTTATTCGCGCACCTGAAGGAAGGAATTCAACCCGGCGCAGGCGTGCTCGTCGTGTGGCGCGGGGCCGTCGTGCACAAGGGCGCCTACGGTTACGCTGATGTCGAAAACAAAGTACCCCTGACGGTCGACTCGACTTTCCGCCTCGATTCGGTCTCGAAGCAATTCACGGCCATGGCGATCATGTTGCTGGCCGAGGACGGACGGCTGAAGTACGACGATCCGATCGCCCGGTACCTGCCGGAGCTTGCGAGTTACCCCGGTATCACCGTCCGTAATTTGCTCAACCACACCGGTGGGCTACCCGAGTACTACGACGATATCGACGTGTCCCAGGGATGGCCGACCAATGCGGACGCGCGGAAATTGCTGGGCAAGATGGCCAAGCCGATGTTTGCCCCAGGCTCGCGTTACGAATACAGCAATCCTGGCTACGACATGCTCGCGGAAATCGTCGAGGCTGCGTCCGGTCAGAAATTCGCAGCGTTCCTGCGCGAGCGCATTTTCCAGCCGCTAGAGATGCAGCACTCGCTCGTTTACGACACCACCAAACCGCACGTCGAGCGGCGCGTGCTCGGCTACGACCCGGACGGCAAGGGATTCAAGCTGAACGACGAGCATCCGCTCAACGGCATCGTCGGATCCGGCGGCGTGTTCACGACGCTGGGAGATATGTATTTGTGGGATCAGGCGCTTTACGGCGAGCGACTGGTCCATCGCGCAACGCTCGATCAGGCCTTCACCGGCGCAGTTCTGAACGACGGCAGGAAAATCGACTACGGCTTCGGCTGGCGCATGGACGAATACCGGCACTCACTGCGCATCGAGCACGGCGGCGCGTGGGTCGGCTTCCGCAGCCACATCGCGCGTCATCCGGGCATCGGGCTCACCATCGTCACCCTGTCGAACCGCAGCGACTTCGACTCGGACGAGTACATCAACCGCATCGCCGACATCTATCTCGAGGCGATGGACGGCCGGCCGCGACCGGCTAATAGATCTCGCCGCGCGAAGACTTGAGCGTCCCGTTCTCCGCACTCAAGGTGTACGCGATCCCGCCCTGCCCCTTCCACGCCGTGATGTCGAAGCGGCCGCCGGGCTGGATGCGATAGACATCGACATTGCGCATCGTCAGCGGCTGGCCGTGGTCGCAGCGTTGCGGGGGCTCGGTCACGCTCATGAAGTAGGCGTAGGGCGTCGGATGCTTCGGCGTCGCGAAGACTTCGGCGATGCCGGTCGCCGGATCGATGTGCACTGACGTTTCGCGGTCGGCAGCGATCGCACGCGGATGCTCGCTCCAACCGTCCTTGATGAGTCGCGCGAGCAGCGTGACCGTGCGACCGATGCGATCGCGCTCGTGCAGATGCTGGTCGGTGATGATGCCCTGCAGCCGCGGCAGCTTCAGGAAGTCGCGCTCGAGCGTCAGGTTGATATCGAAGGGATTTGCCAACCCCTCGGGAGTCGTCAGGCTGTCCGGCCCGGTCGCCGAATAGACGAACTCGCCGGCGACTGCCATACCCGCGCTGGTGCCGCCGATCGGCGCGGGTTTCGCGACGACGAAGTTGAGCGGAGCCTGTAACGGCGTGCCTTTCCAGAACCGAATGTAGTTCCCCTGATCGCCTCCTGCGATGAACAGCGCTTCCGCGTTGCGGACCTTTTCGACGACGAACGGATCGGACGCCGCCGCGCGGCTGTCGACCACCAGCGTCTCGACGGAATCGCAGTGACAGAGCGTGTAGATGTACTCGTTGTATTCGTCGTCGCCCGAAGCCCGCAGCACCACGAAGTCGCCGCCGCCGCCAAGTTCGCCCATGCGGACGTAGTTGTGGTCCACGTCGTCGCCGCCTCCTTGCAGCACGAACAGCCCGCGCGTGGGCCGCTGCACGTCCGCAGCGCTTCCGGCCAAGTAGTAGCGATAGGGATGCTGAGCTGATGCTTCGGGCGCTGCGGCTGCGTAACCCGAGTACGCAAGCAGGATGAAGACGAGACCCGCCAACCTGTGCCGCATGAATTACCCCGTGAGTCCGAGTTCTACGTTTCGCAGCTTGTGAATTTCGTCGCGCAGTCGCGCCGCCTGCTCGAACTCGAGATTGCGCGCGTGCTTGAGCATTTCCTGTTCGAGCTTCTTGATGCGGCGGATGATCTGGTCAGGCCGCATGGACGAATAGTCCATCGCCGGCTCCGCCACTTTGCGCAGCGGCCCACGCGCAGCGTCCGAGTACGCGCCTTCCAGAATGTCTGCGACACCTTTCTTGATGCCGCGGGGCGTGATGCCGTGCTGCTCGTTGAATTCGAGCTGTTTGCGGCGACGCCGATTGGTCTCGTCTATGGCGCGCTTGATCGAGCCGGTCTCGCGGTCCGCGTACAGAATCGCGCGGCCATTCAGATGCCGCGCCGCGCGCCCGATTGTCTGGATCAACGAGTTCTCCGAGCGCAGGAACCCTTCCTTGTCGGCGTCGAGGATCGCGACCAGCGACACCTCCGGCATATCCAGGCCCTCGCGCAGCAGGTTGATGCCGACGAGCACGTCGAACTTGCCGAGCCGCAGGTCGCGGATGATCTCCATGCGTTCGACTGTGTCGATGTCGGAGTGCAGGTAACGCACTTTCACGCCGTGCTCGTCGAGATATTCAGTGAGATCCTCCGCCATGCGCTTGGTGAGCGTCGTAATCAGTACGCGCTCGCCGCGTTCCACGCAGATCTTGATCTCCGAGAGCACGTCGTCGACCTGCGTGCGCACCGGCCGCAACTCGACCTCCGGATCGACGAGACCCGTCGGCCGCACCAGCTGCTCGACGACTTGCCCCGAGCGCTGCAATTCATACGGCCCCGGCGTCGCCGAGACGAAGATCATCTGCGGCGCGAGCTTCTCCCACTCGTCGAAACGCAATGGCCGATTGTCGAGCGCCGACGGCAACCGGAAACCGTACTCGACGAGCGTCTCCTTGCGCGAGCGATCGCCGCGATACATCGCGCCCAGCTGCGGAATCGTCTGGTGACTCTCGTCGACGATCAGCAGCGCATTGTCCGGCAGGTAATCGAACAGGCACGGCGGCGGCTCGCCCGGCGCGCGGCCTGACAGGAATCGCGAGTAGTTCTCGATGCCGTTGCAGTAGCCGACTTCGCGGATCATCTCGATGTCGAAGCGCGTGCGCTGCTCGAGACGCTGCGCCTCCAGCAGCTTGCCGGCGCCCTTCAGGTCGTTCAGCCGCACGTGCAGCTCGTCGCGGATCTGGTCCACGGCGGTGACCAGTCGCTCGCGCGGCGTCACGTAGTGCGTCGAAGGGAACACCGTGAACCGCGGCACCTTGCGCTTGATCTCGCCTGTTAGCGGATCGAACAGCATCAGTGAGTCGACTTCGTCATCGAACAGCTCAACGCGCAGCGCTTCGCGCTCCGACTCCGCGGGGAAGATGTCGATGACATCGCCGCGCACGCGGTACGTGCCCTGCGTCAGATCGAGCTCGTTGCGCTTGTACTGCATGTCCGTCAGGCGGCGCAGCATCTTGCGCTGATCCATCCGGTCGCCGCGCGACAGGTGCAGCACCATCGACAGGTACGCTTCCGGATCGCCGAGGCCGTAGATCGCGGACACCGTCGCGACGATGATCGCATCCGATCGCTCGAGCAGCGCCTTGGTCGCCGACAGGCGCATCTGCTCGATGTGCTCGTTGATCGAGGAATCCTTCTCGATGTAGGTGTCGGAGGAAGGAACGTAAGCTTCCGGCTGATAGTAGTCGTAGTAGGAGACGAAGTACTCCACTGCGTTGTGCGGGAAGAAGTCCCGGAATTCGCCGTAGAGCTGCGCCGCGAGCGTCTTGTTGTGCGCCAGCACGAGCGTCGGGCGCTGCAGTTCCTGAATGACGTTCGCGACCGTGAAAGTGTTGTGGACGAACAAACCGCCATGGCCAGCGAAAAAGGTCTCAGGACCCGGCACCGACAGGTCATAGACGTACGGGCGATCGTACTGCACGCGCTCAAGGCGGTTGATCTTCGTCCAGCGGACCGAGCACAGACCCGCCAACTGCTTGAAGCGACCCCACCACGCGATATCTGCTACTGGCTTGCCGAGGGCTGCCTGCGACAGGGCTTTGAGAAGACGCCGCAGTAGTTGCCGGCTGGGTTGACGACGACCGCTTTCGAGCAGACTGATCATCGAACGCGTGCATCCGGCGCTGTGCGCGAGATCGAACTGATATAGCCCCAGCGACTCGCGAAGTTCCAGCAGAAGCGACGGCGGAATAGCGACGACATCTACGTTGGTGTCGCTCTTGCGTCCTCCGAACGAACGCAATCTTGCGCTCTTCTCGGGATGCTCAAATCCGATCGCTTCCTCGAAGCGATCGAGCTCCACCTTCCCGGAGATGACTATGTTCACGTACACATCGCCGGCGTGGTTCGAGTTCGTGGCCCGCTTCCACGTTCTGCGTAGGCGTGCATGGATGCCAAAGCGCTTCAGTGCATACGCCAGATCGGATGCAAGCGTGTCGCTTGCAGTGGTAGCAACGACTTCACCGTTGCAGCCCACCGTGCCGTCGCCGTCGAAGTACGCGCGCAGCAGTATGCCAAGCGAGCGATTCGAGAGACGTGGCCAGAAATCAGGCAGCTGTTTGCTCCATGCGCCCGTTCCGCACGTCTTGGCAAGCAAGGTTGTGAGCGCAGTCGAGGAGATCTGGTAATCGGAGCTCGGCCGGACTCCAAACGGGATTCCGAGCTCGCACAACGCCGCCTCGATTCGCGCTCGGATGATCGGGTGGCGGTTGGCGAGAATGAAATACCTTTCCTGCGCGTTACCCTCGGCGATGTAGTAACCGAATAGTGCGAGGATGGAATCGGTCAGCGGCAATTGCGCAGGCAATCTACACGCTGCTCGCTTGCCACCGATCCGAATAGCCTCAGTGGCGGCAAACCCCGCCAGGTCTTTGGTGTCCCGCAATAGGCGGACATAGTCGCGCACGTTCACACCGGATCCGCGGATCCGATGACGAATCGCATGCAGTTTCGAGTAGGGAGCGAGACCGGACTCCTTGAAGCTTGCGACGATGCCCGAGTAGCCGCCCGCCGACGCACACCCCATGATCGCAGTCTCCGCGAAGACTGAAAGATCGGTGTCGACGAGATAGGGAATGACTTCCAGAGCGCGAAGGTCCTCATGCTGGGGAATCGCAGCGGGAGTCGGGATATGGTCGGACGCCCGGACGTCCTCCGTCTTGACCAGCTGCAGGCGACCTTCGCGCAGCACCCACAGATTGTGATCGCCCGTCAACGTGACCTTGCGGCCGCACGACGTCGTCAGCTGAAACATCTGCGCTGGCGCACGGTGCCGCAAGAATGCAGCCACGGGGAAATGACCAGCACTGCCGCGCACCGGATCGTAAGCCTGTGTGTAGTACGCGGCAGGTACGCACGCATACCGTTCAGTCTCGGTATCTCCGCTGAAACCCGGGACTGACTCGATCAGTTGGTCGATGAACGGCCCCGCGCGAACGATTCGTGTACGAAATTTCCCGTTCGCCCTTTCGACCAGATATAGCGGATCGTCGTAGCCGATGCTCTTGCCGGATCCGGTCACACCGAGCAGCGTCTGGTGCGTAAGACCCGAGCGCAGGCCATCGATAAGCCCTGCGATTGCCTGCGGCTGGTCGCCGGCGGGCTTGTAATCGCCCGTCAGCTGGAATCCTGTTGCGGTGGTTTCGGTCATGAGAAACAATTCCCGCGTCGTCGACTTCCGTCTCCGCGGTGCCCCGTGAGTTTACCAGTTTCAAAACGCGTCCAGCGCGTCAAGCCCTCGCCCACAGTCGCCCTCACCGGCCGCGTTGCGCAGCTGAAGGCAGAAGGCAAGGACATCATCGGTCTTGGCGCCGGCGAGCCGGATTTCGATACGCCGACGCACATCGCCGATGCGGGCGTCGAGGCAATTCGCAAAGGCCACACGCGCTACACGCCGGTCGAAGGCACGGCCGAGCTGAAAGACGCAATCATCGCGAAGTTCAAGCGCGAGAACGGTCTCGACTATCAGCGCAGGCAGATCCTGGTTTCGACCGGCGCGAAGCAGACGATCTTCAACCTGATCCTCGCGGTGATCGACCCGGGCGACGAGGCGGTAATTCCCGCGCCCTACT
>Ga0111539_10004001_pt1 | contig 19353 bp, 20 predicted proteins | sample RhiMethybrSRZTD1_FD_79667 | JGI IMG/M metagenome (GOLD analysis project Ga0111539, IMG submission 79667) | Populus rhizosphere microbial communities from Tennessee, USA - Rhizosphere MetaG P. TD hybrid SRZTD1 (version 2) (version 2) | ecosystem: Host-associated > Plants > Roots > Rhizosphere >... | reverse complement strand
GGCGAGTACATGGGCTATTACGGGGCGATCCATATGGACCCCGTGTTCCATTGCACCGCCATTACCATGCGCCGCGACGCCTTGCACCACACGCTGCTGCATGGCTCGGCCTTTGTCCTCGACCAGACGGACAGCGCCAACATCACAGCGGTGCGCACCGAAGCCGAGGCGATGCGAATCCTGCGGGCGACGGTGCGCGAGCCGGTCGCGGTCCATCTCAGATCGGTCGCCGGCGGCTCCAACACGCTGCGCGTCGCCATCCGGCAGCGCATGCTGGGCGAAGCGCGCATGGCGATCGCGGCGCTGTTCGGCGGCATCATGCGGCTCAAGCACGTCTACGTCTTCGACGAGGACATCGACGTGCGCGACGATCGGCAGGTCGACTGGGCGCTCGGAACGCGCTTCCAGGCCGATCAGGATCTCGTGGTCCTGCAAGGGATGATGGGAATGACCATGGATCCCTCGCTCAACGGAAGGCGCACCGGGGCCAAGGCGGGATTCGACTGCACAAAGCCCTTCGGCCGCGACGGCGAGATTCCGATCACCCGCAGCGCCGCCAAAGTGTTCAAGGGCCCGGCCCGCTTCCAGACCGTCGAGCAGGCGCTGGGCTCAGGCCCGATGTTCTATGCCGACATCGTCGAAGCGATCGGCAGCGACGACGGCCGCGAGGTCGCCTGCGCGCTGGACGCGCTGCGCCAGGATGGGCGTCTGTGCCGCGACCGCGACGGTCGCTACTATCTTCAGCCATCGCCGCCGGGGGTCACCGGCATCGTTGGCCAGCTCTATCGCGATCCGAACGAGGGAACTTGAACTCGTCGGCGGCGGATGATCTGGACTTGCTCAAGGTGAGCCGGAGGTCTTTCTCTGCGGGCAGGCGGTCTGCTTGCCGGCCTGGATCGCGCGCCAGATCCGCTCGGACGTGACCGGCATTTCCAGGTGCTCCACGCCGTACTCGGCGAGCGCGTCGACAATGGCGTTGACGGCGACCGCGAGCGCCGGCGTCGTTCCGCCTTCGCCGCCGCCGCGCACGCCGAGGCGGTTGGTCGGCGACGGCACCTCGCTGATCGCCGTGACGAAGGACGGCAGCGCGTCGGCGCGCGGCAGCGCATAATCCATGAAGGATCCCGACAGCAATTGCCCGCTGGCCGGCTCGTAGACGCACTGCTCGATGAGCGCCTGGCCTAGGCCTTGCGTGATGCCACCGTGGGTCTGGCCGTGCAGGATGAGCGGGTTGACGGCAAGGCCGACGTCGTCGACCGCCACATAGTTCACCACCTCCAAGGCGCCGGTTTGCGGATCGATCTCGACCTCGCAGACGTGGCAGCCGAACGGAAATGCGCCCAGCCGCACCGTCTCGTCGCACTCGGCCCTGAGCGGCCCGCGCAGATCCGCGGGCAAGCCGGTGCCGGCACGGGCGGCGGCCGCCACTTCGAACAAGCCCATGCGGCGATCGGTGCCGACGACGGTGAACTGTCCTTCGGCGAAGACGATGTCGGACACCGCCACTTCGAGCCCGTGCGCTGCGATGCGCTTGCCCTTGGCGATGATCGCGTCGGTGGCGCCACCAATGACGATGCTAGCGAGCCGCATCGAGCGCGCCGAGTGCGAGCCGCCGCCGACCGGCACGATATCGGTATCGTGGCTGATGATGCTGACGCTCTCAGCCGGAACGCTGAGCCATTCGGTGACGAGCTGGGCAAAGCTGGTCTCGTGGCCTTGTCCGCTCGACAACGTGCCGATCACGACGTCGACATGGCCGTCGGGGCGCACGTCGACTTCGGCGCGCTCGCGCGGCGCGCCGCTCGTGACCTCCACGTAATTGGCCAGGCCGATGCCGCGCAGCCGTCCGCGACGCGCCGCTTCAGCGCGGCGTTCAGAGAAGCCCTGCCAATCGACGAGCGCGAGCGCCCGGTCCATGGTCTGCTCGTAGGCGCCGCTGTCATAGGTGAGGCCGAGGGGATTGGCGTAGGGCATGGCCGCGGCGGGAACGAGGTTGCGCCGCCTGAGCTCCACCCGGTCGAAGCCGTGGCGCCGCGCCGCCATGTCGATCAGCCGCTCGATCACGAACATCGCCTCGGGCCGCCCGGCACTGCGATAGGGATTGGTGGGGGGCGTATTGGTCATGACGCCGCGCGCGTGGACGTGCGCGATCGGCACGTCGTAGACCGATGTCATGAGGCCGACGCCCTTGGTCAGGGGCACGTAGGACACGGTGTGCGCGCCGATATTGCTCAGGTTCGCGGCGCGCAGCGCGCGGAACCGTCCGTCGGCATCGAGCGCGAGCTCGGCTGCGACGAAGAGATCGCGCGCCTGATAGTCGCTCAGGAACGCCTCGTGGCGCTCGCACGTCCACTTGACGGGTCGGCCGATCCGCTTCGCCGCCCACGCGACCAGGGCGAATTCGGGGAAGAACGCATTGCGCGTGCCGAAATTGCCGCCGATCTCGTTGGCGGTGACGCGCACGGCCTCGGGCGGCACCCCGAGGATGGCGGCTAGCTCCTGTTTCTGGCGGACGATCCCGCCGCTGCCAGCATGGAGGTGGTAGCGGCCGGTCGCCGGGTCGTAGGCGGCGACCGCCGCACGCGGCTCCATGGGCACGCCGGTGACGCGCTGGATCCAGGTCTCGATGCGCACCACATGCGCCGCCTGCGCGAGGGCCTGCGCGGTGGCGGCGGCATCGCCGGCATCGGCGTCGATGCACAGGTTGGCGACCTCGCGGTGCAGGCGCGGGGCGCCGTTATCGAGCGCAGAGCGCGCGCTGGTGACGCACGGCATGATGTCGTAATCAACCGCGACGCGGTCGGCGGCCTCTTTGGCGGCCAGCACGGTCTCGGCGATGACCATGGCCACCGGCTCGCCGACGAAACGCACGCGGTCGGCCGGTAACGGCGCATGCGGCGTGATCGGATGGGTCGATCCGTCCCGGTTCTCGAGCAGGATATCGGGCGGGCTCCCGGGCGTCGGCCGGTGCGGGATGGGGTTGAGGCCCGCGGCATCCTTGCCGCTGAACACCGCGATGACGCCCGGCAGCGCCCGCGCGGCGTCGGCCGCGATGGCGCGGATGCACGCATGGGCATGCACCGAGCGCACCATCCAGGCATAGGCCTGGCCTGCCATGTGAACGTCGTCGCTGTAGCGGCCCTTGCCCGTCACCAGGCGCAGGTCCTCCTTGCGACGCAGCGCCTGCCCGATGCCTGCCTTCATGGGTGATGCACGCGTGATGCGGGAGGAATGCGACTGTATCTGCTACGGCGCGCCCAATCGCAAGAGGCCACGTACGCCCTCCAGCTCGAGCGCAGGCACGGCACCCGCTTGCCGAACTTGTTCCGCCAGCCAATTGGCGGATGCATTATCAGTTGGCGTTGCCGTGCGGTGATTCCCCTGGGCGTCGAAAGCTTCAATGATATCTGCAATTCTCCGCTCCAGCGCGTTCGACGACGGCAATTGGCCTTGTGCGAATACGCGGTTACGGCCCGCAATTGCGGCGGACAACGCGACCGCAGCAACGCGGCCAGCGGCCACCAAAGCTTCTCTCCGTTGCATTGGTCGCTGCCCGTCCTCCCGATTTTCTTCGGCAGTTATGACGCTGGCGCCGAGAATGCCTCTTCTCAAAGGCCGCAGCAAGAAGCCCTGGCCGACTATGTCTCATTAAGGTCAGACTCGGCGCTCGCGCGATCTCCGCGGCATGTCCGCTTTGGCTCTCCTGAGCGGACAATGGCCGGATCACCTCGTGATGTCGCGGAAGTGCCACGAGCGGAAGTCGCTTTACGAGCGATGCGCATATACCGGTCAGCCGCTCCCCGGCGTTGAAGCTGCGTTGCTTTCCTAGACTTCGCGGTACGTTCGTTTGCTCACCAGGTGGTTAGAAAAGCGGGCAAGCCTCGTGTCTTCACGCTCGCTGGATCGGCGGGTGTTGCGGCGCCTTCCCCGGGCAAGTCACGAATTGTTGGAAACGTGTGAACGGCAATCGGTGCCGTCCGTCCGCGAATCTCCGTCTCCCGCCGGGCTGCATTCGCCAGATCCAGCCCAGCGCTCCGCAGCAACGCCTCTGAAACGACGAGGTCGCATCCGCAGCCTTTGGATAACGTTTGCAGTCGGCTGGCAATGTTGATCGTATCGCCCACCGCCGTCAGCGAGACGGATCGGCCATATCCAATCTCGCCGACGACGGCCGGACCGATATGGATGCCGACCCCCATCCTGAGGGGTGCATCGAGATTGCCGGCCAACGCGTCGTTGAGCTCATTAAGCCGCGCGAACATCGCTCGCGTTGCCGCCAGCGCATGGCTGGAGGCCCGCGCACTCGCCATGTCGAGACCGAACAGCGCCATCACGCCGTCGCCCATGAATTTGTCGACGTAACCTCCGGCGGTCTCAATCGCCTGACCCATTTCGTGGCAGTAGCGGTTCAGTATGAAGACGACGTCATAGGGCAGCCGCGTTTCGGCGATCTGCGTGAAGTCCCGCAGATCCGCAAAGAGCACAACGATCTCTTGCTCGCCACCGTCAGCATGAACCGGCCGGTGAATATGGCTCCGACTGACTTTCGGGGCTGACAGCAGCGGTGTGACGCTTACGGGTCCATTCGGGCGCAATTGGCATGCTAGGCGAACATCGGGCGGCGCAGCGATGCGGCGCAGAACCTTCTGCTCCGCTGCAGACGCTGGAGGCAGCGAGGCCGGCTCTGCGCGCACGTGGATCCGACATGTCGAGCATCGGCCCTTGCCGCCACAAATTGAGGTGTGCGGAACTCCGAGCAATTGGCTCGCGTCCAACACTGTGAAACCGTGCGGAACGTCGATCCACCGACCTCCCGGATACGTGATGCGCGATACACCCCGGCGGCGTTGCCAGCGGTGGCGGATGAGGCGAGCCAGGATGAGACCGGCGATCGGGCAGAGCAGGGCGGCGCGAATTCCCCAGGCAATATCGACAAGCAATAGCCGGTCACTGGGTCTTGTCTTGGCTGCGAGCGTCCGGGCTACAAGACCGGGATCCTGCGCAATCATTGTGCCTAGTTCGCGCTCTCCAGCAATAAATCCCATGAGCGCGAGGACCGGTAAGAGAAGGGCGGCCGCGTATAAGAACGGCTGGGCTGTTTCGTACCACGGCCGCAGGCGCAGCCAGAATTGCAACCCGATGCATACGTGTGTCCACGCGGCGAACAAAAGAGCAATTTGCAAAACGCCATTGAGCGGCTCGCCGTACCAAAGCCCAGTCAACACATTCAAATATTGGTTGCCATGGCCGGCCAGGAAGGTGTCATTGATGCGGGTGCCGGTGACATGCGTCGCGGCGAACAAAGGGATGCTGAAGCCGAGCACATATTGCAGTGCTTCGAGTGGCGGCAGCTTCAGCGTGCGCCGCTGCCATAGGGCGAAGAAGGCAAGTGCGAGGTGAGTGAGGAAAGCACCATAAATAGCCACCGTACCGGGAATACTGGTCCATATCGGGTAAACCGATCTCAGCATGGCTTCCATGGCGCGGATCGACACAATGCCCATGCTGTGATTGACGAGGTGCGTCACCACGTAGGCGAAAAGCACCAGACCGGACGCCATGCGCAACCGGCGAATCATCCTGCCGGCCCGCGAATTGCCATGATCCTCGCGATTGGCAGAGTGACAACCGACCAATTGCGGCTCGGCGCAAGCGCAAATACGACCCCTCGAATCAAGAAATTGCAGGTTTCCATCACCATGCTGCCTGCAATGCCCGATATGTCCACGTGCGCAAGCTTCTCGATCGCATGGCGATACCCGGCTTCGATCGCGCGGTCGCAAGCCTGCCAATCGAGCAGGTCGACGGTTTCCAGCGGCGGCGTGAACAGGATGTCCGCCTGGGCGCGCGCGACTTTCGCGACGGCCTCGCAGCTAACCGTGGCGGCACGGACCAGCAGGCCGCGTCGCAGCAGCCGCCAAACCGACGGGCTTCCGCTGTCTTCGATCGTGCGCAGCGCAGGATCACTCGCCACATCGACTGCGATCGTCGTGCTGCTCATGGAGCTCATCACGTCGACCGGCAACCAATTCATCATCCCGCCGTCGACAGGCGCCTCGCCGTCAAACATGACCGGCGGCAGCAATCCGGGAATGGACACTTGTTCGAAATGGCGCATTATTAACCTGGGGTTCTCTCAGTAGGACCGCAGAAGCACCAAAAAATTCCCGGAACCGGCACATCGTGCTGCGACGCTGGCGGGCTTTGTGGCGGACGGGGTCCATCGCAGCCTCGCGCTATTCCGTGGCGGTAGCGCCGGGCTGGGCGTGGCCGGTTTAGCGCATTCGACAATGCTGCAATCCGGTTTGCGTTCGAAGGCGCTCTAGATTCGATGTTGGTCGCATTTCTACGGCAAACCGGTGCCCGCTTTGCCTGAAAATGCTCTAATCATTCCAACCGCGCCGTCACACCATCAAAGATCCCGTGCGAGTTCCGACCCAAGCGTAGGGCTTAAACAGCGAAGCATATTGCGCGCGGCTCTGTCGTCCATTGCCCATCGATACGTCGGTACGCGCGCGGCTGGCGTCGCCATCCGGCCTCATTGATCCGGCGAGCTAGTGCGGAACAGCTGGACGAATTTGTCGAGGTCCGCAGTTCCGATGTCGGAGATGGCCCAGTAGAAGACCCCGTCCTCGGTCCAGCGGAGCATGTTGTAGCCGCCGACCATGCGCAGGACCGGCGCTGAATTTGCGCGGTCCGACGCCGGCACCGCCATGAGGCTGATGAGATGCTGGCGGTGGCGATAGACCAGCGTCGGCACCGGAGTCTGCCCGATCACATCGAGGCGTCCTCCGACCAGCGGGAATTCCTCCTTGGCGAGATCAACGACCCGCGGCGCCTCCGCGACGCGTCCGTTGAACCAAGGCTTTACGGTGTGGCGGTCAGAGGAGGCGACGTCGATCGGGTGCGGCGCCATCAACGACCGGATGTGGGCGGCGACCACGCCATCGCGCACAGGATCCGTCATCTCGGGCGCAAGCGCGAGCCAAGTCGAGCCGCTCGCTAGCACGGCGGTGACCGCGATCGATGCGGCGAGCGCACGCCAAGAGGGTTGCGCGCGCGGGCGCGGCAACTCGACCGATGCCTCGATGCGCGCAAGCAAGCCAGGCGGCGGCGCTTCGCGTGGCAGCCGCTCGCGCACGAGCCGCTGCAAGGCCTCGACACGCTCGCACTCGGCCGCAAGCGCTGGATCGGCCGCCATTCGCTTCTCGACGGCGAGCGCATTGGCGGGATCGAGTTCACCGTCCACATAGGCATGGACCAGCAGCCTCGGATCTTCGGGAATCATAGAACGCGTCATGACTCTTTCCTTCCGATAGTCGCGATCAACCGACTCCGCCCGCGGGCGAGCCGTGACATTACGGTTCCGATCGGCACGCCGGTCACCTCGGCGATCTCGCGGTAGTCGAGACCCTGGACATCGCGGAGGATCAGCGTCTCCCGGAACGGGATCGGCAGGCCGGAGATTGCGGCCTCGAGACGCGCGGTGTCGGTTTGCGCGATGAGCGCCGTTTCCGGCGTCTCGGCGTTCGGGTCGCCGGGGATGGCCCGCGCGATCTCGACCGCTTCGATATCCTCGACCGCAACGAGAGCCGCCGGACGATTCTTGCCGATCCAAGTATAGGCGGTGTTGCGTACGATAGTCAGCACCCAAGCTCGTGCACTGCCGTTAGCAAAGCTCCGGATGGCGCGGAAGGCGCGCAGGCAGGCGTCCTGCACCACATCCTCGGCGTCGGCCCGGTTGCCGGTGATCCATCGCGCCAACGCGTAGGCGTCCTTGAGATGCGGCAGCACCACGTTGGCGAAGCGTGCGTTGTCGTCGTCGCCGCGCACCATGTCTTTATGATCCGTTTTGGCGGACACTGGGGCGGTCGATTTGGATACTCGCAGTGGTCATCTAATGTATCCCCTTTAAGCGAAGAAACTCGAGCCGGCCAATTCATGCGGGTGCTCTTGCTCCCTCAGCCGTGGCCGTTGCATGGCCGGATGCGACCGAAAGCATCCTCGGTCACGCACTTCAGAAACCGCTCATTCGGCCCGGCGGCTCGGCCTTCGAACAATCTGACCAGCAGGGCGTGTCGGACCAAGAGCCCCTGATCTCCGGTTGCGTGAGCCACTCTGCCCTCATCGCTTCCGGCCAGGACCGCCGAGGCAGAATCGAATACCAGCGCCGCGGCCAGAGCTACTTTGGTTCTGGAGGACATTGTCGGTCTCCATTAAGTGCATTTCATTCAAGGAGACCAGACGAAGTCGCCGTTTATTCCCCCCTCCTCGCGGCCCCATTCGTGAAGTCAATTGGCGAAAAGCGTCGCATGGATGACCTTGATCGCCACATCGAGCATCACCAAATTTTGAGCGAGCCCTGCAGAGGCCGTGCCGCCACGAGAAACGGCGGGGTATGCGACAGGTCTCATGTCTGTTCTCTTGAATTTGAGATGAGATGATTCTGAGACAATCCGATAGCTCAAATAATTCTCGGAAATTCGAATGTGTCATTCGCTTGGAATTGCGGCGCTGTTTACTCGCGCCAGCGGTGCGCGCTTAAGCTTGTGATGTTCATTATATTGAAAATCTCGCGGGCCGAGATGTGATGGGGCAAACGGATTCCGATTGCTCAGGTCGGTTGTCGTCGCCCACAGATGACGACAAAGTGATCGCTCAAGGAAAAACATCGAATATCCAATTGTCAAGTTTGGTTTCATGTATCGTCGGCCAATCCGATCGGCGTAATGTTTCAATCCCGCGTATATCAAGAGTTCGGCGGTACGGCGGCGCTTTCATCGATCAATCCGAATGCACTTCGGCTAGGTTTGCAAGTCATTTACTCCTAACGCGCGGCCAGCCGCGCTCAGCGCCAGACCCAGGCCGGTTGCGATAACCGCCGCTACGACATCGGCGGGCAACGTCGAAAGGTCGAGCTTGTCGGCGATCCATTGCCCCAAATCCAGCGCCGAGAACAGCGCCGTATTGGTCGCGATCATGATTCCGACATTTCTGACCACGGCTTTCATTGCCACATCCTCCGTTCCGTGCCTTCCAGCCGCAACGAGCTGTTACACGCGACTATGCCATCGTGCCGCCGCCAACATCAGGCGCCGGTCGCTTGACCGGCACCGAACCAGATGCGGGCCGCCCGAAAGCCAGTCGCGTCTTCAAAATGGACCAGGCAGCCTTTCATTGATTGGCCCGGTTTTCGCTCTCGGCCAGAACCATCGAGGCGGAGCTGATGACAAGTAGAGCGGCGAGAGCCAACTTGGTTTGGGTGAGCATTTTCATCTCCTTGCTTAAAGCGCCTTCGCTCAAGGAGACAGGATAGGCTCGCTGTTTAATCCCGCGCTCGGTGCGGCATTCGTGACGTCGATTTTTTCGAAAGGGATCTGGGTTGCGTGGGTCACGAAGGCCGCACCAAAGCCCCGGGCCTCGAGCCAGGGCTTTGCAACAAGTCGAGAGAGCTTGCAGGATCACCACCTTCCCTGCAACGATTCCCGATGGAGTTGGAACCTAATATTGGGATCGGGATCCGTGCCGATAGCGTTGCCTGCTCGTTGTAGAGGTTCCACGACTGGGACGCAGTCGCGCCGGGAACAATCCGCGCATAGGCGTTCCCAGCGCCCCGAGCGCTGCGGGGAAGAATCCGAGCGTAGGCGTTCCGAGCGCCCAGAGCGACGCCCGACTGTGCGGTGTGCCGATAGAACGGAACGATATTGTCGGTACTGATCGGTCTCAGCTCCATGCTCGAAACAGCTCGAAATAAGCCAGAACTGCCGCGACCGCGAAAATCGCGCCGGTGGTCCCGAACCCGAGGACATAGAGCAGCTCGTGCCCCGGAGGGCCCTGCCGCGCATCGTCCCCGGAAATGACGACCGGTTGCTCAGGACCGGGATCCGAATCGCGCGACGCGTCTGTTCCGATGGAAATGGGCGTGGACATGTGAGGCTCCGTGAAGCCATGGGGGCTTCCGACCCAAAGACCGCATTCACCAGGACTTATTTCCGAAATCAGCCGCTCGTGATCGCTTCGGTCGGCGTCGCCGGCCCGCCGGAGCGCTCTCGACGCCAGAAGATTCCCGTCGCTCATCGGCGCGGGAATAAATCGCGGTTCATCGCTGTCCTTCAGTCGTGTCCGTGCAGGGGGCTGGGCACTTGGTAGGGCTTGATCATTGGAGCGGTTACCCACGAGGGAAGATGGAGATACCCATGTTTCACGATCAAATGATCAACTTCCTTCAGGCAGCCGTCGTCTTCCTGCTGCTGACCAACGCGCTCAGCATGTTGGCAGCGACCTGCGCCATACGGCTGCTCAACGGTTTCGCTGACGCGAACCAAGAACGGACAATCAGCGAACGCAAACTCAACACGATCCTACGCCGTGCTGCCTAAACGCCGTGGCAACGGCTGCTGTTCAACAGTTTGTCGGCGGGCCCAGTGGAGCTTCGATATGAGTCGCCTCACGTCAATTCATTCGCGACCGCCGACTGCGGCGTTCAGCATTGTCTGCTGGACTTTGAGCTTTCCTCTCGTTGCAAAGCTTTGGCGAGAGCTGATCAAAGACCTCTTCGATTTCTATCGGCCCGAGCTGCACTACATGCGCGGGCCGGTTCCGCGCTGGCGCGAAAAGCACGCTGCAGCGTCACTACATCCTGGGAGTAGACCACGAGGAGACCGGCGTGGCGAGGCCGCGAAAGTACATTAACGAACTCAGCGGTGGATCTGGACCCCTCCATTTGCAGCGCCATGGTGGCGGCAATACCGGAGCGTCGGGCATTTGCCGTGTCGCTGTGCAACGTCGAGCGGGCGGATGATCTCGTCCAGGAGACCTTGCTACGCGCCTGCAATAAGATCGAATTGTTCGAGCCGAACAGCCAGATGCTTCCGTGGCTCATCACAATCCTCCGCAATCAATTCTATTCCGAATGCCGTAAGCGGCGCCGAGAAGTCGAGGACGTGGACGGCATCTATGCGGAAACGCTCGGACCAAGCCCAGCCAGATTGCGCACGCGGATTTTGCAGACTTGTGCGCGGCACTTCTGCGCTTGCCGGACGAGATGTGGGAAGCATTGATGTTGGTCAGCTGCTCCGTCTCTCGTATGAGGAAGCAGCTCAACTTGCCGGCTATCCGATCGGCACGATTCGTCGAACGAGCCGTGGACTTCGAGCGGTTGAGGCACGGCTCGGCTGTCAAGCTGTTCTTATCGGCGCCCAATGTGCGGAGCGGAAAGGTGAAGATCGTCACCGACAAGGAGATCACCGCGGATTGCGTGCTTAAGCGCGCACCGCTGGCGGGAGTAACGCGCATCAATTCCAAGTGAATGGCATATGCGAGTTTCCGGGAATTATTCGACCTCTTGGATTGTCTCAGAATCATCGCAGCTCTCGAGATCAGGAGAAAAGACATGAGAAAGACCTATCGCATACCCGCCGTCTTTAATGGCGGCATCGGAAATGAAGTCGAGCGTGTACCGTTCAAAGCGACCTCATTGCTCAAAGCAATCCTATTGAGCGCAGGTCTCGCGCTCGCTACGGCAACGCCGTCGCTCGCTCAATCGTATGATCCTGACATCGGCTCCGGCAATATCGCGCCGGCCTATGGACAGATCATACCGTCCTATGGGCAGACGGCACAGTGGGGCGCCACTCAGGGCGCTCGGAATGCCTATGCTCGGATTGTTCCCCGCGTTGCTCGGGGTGCGCGGAATGCCTATGCGCGGAGTGTTCCCGGCGCGACGGCGTTCGAGTCGTGGAACGTCTACAACGACCAGGGCAACGTTGTCGGCACCGATCCCGCTCCCAATATCCGGTTCCGACTGCATCGGGAATCGTTGCAGGGAAGGTGGTGATCCTGCAGGCTCTCTCGACGTGTCGCAAAGCCCTGGGCACAGAGCCCGGGGCTTTGTTGCGCCTTCATGACCGACTTAAATCCACGCCAACAGGCAGGCGATCGGCTCAATTCCCCGATTGCTGCCGAAGATCGCGGTGCTCGAAAGCAACGCGGCACGTCGCGAGCTTCTGGAGATTCGTGATTCCTCGCTCTACGCGCCGCGCGATTTTGATGTCTCGCCATATTTCATGGTGATCAAGCCGACGTTGGCGGAGGCCTTCGACTACAAGCGCATGGACTGGGTTGACCTGCCAGCGCAAAGCGGTGGCCGCAGAGTCCTTCACTGAAAGGCCACGTACGATAGATAAGCGCAAGTCACCTGCCTAGTGGCCACCGCGCAAGAGAAATCAAAAAGGCGAAGCGGTAGGGCGCGGATCGTCTCTCCTTGCTCCCTGTTGGAGGCGCACGGCGGCAACCGTGGCCGCGAGGACCAACCTCTTAGCAGCCGCGGCAGATCCTCAGCATGCGATCGACGGCATTATCCAAGGATTGCGCTGACAGACCGGATGGCGCTGGCGGGAGATTGCCGATGTCGGCGGCTCCAGGTTGGCGGTGGCCGATCGGTGCTTGCCAGGGCAGACAGGAGGTCGCGATCGCGCCATGCGTTGCATCGCACACGTGGCTCATGATCGTCTCGCTGGCCGGAGCTATGGTGCTCGACCCAAAGATCATCGCGGTAACGAGAACGCCGTTCATCTTGGTCGACATGTGATCATCCTGTCCAAGGAGTTCCGTCCAAGGAGACCGGGACAGGCCCGCGTTTATTCCGAGACGAAACTCGGATTTCTCGCCATACGATCAAACTGCGACCGTGCCTCCCTCGCGGCGCATGCGCTCATCGAGCTCGTTGGGCGCGATTTGGGGTGAACTCGGGGTGAGATGATCTTGAGACAATCCGACAGGGCGAATAATTGCCAGAAAATGCGAGCATACCATTCACTTGAAATTGATGTGCTGCTTGCTCCCACCGACAGTGCTCGCCTGTATGTCAATCCAGAGAACTCGCCGATGGCGATCAATCCGGTCATGCGGACGACCATGTCTTCGCAAACCATCATTCCAATTGGCCGTGTGCGGCCATGCAGGCACGGTAGTAGCTGTCGCGGTTGTGGTCGTTTTCAACGTCGGGATATGAGTTTCTGGCGATCCAGTTGCAGTATCGAAGCGCGGAAGCCCTTGCCTTGCTTATATGAATCACGCCACGTGCATCTATGAAGATATCCTGGGCGAAGCTCGGCGACGGTGGAGCGATAATGGAAACCGCCATCGCAAGCGTGACTAACCATTTGATCGGGGCGGCCACAGGCTAGTCTCCATTCCGATGCCGCCACTAGGAACGGCGGGCATGCGACAGGCTTTCTCATTTGAGACTATGCGAGAGGTCGAATAATTCCCGGTAATTCGAATATGCCATTCGCGCGGAATTGCGACGCCGTTTATTCCCGCCAGCAGTGCGCGCCTGAACTTGTGCTATTCATCTGCTTAAACCGATCCACAACGTGGCTCGTGCGCCGCTATTCACAAACGAGTTAGCGAGCGCCGACTCGCTTATCGCCGTGGGAATAAACCGCGCCACGGCTCCATCAAGTGCGCGGTGACCACGCGATCTCCCCGCCTTCTCGCGCTGGCGCCGAAAGCAATCCCGCTCCTTTTGCCGAGCGGGAGCCGGACGGCTTTTGTCCCCTGGGCCGTCCGGCGCCCTCTTCACCAATCGCCGGAGAACCGCGCCGATGACCGCCATGTCCGAAAGAACAAAGTCGGTAATTGTCCTCCATCTCTCCGGCCGCTGGCTACCAAACATCGGAGAGCGAACATGCGCCTTTCAATGATCCCAGCAGTCCTTGCCCTCATCACGGTTGCTACGACTGACCGACCAGCGTCGGCCCAACCGATCGTGGTCCACTATTGCGCCAACTACACCACCGGTGCGGTAAACTACGGTTTCTTTTCGGCTGAGCAGTGCGCCGCCGCCGTCAGCGGCGTCGGTGGCTTCTGCCAAATGTCACCATATGATGAGTACGAGCTCAATGTTCGCGCCGGGACGCGCGGCTTCGGCCGCGCGTCCCGCCGCTGATCCTCTGGTATCGTCGGCGTTACAGGTGCGGGGTTGAGGGCTCCGAGGAATAAAGGCTTGTTCCCGGCAATTTCTCACCTGGACGAAGCGACTTTTGGTCTGACCATGATCATCTGTTCTTGCAACGTGATCACCGACCACGACGTGCGCCGCGTAATCGACGTGCGATCGCCGCGACGCACCGCTGAAGTCTATGTCTGCCTGGGATGCAGCGCTCAGTGCGGCCGCTGCGCCCGAGCCATAAAATGGATCATGGCGGACGCGACCAAGGGTTGCCCGGCGGCCTCCGGCTGCGATGGCTGCCGCTAGGCCAATATGATTTTCGAGTTGGTCAACTCGGGACGGGAATCGCGCGGTCCAATCCGCTTGCGGGAGTGTTTCGAGCGCGGGTGCCTTGGCGTCGCCGATCAGACGGAGTGCTTCGGAACAGCTCTGTGCCGCACGATGGTCAGCACCCAAGCGCGCGCATTACCCTCCCTAAATTCCCGAAATTCCACGAAATGCGCGCAAGCATGCATCCTGCACGACATCCTCCGCATCGGTCGAATTGCCGGTGAGCCAGCGCGCCAGCCCATAAACGCCTACGCCAATTGCATCGACCGAAACGAACGGCAGCGGACGGATCAAGACTCGGTCGTGATTCGAACAATTCCCGATCGCGACGACGTGATCGGTCGCTGGCGGTCCCCAGCTTTCGAGCGGGAATAAACCGCGCTTGCCCCCAGTCTCTCCCGCATCAGTCCGATCACACAGCGCAGGAGAAACACCAAATGAGCGAATCCAAGAAAGGCGACGTCGATCCTGGCTTGAACCGACGCAAGGTGCTGAAGTGCATGACCTGGGCCGGAACCGGGGTCCTGTGGACGATTTCGGGCGGCGTGCCGCGCTCGCTTGGCATCATCGACCAGGCGCTGGCAGCCGAGCCGAGCAAGCTGACCTTCCTGCAGATCAGCGACAGCCATGTCGGCTTCGACAAGCCGGCTAATCCCAACGCGATCGGCACGCTCCAGGAGGCCATCGGCAAGATCAAGGCGCTTCCCGCTAGGCCCTCGTTCATGATTCACACCGGCGACATCACGCATCTGTCGAAACCAGCCGAGTTCGACAATGCCGATCAGGCCATCTCCGAAGCGCGGCTGGACGTGCATTACGTGCCGGGCGAGCACGATCTCATCGACGAGGAGGTAAAGCTTTATCGCGAGCGTTACGGCAAGAATGCCAAAGGCGCCGGCTGGTACAGCTTCGATGCCAGCGGCGTGCATTTTATCGGGCTCGTCAACGTCATGGACCTGGAGGCGGGCAAGCTCGGCAAGCTGGGCGAGGAGCAGCTCAAGTGGCTCGAGGACGATGTCGCCGGCCGCACCGCGAGCACGCCGATCGTGGTGTTCGCCCACATCCCGCTGTGGACCGTTTACGAGCAATGGGGCTGGGGCACGGACGATGGCGCCCGCGCCGTCTCCCTGTTGAAGAAGTTCGGCTCCGTCACCGTCCTGAACGGCCACATCCATCAAGTGATGCAGAAGGTCGAAGGCAACGTCGCCTTCCACACCGCGATGTCGACAGCATTTCCGCAGCCGGCGCCCGGGACCGCGCCCTCGCCAGGGCCGCTGAAGGTCCCGGACGATAAACTGCGGTCGCTGCTCGGGATCACCGACGTCAACTTCGTGCGCGGTCAGCAGCGCCTCGCCCTCATCGACAAACCGCTGCAGAATTGAAGCCCCGATGGAGTGATCTCATGCAAAGCCTACGCCCCGAACGGCGCACCCGTACCCCTAGCGCCGTTCTCCTGGTCGCCGCTTTTTTCGCGGCGACCCTTCTTCCCGGCGCTGCACCCGCCGAGGATGCTGCAGTGCAGATCGACGATTTCGCTTTTTCTCCCGCGAGCATAACGGTGAAAGCCGGAACGACGGTGACCTGGCGCAACAAGGACGACATCCCGCACACGGTCGCCTCCTCGACGCGGCTGTTCAAGTCGAAAGCGCTGGACACCGACGATACCTACACCTTCACCTTTAATGAGCCCGGGACGTACCAGTATTTCTGCTCGCTGCATCCACACATGACGGGAAAGATCGTTGTCGAGCCGGCGAATCACGCGGCGACGTGACAGGACGAGATCGAAAGGTTCAAGTTTGTGTTCCATTTGGCCCACTGACGGCCATGTACCGGAGGAATGACATGACGCGCAATCAAAAGGACAACATCAACCGTCGCCGCGCCTTCCGAAGCATGATCTGGGGCGCGACCGGCGTCCTTTGGGCGGTTTCGGGCGGCCTGCCGAGGTCATCGAGCTTTCTCGGGCGGGCCAAAGCGGCGACCGCAATGGCGCAAACGAAGCCGATAATACCGATCATTGTCAAAGATACGACGTCGCTCTACTGGCAGACCGTGCTGGCCGGCGCGCGCAAGGCGGGTCGGGATCTCGGTGTGGATGTTGCCGAGCTCGGTGCCCAATCCGAATCCGACATCGATGGCCAGATCGCCATTTTCGAGAACGCGGTCGCATCGAACCCGGCAGCGGTCGTGATCGCACCCGCGGAGTTTACCGCGCTCGGCAAGCCGATCGACAAAGCTGCAAAGAAGGTCAAGATCATCGGAATCGATTCCGCAGCCGATTCCACCAGCTTCACCTCGGTGCTGGCGACCGACAACGAACACTCAGGTCGCATCGCTGCCGATATTCTGGCGGAGGCGATCAAGAGGTCCTATGCGGATGCCGAAGGCGACGTGGCGCTTATTACCTCTTTGGCCGGGGTCGCTGCGCTCGAGCAGCGCGCCAAGGGCTTCGAGGAGCAAATCGCCGCGAAATATGGGGCCTTGGATATCGTCGCCGCCAAGGTCGGCGACGGCAGCGTGGCGAGCGGCTCCAAGATCATGATGGACCTCATCGCGGAACATCCGGAGCTGCGCGGGGTGTTCGCCTCGAGCCTAGTCATGACGCAAGGGGCGGCGCAGATTGTTGCCGAGAACAAGACGAACAGGACGGGAGACAAGATCAATCTCGTCGGCTTTGGATCGGACGACAAGCTCATCAAATTCCTGCAAGACGGCACGATCGCCGCGCTCGTCGTGCAGGACCCGTTCCGCATGGGTTATGATGGCGTCAAGACGGCGCTCGCTGCCTCGAAGGGCGAGCAAGTGCCGGCTAATGTCGATACCGGCCCCAACCTCATCACCAGGGCCAACATGAAGTCCGCGCGTTCACAGGAGCTCCTCAACCCGAAGATCAAGTGATCGGGGACGAACGCGAAGCCAGGCCTCGGGCATGAAAAGGGATGACCAGCGCCTCGAGTTCGCCGTAAAGAGACGAGTGCAGAAGGTCGAGTTCTACGCGTTCGAAACCGTGCCTCAGGATTGAGGCAACTGCTCAGAGGCGTACGCCGGAAACGGAGTTTCCCCCGGATTGCCATGCTGCTCTGGGCTACTTGATTCGTGCTGCGAACTCCTCAAGCGCAATCCTCTGGCGAGTGTCGGCAAGAAATTTCAGCGCCCGTCGTACGACAGGCCGAGAAGGCTTAAAAAAGTTGCGGAAAGTCCGCTGATCGATCGATCAGGGGTCTCGCGTTCCTGGTGTCGGTACGCCCGGATTGTTCCAGTCGTCCCAGCGCGGGCGAAATATCGACTCCCTTGGCTACGATGCGCGTCGTACTTAGGCGCCTTATTTGGCATCCATTGGGCTTGTCTGACTTCTTCCATGACGACCGACGTTCCCCTCGCAGTCAGAGATAGGTGCCGCGGACGTCAACAGTCGATTCGACGCCGAGATCATCGAAATGATTGTCGATCCAGACCTGGGTCCGCTCGCGCCCGATGTCACGGAGGTGGATGAGGAAATCCCAGTCGGCATTGAGCTTGCTCGCGCCGCTGAGGCCCTGCATCACATCGTCGGCCGCAATGGCGTGGACCAGCATCCGCTTCACCTCGCCTTGGGCCAGCTTTCCGTCGTCGATCAGCTTGGTGATGAAAGCAACCGCGCGCATCTCTCGCATCAGCGACGCGTTGAAGCTGATCTCGTTGACGCGGTTCATGATTTCGCGCGCCGTGGTGGGCACCTCGGGCCGCTCCATGGGATTGATGTGGACCACAAGGATGTCGCGCGTGGTGCACGCGTAGATGAGCGGAAACAGGGCCGGGTTGCCCATGTAACCGCCGTCCCAGTAATGCTCGCCGCCGATCTCGACCGCCTGGTAGAGGTAAGGCAGGCAAGTCGCGGCAAGTACGCAATCGGCTGTGACCTCTTCTGCGGCGAAAATCTTCACCTTACCCGTGCGCACGTTCGTCGCAGACAGGAACAATTTGACCGCCGAGCTGTGCCGCAATCGTTCAAAGTCGACGACCTGTGTGATCGTGTGCCGCAACGGATTGTGATTGAGCGGATTGAGCTGGTAGGGCGACAGCACCCGCGTCATGAGATCGAAGATGAGATGCGCCGGTGAATTCTCGAGCCCGTGATTGTGGGTCATCCGGTCGTACAGCGACGGTTGCAAGGGACTGAACATGGCCGCATGCGCGACACGCCGCCAAAAGCTCATGAGCGCCTGTTTTGCGCCCTCGCGTCCGCCGATGGTGAGGCCATAGGCGAGCACTGTCGCATTCAGCGCGCCGGAGCTGGTCGCGCTGATCCCTTCGATCGCTATCCGCGGCTCGTCGAGAAGCCGATCGAGCACTCCCCAGGTGAAGGCGCCATGCGCGCCGCCGCCCTGGAGCGCCAGATTGATGGTCTTGACGCTCGCCGTTTCCGGCCGAGCCCTCGCGAACGTCCGTTTCGCTCGAATTTCATCCGGATGCTCGTTCATACCAACCTCCTGCAGTGCGCGGTCCAGTGCCGTCGACGGCAGGCGCCATCCGGGTCAACGAGGCAGGAAGCCCGCTCACAGCGCCACGTCGTTCGAGCTCGTCAAACGCGAGGGCCTTGCGGACGAGACCCAACGAGCGCGCGCTTTATTCCCGCGAGAAAAGAGAAGCGGTGGCGGGTATCATGGGAGCGCAGAGGCGCGGCGCCCGGCGTGCCGTAGGGGTCGCTCACGCGACCCCGGACCTCCCCGAGGCACCTGAGTTCCATACAGGCAAGTCCTATGGACGGGCACGAATCGTTCTGAATCGAGGTGCTGCTGGCACCTTCTGTGCTTCGACTGGAGGATAGCCGAACACGGCGCGCCTGCCCCTCGGGCCGATGTCCGAAATGGGGTCAAAAGCGGCCACAAGCAACCCGCGGCGATTGGTCTGCTTTTCCGCTGAATCGAGACGTCTTGATAGGCTAGCTTTTCCGCTCTACTGCGCTGGGGTACGCTGCTCTACGCGGAGAATGTTGGAACCCGGTTCCACTCCCTCCACCAGTGCGCTTCCCTCGAACTGTTCTCCGCCTGAGCCACGCACTCTCAGAAGTCCAATAGTTGGACCGT
>Ga0111539_10004000_pt1 | contig 19354 bp, 17 predicted proteins | sample RhiMethybrSRZTD1_FD_79667 | JGI IMG/M metagenome (GOLD analysis project Ga0111539, IMG submission 79667) | Populus rhizosphere microbial communities from Tennessee, USA - Rhizosphere MetaG P. TD hybrid SRZTD1 (version 2) (version 2) | ecosystem: Host-associated > Plants > Roots > Rhizosphere >... | reverse complement strand
GCTGGTGGAGCGTCAGTGCAATACACCACGGTCCAACTAGCTCCGGCACTTAACCACGCAACAGCCGGTCAGGACTACACGACCACATCTGGAACCGTCAGCTTCGCCGCTGGCGAACAGTTCAAGACGATCGAGGTGCCAGTGTTGTCCGACAATAAGAAGAATGAAGCTAACGAGTCGTTCGACGTTCAGCTATCGAACCCAGTGAATTGCACTATCGCCGATGGCACTGCAACTGGAACGATCATCGAAACCACCGTACCAGGAGCGATCCTGATCAGTGAGCTTCGCACGAGTGGACCAGCGGGTGCGGGCGACGACTTTGTGGAAATCTATAACAACTCGGATTCACCACACGTCGTCAACGGCACCAGTGGCGGCTATGGCCTGTTCAAGATGGGCGCTACGTGCGGTTCGACGCCGGTTCTCCTCGGTGTCATTCCAAATGGCACCACGATTCCGGCGCGTGGACACTACCTGTTCGTTGGCTCTGCTTATAGTCTTGCCAACTACGGTGGTAGTGGAGCTGCGGCTGGCGATCAATTGATGGCGCAAGACATCGAGAACGATCGCAACGTCGCCATCTTCAAGACCGGGTCAGTGGGAGAGATCTCAAGTGCGAACCGTCTCGATGCTGTCGGCTTCGACGGCAACGTAGGCGCCACGTGCGATCTGTTCCGCGAAGGCACTACGCTGACACCAACCAGCGGTTCTACTCTGGAGTACACCTACTTCCGCGATGAGTGCGGTAAGAAAGGCAACCCATCGACGTTTGGTAACTGTCCGACCGGTGGCATGACCGCGGATACGCACGTGAACGCGAATGACTTCATCTTCGCTGACACGAATGCAACTGCGACAGTCATGGGACGGCGGTTAGGCGCTCCGGGTCCGCAGAACCTCGGCAGTCCGCGATTTACTCTGGATGTCGTTGCGTTCCTGCTCGACTCAACCAAGGGAGCTGCGGGTAATCCGAATCGCGTCCGCGATACGACAGCGATTGGTCCAAACGCAGCTACCGGCACACTGTCGATTAGACGTCGCTTCCAAAACAACACCGGTGCGCCGGTGACCAGGTTGCGGATCCGCGTGGTGGATATCAGTACCACCTTTGTAGCGAGCGGCGGCGTTGCTGACTTGAGGTTGCTGACTTCAGGCGATACGACCGATACCGTGGGCGATCCGGCCACCTGCACGGCAGCGGGCTTCCCGTCGTCGCCGTGCACGGTGACCATCCGTGGAACGGTGCTGGAGACACCACCTGCCCAGCCTTTGGGCGGCGGTTTCAACGCCAGCGCGACCACCGGTGTTATTACCTTGGCTCAGCCGTTGGCTCCAGGAGCGAGCATCAATCTGCAACTCGTGCTGGGTGTGCAGACCACTGGCTCGTTCAAGTTCTTCTTCAACATTGAAGCCCTGCCGTAAGGCCCGGGCCTCAACCTAAACAACAAACCATCCACAGATTGCGCAGATTCTGCGTAATCTGTGGATGGTTTTATTTTTGAGGAAAGTTAGCCTTTTACCGAGAGTGGCTGCGGCTCGGGCTCAGGGTGGCGGCCACGCGCCGAATCTATCGCGCCTGACGCCAGCGGTGGTGGATTCGCTACCAACACCTCCAACGCCGCATCGAGCACTTCGGCAATTCCCGACACAAAGACTATCTGTAACTCTTTTCTGACGTCCTCGGGAATGTCATCAACGTCTGCCTCGTTACGGCTCGGCAGGATAATCCGCCGAATCCCCGCACGATATGCTGCCAGAACCTTCTCCTTAACGCCGCCAATCGGAAACACCAGGCCTGACAGCGTGATCTCGCCTGTCATGGCCGTGTCAGGCCGAACGCGACGGCCCGTGTACAACGAAGCGAGCGCTGAAGTAATCGTCACACCCGCGCTCGGTCCATCCTTCGGAATCGCCCCAGCCGGCACGTGTAAATGAACCCCAAACTCCTTGAAGATATTTGGCTCGATCCCAAACTCCGCGGCGTGGGACCACAAATACGACTGCGCGGCGCGCGCCGACTCCTGCATCACTTCACCAAGCTGGCCCGTAATCGTTAACCCGCGCCCTCCCGGCAGCACCGTCGCTTCGATAAAGAGAACCTCGCCACCCCTTTCGGTCCACGCCATGCCAGTTGCAACCCCTGCCGGCAGCTCCTTGCGCGCCTGCTCAGGGTAGAACTGTGGCGCCCCGAGATACTCGCGAAGATCGGCAGCCGTTACTGTGACCGACTCTGCCTGGCCCTGCGCGATCTTGAGTGCCACTTTCCGCGCGATACTGCCGACGCTTCTCTCCATCTGCCGCACGCCTGCTTCGCGTGTGTACCGCGCCGCGATCAGCTCGACAGCGTCGTCGTTGATCTTGAGTTGTGCGCTGTTCAGACCGTTTTCACCGGTCTGTCGTGGGATTAAGTAGCGGCGCGCGATTTCGAGTTTCTCCCGGTCGCTGTAGCCCGCGAGTCGGATGATCTCCATGCGGTCACGCAGCGGCGCGGGAATCGGACCAAGCTGGTTCGCGGTCGCGATGAAGAAGATCTTCGACAGATCGAAGGGCAGATCGAGATAGTGATCTCGGAACGAGTTGTTTTGCTGTGGATCGAGAATCTCTAGCAGCGCAGCCGCCGGATCGCCGCGATAGTCGTTGCCGAGCTTGTCGACTTCGTCGAGCATCAAGACGGGATTATTCACTCCCGCGCGGCGAATTGATTGAATGATGCGACCAGGCATGGCGCCGATGTAGGTGCGGCGGTGACCGCGCAACTCCGCTTCGTCACGCACGCCGCCAAGCGACATCCGTTCAAACTGTCGACCCAAAGCCCGCGCGATCGAGCGTCCGAGCGACGTCTTCCCGACTCCCGGCGGACCGACAAACAGCAGTATCGGACTCTTCGTGTCAGGCCGGAGCTTGATCACGGCGAGAAACTCGAGAATGCGCTCCTTTACGTCTTCGAGACCGTAATGATCTTCATCGAGAATGCGTCGCGCCTCGGCCAGATCCAGTTTGTCGTCCGAAGACTTCAGCCACGGTAGTTCCAGAATAAACTCAAGATAGGTGCGAATGACGTGATAGTCGGGCGCAGCAGGTGGCAGTCGTTGCAGCCGTTTTAGCTCGCGGTCTGCTTCGGCGCGAACGTCTTCGGGAAGTTGGGCCTTTTCGAGTCGCTCGCGGAGCATCTCGGTTTCCGCGGCCTCGCCGGTTTCGTCTTCGCCGAGCTCCTTCTGAATCGCGCGCATTTGCTGTCGCAACACGTAATCGCGCTGCGCTTTATCCATCTCAACCTGCGCTTCGGAAGCAATTTTGGAGCGCAGTTGCAGTATCTCCACTTCGCGAGCGAGGTTGGCGTTCGCGAGACGGACGAGCTCGTCAGCAGTGTTTGCTTCGAGCATCTTCTGCTCTTCCTCAACGCCGAGACTTAGAATCGAGGCGAGGAAATACGAGAGCCGCACTGCATCAACCTGGCCGAGCACTGCAATTCGCACTTCAGCCGGCACGTTTGGCAACAACGCCATTGCCTCGGTGATCATCTGTTGCAGGTTACGCTTGCCTGCCTCGACTTCCTCGGGATCGACAATTCGTGGATCGGGCAGGATCTCGACGATTCCGCGCAAATGCGGATCTTCCTGTTTCCACTGCGACACACGAACACGATCGGTGCCCTGCACGATGATGCGCATTCCGTCCTGAGTGCGCTCCATGCGCTTGATCATCACGAGCGTTCCGACTTCGTAAAGATCAGCCGGTTTGGCGTCAGTATCGTCTGACCGATCCGGGCGCACAGTGATGCAACAGAGCAGTTTTTCGGGAGTTGAGAGCGCGGCTTCAACGGCAGCGAGCGAGCGGGGCCGCCCGACACCCAGCGGGATGACTGTTTCCGGGAAGATCGTGAGGTTCTGCAGAGCCAACACGGCAACCTCGAAAGGTTGACCTGGTTCCCGTGCAGCAGACCTCAATACGTCGTCGGAAAGAGTTTGTGGCCCGGCGGCAGACGTTGTCACAGGGGCTGGCGGTGCATTTTCAAGAGGTTCCGGCATAACTAATCCTGTTCCCTACGCACGTCGATGATCAAAAAACCATCATTATAGTCATGTCCGATCGACGCTCCTTCAATCGGCGCCGGAAACTCGATCGACTTTTCAAAGCGGCTGTAGGTGATTTCCATCTGTTGGTAAACGAAGCCTTCACGATAGTGTGTGTCGCGTCGACAACCACGAATGCTCAGCAGTGAACCGCGTATTTCGATCTCCAGCTCGTCGGTGCAAACGCCCGCGAGATCCACTTTCACGATCCAGCCCTCAGGCGACTGATAGACGTCTGCCGCCGGATTCCACAGCCGGCCAGACGGTACCACTCGCCGACCACCACGGATCAGCGAGAACTCACGATTCGTGTTTCGCATAGCCAAGAGAATAAGTGAAAAAGGGGGGCGGCATCAATATAGGTCCTATAAGTCGTATAGGACCTATATTGAATTTGCTTTTAACCAAAGATCCGGTTCCAGAAGGACGAACCCTTCGAGATCTCTTCGATAGCATCTGCGAGTTCGCGATCCTGTCGTGTTTCCACGGCGATGTCGGCCATTGAGATCATGCCCGTCAGATAGCCGTTGTCGTTACACACCGGAATACGACGTACCTGTTTGTCTCCCATTTTCCGAATTACATCGACCACACGATCGTTCGGTTTAGCGGTGTGAATATCGACCGACATGATGTCCTCCGCCCGCACGCTCGCACAATCTTTGTTATCGGCAACAGCACGGACGACTATGTCGCGATCAGTGATTAAGCCAATTAGTTTGCCGCGTGAGTAATTGCGACCTTCATATTTTCGTTCTGTAGTTTCTGTTCTGCCGTTACCACTCTGCGTGTCGTATTCGACCACTGGAATCACGCCCGTGTCTTCCTGTTTCATCATCAGCGCGACTTCCGGGAGGGTCGTGTCGCGTGTGGCAACAGCGAGATCGCGAGTCATGATATCGCGGCAACGAAGCCGGGAACGTTCCGGCGCGTAGTAATCTCTTTCTCGTGCGGTTGACGATGAAGTATCGCGCCCGTCATAAAGAGAACTACGCCGCCAGTCCTCGCGAAGATGTTCGCCCCGATTATCGGCATAACGGGGTTCGTCCGATTCATAATTTGCACGTTCACCAAAACGGCCGCGGTTATATTGGTTATATTCAGGCCGCCGTTCCGTATCGAATTGACGACGAGGGCGATACTGCTGCTCGTCGTAGGAGCCGAAGTTTTCTCTTCTCAGGCGATCCTCACGCGCGTAGTAGTCCCTCTCGTCATCCATATCATTTCTGTATCTGGCCATTGCTTCCCTCCTTACCAGGAACCTCGATGTTTTGGGGGCTCAGGGGAAGATTATCCGTGGTTATCCATCTTTTCCGTACAATCCGTGTTACATGGTTTCCACCTCCGCGATCAGTTGCACTCGCGAAGTGATGTCCAACGATCCGACTTCAATCGGTGTTGCTACTCCTGCTACTCCTGCCTTCATCCCGAACGATTCCGTCTGATACGGCATCGGCGGACGCTGTTGAAATCCCTCTTCCTGGACTTCGACAATACGCATCACACGTCCACCCAAAGCTTGCGCGATCACCTGGGCTTTGCTGACTGCTTCACGAGTCGCTTCACTGAGTGCCCGATCGCGAGCCGGACGATCCTGTCGCAACGTAAAGGCGATGCCGGACACTTCGTTCGATCCGGCTTGCGCAGCCGCGTCGATGATCGTGCCCACTTTGTTTAGATCACTCGTCGTTACGGTGACGCTGTTGCGCGCTTCGTAGCCGACAATTGTTGGCGGCTGATTTTCTTTGTAGACGCGCTGCGGTTGCAGATTGTAGCCACTCGTCTTTACCTCCGCGCCCGTGCCTGCCGCAGCTTTCAGAGCGCGCACGACGGCATCGGTTTTAGTTGCGTTTTGCTGTTGCGCATCGAGTGCATTGCGGGCTTGTGTGACGACGGAAATGGTCAGAATTGCCGTGTCGGGCTGCGCTTGAACGATGGAATCGCCGACCACATTTACACGCGTAACGCGGTGACTATCGCCACTGCCCGCGGTCGCTGCCTGTTGCTCGACTGCTTTCAGCGACTTGGCTTCGAACGGAGTGCCTTCCATAAAAGTGGTCATTACTTCTTTGGTTTCGCCAACCGCTTCGACGTTTGACGACTCTTTAAACCACGAATTGTTTTGAAAGTCTTTGGCGTTAAGGAGCAGGTATTTGTTGTCGCGGTTGACGATCAGCCAGCCGCCGGCTTCGACGGTTTTCTGAAGTTTTCCGCGAACAGTGATTTCTTTTGCGTTAAGGACGGTGGCAGCACTGAGAACAAGTGCCATCATCGCGGCGATTAAGTGTAGTCGTTTCATAGTCTCTCCTCTTTAGGTCCTAGAATCTCACAGCCGAGGGAGAGTTGAAACCGGCAGTAAAGATAGAGAACGAGTGAGAGACCAAAACTTGCTTGCACCTCGTGTTTTGTTACCATCCATCGCATGCAATCATTCGATACTAAGACAGACCTGCAGCGCGGCTCCTGCATTACCTGATGGCAGCGAGCTAGCTGTTTAGCATGTCGATGGCGAATTCTATGCCAAGAAATATTTAGCCGCGGATTACACGGATAAACCTATCCGTCGTTGCCTATCGCCTCAACCGGACAACACATCAGCGCCTCTTCACAAAGCGCGCGCTCCTCTTCAGTCTCGGGCTGCTTGTAGACAAACGAGTAGTTGCGCTCGTCGCAGCGCCTGAAATTGTCAGGCGCCGTGTCGCGGCAAACGTCGCAGTCGATGCACGACGAATCCACGTAATACGGTCCGGCAGTGTTCTCTTTTACTTTATCGTTCTTTTCAGGCACGACTATTTCGACGTCAGGGATGCGTCATGTCTTCCGGGATCACTAGCTTGTCGAACTGGTCCTCGGTCAGATAACCGAGTTCCACGGCCGATTGGCGCAAACTGATGTTCTTCTTGTGAGCATTCTTCGCGACCTGGGCAGCTTTGTCGTAACCGATGTGAGGATTCAATGCGGTCACGAGCATCAGGGAGTGTTTTAAGTGCTTGTCGATCTGTTCCCGATTGATCTGGATTCCTGAGATACAAAACTCGACGAAACTTCCGATAGCGTCGTGCAGCAGACGCACGGAATGAAGAAAATTGTGAATCATGACCGGCTTGTAAACATTCAACTCGAAATTGCCTTGTGAACCTCCAAAGCTCGTCGCGAGATCGTTGCCGAACACCTGCACGGCAACCATCGTCAATGCTTCGCTCTGCGTCGGATTTACCTTGCCCGGCATGATCGACGAGCCCGGCTCATTCTCCGGCAGGACAAGCTCACCAAGGCCGGAACGCGGTCCGGAAGCGAGCCAGCGAACGTCGTTCGCGATCTTCATCAACGATGCGGCCAGCGTTTTCAAGGCACCACTGGCATAGACGAGCTCATCGTGTGCTGAGAGTGCGGCAAACTTGTTTTTGTGTGAAGTAAACGGCAATCCGGTTAGCTCCGCGATCTTCTTCGCGGCGCGTTCGCCAAATTCCGGATGAGAATTAAGGCCGGTTCCGACGGCCGTTCCTCCGATGGCCAGATCGAGTACTCCGGGCATGGCACCTTTTAGACGTTCCACATCGCGTTCGACGAGACTTGCCCAACCACCCATTTCCTGATCGACGGTCAACGGAGTGGCGTCCTGAAGGTGTGTTCGCCCAATTTTTACAACACCCGCAAACTCTTTCGCCTTCGCGTCAATCGCATCATGCAGTTCCTGAACGCGTGGAACGAGTTTGTTCAACTGTTCGGCGGCTGCGATGTACATCGCGGTCGGGAAAGTGTCGTTTGACGACTGCGACATGTTGACGTCGTCATTCGGATGGATTGGCTGCTTGCTTCCCATGACGCCGCCGGCGAGCTCGATCGCGCGGTTCGAGATCACTTCGTTGGCGTTCATGTTGGTCTGCGTTCCACTGCCGGTCTGCCAGACGCGCAGCGGGAAGTGATCGTCCAAACGTCCCTCAATTACTTCGTCACAAGCCTGCACGATCAACTTCGCCTTGTCGGGCGCCAGCTTGCCAAGCTCTTCATTCACGAGCGCGGCAGCTTTCTTGAGAATACCGAGCGCGCGAATCATCTCGCGCGGCATCCGGTCGTCGCCGATATTGAAATGATGAAGCGAGCGCTGCGTCTGAGCCCCCCAGTACCGATCACTGGGGACCTCGATTGCACCCATCGAGTCGGTTTCTATTCTGGATTTGCCGGATTGTTCAGGGGATTGTTGAGCCATCGTCAAGAGGATCTTGCCACAAAAAGGCACAAAAAGCACAATCCTAAATCCTGTTGGTTCTTGCCAATCCTGTCCCAAAAACACCTTGACAACTAATCAGCCTCGTCCCTACTCTGATTTCGACAGTTCTGTAGTGGTCCTCAGCCTTAAGCTCACCTGAATTCAACGATCATGATTTGGGAAAATACAAAACTCCTCCTTGGCCTACTTTATCGTCCCGTGTCGTCGATGGGCAGGATTGTGGACGAAGGGCACTGGCTTTATGCGGCTGTGGTCGTGGCGGCGCTGTCGATGGTGTTTCATGCGACTGTGACGTCCGTGATTTACAACAATGTGGAGGCGGTCTACCGCGAACTGCCGCCGCAACCTGCTGCGACACCGGACGAGGATGCTTACGAAGACGACGAAGATTACGAACCCGTCCCGCGCCCGCACTTCGTGTACGACCGGCATCCGTTACCGCTCGTCGGTGATCGTGGTTGGCTATTTGTTTCATTTGCGCCGCCAGGTTTTTTCACGACCGTGTTCGGAATGGCGATCTTGTACATTCCGTGTTTGATCCTTCTCGTCGCGACGTCCGGCGTGAACGCGAGCTTCAGCGTCCTCCTCCGGCGTGATTATGGACCATTACTAACCTGCGGACTCATGGCGTGGGCAGCGGCTCACCTGCCGTTTACGCTCGCGGGATTCGCGCTCGAACCTTTGGGACTTAGTGAGAAGACTGCGCTTGGACTCTGGGCCGCAAGCGCGATCTGTTTTGGACTCCTGATGGCGTTGGGATTGCGAATGCTGTTTGGCGTCAACTACCCGAAAGCTCTGGTCGTTGTGGCGGTCGCTGCGCTTTCGTTTTCAGTACAGGCAAAACTCTTTGCGGCGGTATCGCCATTCCTGTTCTCGCCGTTCCTGCTCTTCTACGCCTTCATGATGTTTCGTGGCGGCATCGGCGATATCGGCCACTCTCTGCGGCAGCGCCAGAACTTTCGCCGCTCAATGGAAATCGCCACGATCAATCCACGCGACGCCGGCGCACATTATCAACTCGGCTTGATCTACCAGTATCGACGCCAGTACGGCGAAGCAATCTCGCGTTTCGAAAAAGCGGTTGAGATCGCAAACGACGAAACAGATGCACACTTTCAGCTCGGCCGCATCGCACGCGAGCAAGGCCGCCTCCAGGATGCGATCAATCACTTCAGCGCGGTGCTCGAACAGGACGAAAAACACGCGCAGAGCGAAATCTGGCGTGAGGTGGGTGCGACTTACCTGGCAGCGTCGATGTGTACGGAAGCACAGGAAGCGTTAACGAAGTTTATCGATCGACGACCTTACGATCCGGAAGGTCTCTACCATTACGGCAAGACACTCGAACAACTCGGGCGGCCTGACGAAGCGCAGGAAATGTTTGCACGCTGTGTTGAAGCAGTAAAGACGATGCCCTCATATCGTTATCGAGAGCATCGCAAGTGGGACAAACTCGCCAGAGAACAACTTAAGAATCCGCAGATTACACAGATCAGATCTGCGTAATCTGCGGATGGATTGAATTAGCGACTTATCGCGTCGCCAATGTCTTCGACTGCTTCTCCAACTTTCCTTCGAGCTTTGCCGAAGCCTTCTTGAACTTTGCCTCCTGCATGTTCCGCGCCACCCTCAGCTTCGAGTTCGTCGTCGTTAATGGCGCGTCCGATAGTTTCTTTCGTCTTGCCTTTGGCTTGATCCCATTTGCCTTCAACTTCGTCACTATTCGGTAAACCCATATCTTAACCTCCCTGTTGTGTTAGTAATCCGCTTACTCCGTGCGAACGTGCTCGCCTCCGAGCTCAGTCAGTAGATCCTCAACGCGATCTACCTCTTCATCGTTGGCTACTTCGACGCCGATCAAGATTCCACCGCTCTTGAGTCCAGCTTCGTAGACCTTGGCGCGATATTCCGGAATGCCCGCGCCGATCAAGGCGCCGATCAATCCGCCTGTGGCTCCACCTGCGCCCGCGCCCGCCAGCGCCGCCGCAATTGGACCAGCAATCACGAGATTGATGCCGGGAAGAAAGAGTGTTGTTCCCACTGCCGCGATCGCGGCGAGCACCGCGCCAACTGCTCCACCAACCGCACCACCGATTCCCAATCCATCAGCGGCATGCGAGCGTGTTTGCAGCGCAAATTCTTTTGAACGCGTAGCGTCTGACATGAGCACGCTAATGTCGTCTCGATTGAAACCGCGCTTCAGCAGCGCGTCGACGGCGGACTCGGCGGCTATTTTGCTCTTAAAAAGTCCTGTTACTAATTTTGCCTTGGCTGCCATACAATCCTCCCCAACAAACAGTTCTATTAAATTCTGTGTTGGCAACAGGTGTGCCATCTACAGATTCCGCAGATTTTGTGTCATCTGCGTAATCTGTGAATTGCTTTCGTACGGTGAACATCCTTCAAATTAGTTCAGCATCGTCCTTTGGTGGCGGTGAGCGTTACGTTGCTGATCTCACGAATGCACTGGTTGCGAGAGGTCATGATGTTTACGTTGCCGTGCGGCCCGGATCGCCGTTGCCGCCGCACTTGCAGTTGTCCCCCGAGAAGTTCCTCACGTTGCCATTGCGAAACGCACTCGACGTGCAGACCGCGCGTGAGCTGGAAAAGTTTGTGCGACGAAAAGCGATCGACGTTGTTCATGCGCACATGGCCCGCGACTACTCGCTCGCTTCTTACGCCGCACGTCGTAATCACCAGACTAAATTCATCGCGACGCGACATGTGTTGTTCAAGTTGAATCGACTTCATCGTCACACGCTTGCGCGCGCGACGCGCGTAATAGCTGTGTCACAGGCGGTTGCCAGGGAACTTCGAGCGTTTCAGATCGTTAGCAATGATCAGATTGCGGTAATTCATAACGGTATCGATGTCGATCGAATCAAAAGAACATGTGCTGGGCTTCATCCTGGATTGTTTCTTAGCACTATTGGAATGCCTGGCGGAGGTCCTCTAGTAGGAAGTATCGGTGAACTAAGGACACTGAAACGCCACGACGACTTCATCCGTGCGGCAGCCATAATCCTCAAAGAATTTCCGGAAACTCAGTTTGTGCTTGCGGGTGTGGGTGAGATACGCGAACAGCTCGAAAAGCTGGTGGCTGAACTGGGCTTAACCGATCACTTTCATTTCCTCGGCTGGCGCGACGATGCAGATAAACTGCTATGCGCGATGGACGTGTTTGTTTCCGCCTCAGAAACGGAATCGTTTGGATTAGCGATTGTCGAGGCGATGGCCGCCGGCACTGCTGTTGTCGCAACCGCCACCGAAGGCGCGCAAGAGATTATCGATGATCAGAAAACAGGCTTGCTGGTCCCAATAGGCGACGTGAAGAGCATCGCCCAATCCGTGATCGATCTGCTTGCGGATCCAGAGCGGCGACGCACCATCGCCACTCAATCCGTACAATCCGCGGCTAAAAAATTCAGCTTGACCCGAATGGTCGATGAAATCGAGAAAATCTATGTCAGTTGATCGATCTTGGCCGCCAGAATGAAATCACTCTCCGTCAACCCATCGATCTTGTGTGTCCAGATCGTGATCTCAGCCTGTCCCCAGCCAAAACAAATATCCGGATGATGGCCCTGCTCTTCCGCCAGATCACCGACGCGATTCACGAACGTTTGCGCCTCGCGGAAATCTGAGAACCGGTAACTTTTCTTCAGATGATGGTTATTCACAACTTCCCAACCATCGAGTTCCGGCAACAGCTTGGCAATCTCCTCTGCCTCCAATGACGGCACACCGCCACGACACGGCACACATTCCTTAGCCGATAATCCACTCATAAATTCTCCAGTGCCTTTTTCAGAATTGCTATTTGTCCCGCGTGATACAGATCGTGTTGCACACCGCCATGAAGAGTTACATACACACTCGAGAACGGCGTGTCTGCATTCGTAATGATCGGTTCGTTCAAGCGCGACTCATCGACGCGAGCGATCGCATAGAGCAGCTCACGATGTGTATCGATCAACTGCTGTTTTGTTTGCTCCCATGCCGCGTCGCTCGTGTCGTTGATCGGCTGCCAGTCCTCCTCGTCGGTGAGGCGAGCCGGGTCACCATTGAGACGTCGCAGGCAGGCGCGCTCCCACGCTTCGATGTGCATCGTCAACTGCCAGATCGAGTGAGCGCCGGGAATCGGATGCGCTGCAGCCTGGAGCGCAGTCACTCCATTCAGCAACGCCAACACCGATGGTCCGTGCCACGCTTCTCCATCGAAGGCGCGGCGAAATTGATCTCGAATGCGATCCATTTCAGTAATGGACCGTTGTTCCTGAGGCGTCATCGTAATCATTCCTCCCTGTGTTCGATTCTACAATTTCCATGGTTTGCTGTGATAGGCTACGTCTCATCAGTCGTAATCTCAACTGTGCCAAGTGACGAACAACAAATTTCTGCGTTGAAGCAGGTAGCGATTTACTGCGATGGCTCGAGTCTCGGCAATGGACAGGATGCGAGTCGTGCCGCTGCGGTCGCGTTGCTGGGCTACAAAGGAATCTGGCGTGCCGTTGGTGAGTATTTAGGGAAAGCGACAAATCAGCAGGCTGAAATCGCGGCGGCGGCGGTCGGGCTCGAATCGTTGAAACAACCTTGCCAGGTCAGTCTTTTTACTGATTCGCGATACGTCGTCGAGACGATGAATGGCCGCTTCCGGCGCAAGGCCAACTTGCCCTGGTGGCAGCGACTGGATCGCGCCGCATCGGCTCACAAGGTCCATTGGGAATGGACGCGTGGACATGCGGGCCATCTGCTGCAGGAAGCGGCCGACAACGCCGCCCGCCGGATTGCGGCTGCGGGCCACGCCGACGACTCGATTCTACGGGACGCAGTAGACCAGGTAGGCAGCGTTGAAGCCGCAGATCTGCGCTGATATAATCCGCTCTCCCCTTTTCAACCAATGAAAAGAAACCACGCCCTGCTCTTTATCTGTCTCCTCATCGCGGTTGTCCCGTCGACTCGCGCCCAGGATCCACAGCGTGGCTGGCAATGGCAAAACCCGCTCCCACAGGGAAATTCAATCAACTCGATCAGGTTTTCGCCCGACAAGAAACGCGGCTGGGCTGTCGGGTCGAATGGCGTTGTGCTGACGACGAATAACGGTGGATTTGAGTGGGAAGAGCAGGTGAGTCCTGCCAACACCACGCTTTACAGTCTGTACGTTAAAGATCGTTCGCGCGTCGTGATCACAGGTGCACGTGGCGTCGTCTTAACGACCAATAATGCCGGTGAAAAATGGGTGCTGCGACCGAGCGGCGTCCGCGATCATCTGTTTGCCGTCACCTTCGCGCCGAAGAATCCGTTGCTCGGCTGGGCAGTCGGCAGCTTCGGATCAATCATCGCGACCACTGATGGCGGCAAGACGTGGAAACCTCAGTCGAGCCAAACCACGGCTCATCTGTTTGCAGTCGCTTTTACTGACGCAAAAACCGGCATTGCCACCGGCTCGCGCGGAACGCTACTCGTTACAAAAAACGGCGGCGCCGACTGGAAGCAGATAAAGAAACTCACGGAATTTCCGCTTACGGGTGTGACATTCACCACCGATAAGAAGGCAACTGCTGTCGGCTATCGCGGCACGGTTCTGCAGACTGAAGACGGTGGTGATACATGGATCAGTAAAAACAGTCTGATTACAACCGACCTTTACGCCGTTTCCTTCACTGACGAGACGCATGGTTGGGCGGCCGGCGAAAGCGGTGTGGTCTTAACCACAGGTGATGGTGGAAACATCTGGTTGCCGGTGAACGTGCGCACCGGACCACGTCTCGCAACGCTTTACTTCGCAGATGAGTCTGTCGGCTGGGCAGCGGGTGCGAATGGTCTCGTAGTACGAACCGACGACGGCGGGCTGTCGTGGCAACGACTCACAGAAGGCGGTCGCGACGATCTCGCAAACATTTTCTTTATCGATAACTCACACGGTTGGGCGGTTGGCGAGCGAGGCAAAATCCTCTTCACGAGCAACGGCGGTAAAAGTTGGACTGTCCGTCCTTCAGGATCGACTACTTCATTGAATGCGATCACTTTCGCGACTGAAAAATCGGGATGGGTGGTGGGAGACAAGGGCACCATCCTGCATTCGGTAAACGCCGGTGTTACCTGGGATCGTGCTCCCGCTCCGGCGACTGAAGATCTGTTTGGAGTTTCATTTGTTTCGCCCACCGAAGGATGGGTTGTCGGCGCTCGCGGAGCCGTCTGGCACACAAAGGACGAGGGCCTAAGCTGGCAATTTCAACAAACGAATTCGCTCAACTGGCTCGAGGACGTCAAGTTTGTCGATCCTTTGCATGGCGTCGTGGTGGGCTCGGGTGGCGCGATCCTGCGTACTGAAGACGGCGGTGAAAACTGGAAGCGGGTCGATCGCAACCTCAAGGAATGGTTGTATGCCCTCGCATTTGCCGATGCGCAGCGTGGCTACATCGTGGGCGCGAAGGGAATCATCCTGCGAACGGATGATGGCGGCGTGACGTGGAAAGATCTCGAAACCGGCGTCAATGGAAATCTCTTTGGAGTAGCACTCGCCGGCAGAAACGACGTGCTGGTTGTAGGTGAACAAGGAAATATCATTCACAGCAAAGACGCGGGCCAAACGTGGGAAGTGCAACCGACGATTACCAGCACTTCGTTATTTGCGATTGCGTATCGAGGCGGCACAAACATCTGGGTTGCGGGACGAGGCGGCGCGATTCTGCGGCGTGTCGATCCGATCGCTACAGTCAGTATTCCGGTTGGAAAGCTACCGCCGGTCCTGAGAGGTGGACCACCGAAGTTGGATGGTGGTGAACCGCCGATAGATCTGGAAGATATCCCGAAAGCAGTGCGGCCGAAAAAACCGGAAAAGCCATAGACAGGATTAACAGGATATTTTCAGGATTAACAGGATCTATCCTGTAAATCCTGAGAACATCCTGTTAATCCTGTCCAACTAGTTTTTTGGAAATCAAATCCGTACCGGATGCTCTTTCGCGTATGAATAAGCGCAATACGCGGCGACGAGGTGAAAGATCCACCCGAGCAGCCCACCAGTCCATCCCCAGAACATTAATGCACAGAAAAACCAGATAACGCCTGCCAGAATACGGCCGTTATAGATCTGACCGGCACCGGGAATAATCAAACTCAGAATTCCTGCCAAGACTGGGTCGCGCATCGTATTCTTCCTACCTCCACAAGTGGAACCTCATACGACAGCCGCGCGCGTTTTGTTCGTTCACCGATCGCCGTCGCGCCAAATCCCGGAAATCTCACCACGAAACGTCTTCAGCATCTGCTGCACATTCGGATTGCCCTCAACCTCTTCCCGCAGTCGCTGTTTTTCGAGACGCTCTTCATCCTCGCGACCCAGCGGCTCGCCTTCAGCAGCCGGATCCTTTACGACGATCCTGACGCCCATTTCCCTGCCGGTAACCTCGCGACACGCCTCACGCACGAACTTGTTGTTGTCGGGCCTTGATAGCGTTTCGCGGAAGTGTCGCGCCGCGGGCGCAAATTCAATACAGAGCTCTTCGTCTTCAAACACTGTTGCCTGCGCGGCTTCGAGTGCCGTCACCAGCAACATCTTTCGCTGCTTTTCCAGGACGGCCTTGACGCGATCGATCGTCGAAAGCTCCGTCACTGAAGCTGTTGGGGTGATTGATTCAAGCTTCTTTTCCAGAGGCCGTTCCAGCGCTGGCGAAACTGCCGTTGCCGTGAATGACGAACTCGCCGAGCGCGAGCTCGCCGGCGGTCGCTCGGGACTCGGCTTACCCGGTGTGCTTGAACTTCCGCTCGATCCGGAAGGCGTCCGCGCCACGGCTCCCTCGCTGCCGGCGTTGTTTTCGAGTGCTGCCAGGCGTTGCATAATCTCATTAATACTCTCAACTCCACGCAACTCCATCAGTTTTACGATTCCGATCTCCAACTGATAGCGAGGCTGTGTGGCGGCGCGAAGTTTGCTTTCCGTATCAGCCAGCGAATGGAAGAAGCGCACCAGATCCGATTCGGAAAACAGCTCGGCCTGGCGCTTCAATTCCTGTGGCTCACAAACGGCTGCTTCCAGCAATTCTTCGTTTCCGGAAACTTTCGTGACCAGCAGGTCGCGGAAGTGGGCGAGCAGATCGCGACAGAAGTTGCGCAGGTCATGACCACGCATCACGATTTCGTCGACGGCTGCAATTGCTTCCGCGGGTTTGTTGCTGGCAATGCTGTCGATGATGTTTTTGAGTATGTCTGCGCCCGCCACGCCCAGCGCCATCTCGACGTCTTCCTTAGTGATCTTGTCGCCGGCAAAACTGATTACCTGGTCCAGCGCGGATTGTGCGTCGCGCATTGATCCTTCACCCGTGCGCGCTATCTCACGCAGCGCGTCGTCGGGAATCGAAATCTTTTCTGACTTCGCGATCAGTCTCAGACGTTCGACTATCTTCGCGGTTGCAATCGTGCGAAATTCAAACTGCTGGCAGCGAGAGAGAATTGTCTCCGGCACTTTATGACGTTCAGTCGTCGCCATGATGAAGACCACGCGCGGTGGTGGCTCTTCGAGCGTCTTCAGTAACGCGTTGAAGGCGGCTCCGGAAAGCATGTGGACTTCGTCGATGATGAAGACTTTGTAACGATCACGTGCCGGTGCGATGCCGACGCTCGCGATGATCGCCTCGCGCACGTTGTCGACGCCGGTGTTTGACGCAGCATCGATCTCCTGCACGTCGATGGAACGGCTCTCAGTGATCTCGCGACACGACGGACACTGATCCGGATCGTCAGAACGACACGGCGTTGGCGTCGGCTGTTTTGCTTTGTGGCAATTCAGGGCCTTCGCAAGCAGCCGGGCGCTGGTTGTCTTACCAACACCGCGCGCGCCTGAGAACAGATATGCGTGATGTAGCCGCTGGTGCTCGATCGCATTGCGGAGAGTGCGAGTGATTGGTTCCTGGCCTGTAACTTCGTCAAAGGTCTGGGGGCGCCACTTTCGAGCGATTACTTGATAGGCCATGAATGTTTCTTAGTAGTGTAGTGTGAGACGCGCTAAACGAACTGGCCAGACCCCGGACTTTCCCGCAACACACGCTGCCGTTGCTACCGTTGCTCCGTTCCCGGCCTGGCGGGGTTCACAAGGCTTGCGTTGTGCGGAGCCCGGGATCTGAGAAATTGCCGATTGTTAATTTCCAATTGCCGATTTGTTTTCAATTGGCAATCGGCAATCGCAAATCGGCAATGCTTATATTGCTGTCTTTCGATGCGCTAACATCCGCAAAAGCCCATTGATGAGCAGATGCAGCAGCACGTAGGCGATTATCGCCACTACGATGGGCAGCAGCAAGGTGTGGCCGCCATCAGTACTTGGGCTCGACACAATCCCTCGAAACGGTTCGTAAAAGGGATAGCTCGCCGCGACTATGAAGCGCACGAAACCCGCAGTGCTGCGCGCGGCCAGCAACGCCAGCAGAAATCGCATTGCGAGCAGCGCGTAGATTACGTAAAAAATGTAATCGACAACCTGCGAAACTCGCGCGAGCCCGCGGGAACGCTGCACTTCGCGCTCCGTGTCAACGACCTCGTCAACTGCCTTCGAACGAAACTCACCAGCTACGTGATCTATTCGCTGCGATTCACCCGGCGCACTCTTTACCGCTGCACGCGCTCCGATTTCCGACTGTACTTCCCCTTCAACCTGGCTCTTTACCGACTCGTGCTGCGCCGCGCGCCTGGCCTCTTCGATTGCTAACTTGTCGTCGCTCATTGATCTCCCCCGAAGTAAACAAACTGAACGTCACCTGGGGGGCGTCGGGGAAACTACCGCGCATGCTTTCAGGAGCAAGTTGCAGGAGCAGGTTTGACTGCCTGCTCCCGGAAACTGCTCCTGCTCCTTTATGTTTCTGGCGGAGAGGGTGGGATTCGAACCCACGGAACGGTTTCCCGTTCACAGCATTTCCAGTGCTGCCAGTTCAACCACTCCTGCACCTCTCCGAATCAGGCGGCAAGAGCAAGTTGCAGGAGCAGGTTTTTGTAACTGCTCCAGGAAACTGCTTCTGCTGCTTTCTGATCGTCTGGCGGAGAGGGTGGGATTCGAACCCACGGTGGCCGTTAAGCCACTCCGGTTTTCGAGACCGGTGCACTAATCCACTATGCGACCTCTCCGCGTCTCTATTCTGTTCGTCTGCTCCGGAAAAATTCCTGCATGAGTGCGCGGCATTCCGCTTCCAACACTCCGGAACTGATCCGGATCCGGTGATTCAGGAAATCCGTGTCGCAGATGCGAAAGCGACTCACGACTGCTCCCGCTCGCTCATCCGGCGCACCATAAATTAAACGCCTGACACGCGCCTGTATCAAAGCTCCCGCGCACATCGCACACGGCTCAATCGTCGAGTAAACATCAACGCCGGTGAGCCGGTAATTTCCGAGCTTACTGGCGGCTTCGCGAAGAGCAACGATTTCAGCGTGGGCTGTGGGATCGCAGTCGGTACGCGTGCGGTTTCCGGAAAGAGCGACGAGTTTGTTTTCGCTAACGATGCAGGTGCCGATCGGCACTTCGCCTTTCGCCTGCGCTTCACGAGCAGCAGCCAACGCCTGGCGCATCCATTGCTCGTCAAACTCTGATTCCACCGAACGGCCACTATAGCATAGCCACAAAAAGGCACAAAAAGCACTAAACAGAAAGAAGAAAGACTGTTTACATAAAGGAGGAGCACTATTTATGCGCCCTCGCCTCAGCCTTACTGTTTTTGTGCTTTTTGTGCCTTTTTGTGGCTAGCTTTTATACTTCTTTGTGGCTATTATCGGTTTCTGGAGTTCCGCGCTCCACTCTGGCCCGCGCGCTCCATCAATTCCCATGTCCACCGAAGCAAGTCAAAGAGGAAGTGGTCCATTAACCTCAGATAGAGTCACCGGCAGGCTGCGATCGCCAGCCGCTGCGGAGCCTTTGTCCGAAGTCTCGCATTCCCCCGCAGGCTTGATGCGCCGGATGACTCCCGCGGAATTCAATACCGCGATGATTCACTTCTATCGCGGCGAGGTGCAACGCTCAAATACCTGGCGTAACCGGCTCGATACCACGACCAACTGG
>Ga0111539_10003996_pt1 | contig 19371 bp, 14 predicted proteins | sample RhiMethybrSRZTD1_FD_79667 | JGI IMG/M metagenome (GOLD analysis project Ga0111539, IMG submission 79667) | Populus rhizosphere microbial communities from Tennessee, USA - Rhizosphere MetaG P. TD hybrid SRZTD1 (version 2) (version 2) | ecosystem: Host-associated > Plants > Roots > Rhizosphere >... | reverse complement strand
CGTCAGCAGGTGCCAGATCGTGATGGCCTTGCCGTAGCCCGGGAAGCCCGGGAGCGCCTCGGTGAGCGGTTGGTCGTACCGAACCCGCCCGTCCCGCGCGAGGAGCACGATCGCGGCGGCGGTCAGCTGCTTGGTGACGGACGCCAGCCGGAAGTCGGTTCGCGGCCCGATCGGAGCGCGCGTGCGCAGCTCGCGGACGCCGAGGGTTTGTTCGAAGACTGTTCGCCCGCCGCGGCGCACGAGCACGGCGAAGCCGGGCTCGTTCGGGGCCACGAGTCCCTGGAGCACGGCCGTCGTCTTCGCCGGCGCGTCGCTCGCCTGGGGCGACGACGCGAGGAGCAGCAGGAGGGCGATCACCTCGCGCCTAGCCGCGCCGGGCGGTCAGCTTCTGGATGTTCGCGTAGCTCGTGCGCAGGCTGTCGAGCGGCGTGCTGCCGAGGCAGTAGTCCTGCTCGACGTTGTAGTACTGGACGCCGGCCGACGGCGCGAGCTTGAAGAACGCGGCGTAGTCGATCTCGCCGTTGCCGATCTCCTTGAACGCCTCCTTCTGCGCCTTCGTCTCGTCGAACGAGACCGGCGTGCCCTTCGCCTTGTCCTTCAGGTGGACCAGCGGCACGCGGCCCTTGTGCGCGGCGAGCATCGCAGCCGGGTCCTGGCCCGCGATGCTGGCCCAGAAGGTGTCGAGCTCGAGGCCCAGGTGGTCGGGCGACGTCTCCTTCAGCAGCAGGTCGATCGGGCGCACGCCGGAGATCGGCTCGTACTCGAAGGAGTGCGCGTGGTACGCGAGCGTCACGCCGGCCTTGCGGCAGGCCGCGCCCGCCTTGTCGAGCTGCGCGGCCACGCGTCGGTAGTCGTCGAGCCCTCCGCGCTCGGCCTTCTGCAGATACGTGACGACCAGGAACTGGAGGCCGCGCTCTTTCGCCTCGGCGATCGCCCGATCGAGGGTGTAGCTCTCGGGCAGGAGCTCGCCGAACGGGCCGGTCCAGGCCTTGCGATTGCCGGTCACGAGGTAGGTGGGGAGGTAGGCGCTGACCTGACGGAGGCCGGCGGCCTTCACTGCCAGCGCGAGCGAGGGCCAGAGGGCTCCCTCGACGTACCGGTAGCCGAGCTTCGCGATCGCCTCGAGCGTCGGCGCCGGGTCCTTCATCATCTCGCGCACGGTGTAGAGCGCGACGCCGGTGCGGTCGAGGATGGAACCCGACGCGCCAGCGGCCTGCCCGAAAGCGCGGGCGGCGCCGGCCGTACCGAACGCGGCGAGCAGCGTCGTCTGCAGGAATGTGCGGCGGTCGGCTTCGGTCATGGCGTCTCGTCTCCTGGTCCGTGATGCTATCGCGGCTCGCACGACACTCGCTAGAATGGCGGTGGACGATCCCAACCAAACCAGGGCTGAGGTGGGCATGGCCACGATTGCGGCGGTGACTCGGGACGGAGGTGCGCTGCAGCTCGACGCGGCGCAGGTACAGGGGCTGCGCGGGGCGATTCGCGGCCCGGTGCTGGTGGCCGGCGATCCCGGGTACGACGAGACGCGCGCGATCTGGAACGCGATGATCGACCGGCGGCCGGCGCTGATCGCCCGCTGCATCGGCACCGCGGACGTGCTCGCCTGCCTGCGCTTCGCGCGCGAGCACTCGCTGGCGCTCTCCATGCGCGGCGGCGGCCACAACATCGCCGGGCTCGCCCTGGCCGAGGGCGGGCTGCTGATCGACCTCTCGCTGATGCGCGGCGTGTTCGTGGATCCCGCCGCGCGGATCGCGCGCGCGCAGGGCGGCTGCCTGCTCGGGGACGTGGACCGCGAGACCCAGCTCCACGGGCTCGCGGCGGTGCTCGGCTTCGTGTCGGCCACGGGGGTGGCGGGCCTCACGCTCGGGGGCGGCTTCGGCTACGTCTCGCGCCGGTTCGGCTGGACGAGCGACAACGTCCGCTCGATGGACGTCGTGACGGCGGACGGCCGGCTCGTGCGCGCGAGCGAGAGCGAGCACGCCGATCTCTTCTGGGGCCTGCGCGGCGGCGGCGGCAACTTCGGCGTGGTGACGGGCATCGACTTCGAGCTGCACCCGCTCGGGCCCGAGATCGTGGGAGGGCCCGTCGCGTGGCGCGCCGAGTCCGCGGCAGAGGTGCTCGAGGCGTTTCGCAAGCACGCGAACGACGCGCCGCCCGAGCTGTCGCTCGTGGCGGTGATGCGCAAGGCGCCGCCCGCGCCGTGGATCGACAAGAGCGCGCACGGGCAGCCGATCGTCATGCTGCTCGCCTGCTACACCGGCAAGCTCGAGGAGGGCGAGAAGCTGCTGGCGCCGCTCAAGTCGCTCGGCAAGCCCGTGGGCGACCTGCTGCAGCGCCGGCCGTACGTCACGCTGCAGAGCCTGCTCGACGCCACCCAGCCGAAGGGCCGCCGCTACTACTGGAAGTCGGAGTACCTGCCCGGCATCGAGCCCGAGCTCCTGGCCAAGCAGCGCGAGCACGCCGAGCGCATCCTGTCGCCGCACTCCGCGGTAATCGTGTTCCAGCTCGGAGGCGCGATCGCGAACCGGCGCGCCGACCACTCGGCGGTCGGCAACCGCGACGCCGCGGCCGTGCTCAACATCACCGCCTCCTGGGAGAAGCCCGAGGACGACGCCGCCAACGTCGAGTGGGCGCGCTCGAGCTGGCGCGACATGAAGCACTTCTCGACGGGCGGCACCTACATCAATTTCTTGACCGAGGAAGAGGCGGGCGACCGCATCGCCGCCGCGTACGGCGGCAACCTGTCGCGCCTCGCCGAGATCAAGGCGCGCTGGGACCCGGACAACGTTTTCCGGATGAACAAGAACATCGCGCCCTCCGGCCGCGGCTGAGCGCTCGCCTTCCGTCCGTTCAATTTCTCTCGCGTTCAGGCTCGTGAACGGCCGAGCCGCGTCGCGGTACGCGATCGTCGCTGCTCAGCCGAAACTCACCCCTTCGCCGCGACACTAATCGCAACTCGCGCGCGCGCACGCGCGTCTCACTGACAGCGGAATCGAACAGTGAAAGAGTCGCCGCGGCGAGCGGCGACTTCTCGGGGGTGCTGGAGGGTCTCATGTCGCCACGCGCCGCTCTTGTGGTCCTCTGTTTCGCGGCCGTGCCGCGGGCCGCCGAGACCTCTACCCCCGCGACGGTGCCCGTCCTGCGCCTGGTCTGGGTCGACCCGGCCGACACGGGGGTCGGCAGCGAGCTCGCGGCCCGCGCGGAGGCCGACGCGCTGCTGTCCCGCATGGGAGTGACGACCTCGTGGCGCCGGGGCACCGCGGGCGAGCCGATGCAGAGGGGCGAGGTCTGGGTGATCCTCGTCGGGGAAAGCCCGGATTCGCGCTCGGACTCGATCGTGCTCGGTGCGACGAAGCGCGGCGCCCTGTGTCCAGCGATCTGGGTGCGCGTCCCGAACATCCGGCGCGCGCTCGGCGTCCCGCGCGGGCCGTCGCTGTTCGGGCTCGCCGGGTTCGAACGCCACATGGTCTCCGTCGCGATCGGGCGCGTGATCGCGCACGAGGTCGTGCACGCGGTGGCGCCTTCCGTCCCGCACGGGACCGGCTTGACGGCGGCGAACCTCACCCGCAACCAGCTCCGGGCGCCGACGCTCGGCGTCGAGACCGAGGTGGCGCTGGCGGTCCAGGCTTCCCTGCGGGGCAACCCCGTCTTCGCGTCGCCGGCAGCCGGGGTCATGGCCGCGCAGTCCGAGCTGCCGGACAAGGACCGCTGAGGCCGAGCGGCTCTCGGTCGTGGTAGCGTCACGGCGGCATGATCGGCCGCCGGCTCGGGCATTTCGAGATCACGGGTTCGATCGGCGCAGGCGGGATGGGAGTCGTCTACAAGGCGACCGACCTGCGGCTGCAGCGCACCGTCGCCCTCAAGCTGCTGCCTCCCGAAGTGGCGGCCGACCGCGACCGGCGGAGCCGCTTCGAGCGCGAGGCGCGCGCCGCGTCGGCGCTCAACCACCCGAACATCGTCACGGTCCACGAGATCGACAGCGCGGACGGCGTCGACTTCATCGCGATGGAGCTCGTCGAGGGCGAGACGCTCGACGCCGCGATCGCGCGCGGCCTGGCTGTCGACCGGGCGCTCGGCTACGCCAGCCAGATCGGAGAGGCGCTCGCCGCCGCGCACGCCGCGGGCATCGTGCATCGCGACCTCAAGCCGCGCAACGTCGTCGTGAAGCCGGACGGCCAGATCAAGGTGCTGGACTTCGGCCTGGCCAAGCGGGTGGCCGGCGGCCTCGTCGACAGCGCCGCTCCGACCGCGAGCGCCGAGCTTCGGACCGCCGCCGGGAGCGCCTTGGGCACGGTCGCGTACATGTCGCCGGAGCAGGCGGAAGGCAAGGCGGTCGACGCGCGCACCGACATCTTCTCGTTCGGCATCGTCCTCTACGAGATGCTGACGGGCCAGAGGCCCTTTGCAGGCGACAGCGCCGCGAAGGTGCTGAGCGCGATCCTGCGTGACGATCCGCCGCCGGCCCGTTCGCTTCGCAGGGAGCTCCCCGAGGAGCTCGACCGCATCCTGACGAAGGCGCTCGAGAAGGACGTCGAGCTCCGCTACCAGCACGTCGCGGACGCCGTCGCGGACCTGAAGCACGTTCGGCGCGGAGCGGGAGCGGACGTCGTACGGCCGCGGCCCACGGCCCCACGCCTTCGTGTCGCCTGGATCCTGGGCCTGGCGGCGGCGATCGCCATTGGCCTGCTGGTCGCACGCTATGTGTGGACGAGGCGCAGCGGGCCGATCCAGTTCCGCCTGTTGTCGACGTTCCCCGGCTCGCACCGCACGCCCAGCCTGTCGCCCGACGGCCGGATGATGGCATTCGTCGACGACGCGCACGAGACGTCCCAGATCTGGGTTAAGCCGCTCGGCGAGGGCGATCCGGTCCAGGTCACCTCGGGTGAGCCCTCGGCAAGCAACCCGCGCTGGTCGCCGAAGGGAGACCAGATCCTCTTCGAGCGAAGCGGGAAGGGGATCTGGTCCGTGCCCCCTCTCGGCGGCGCGCCGCGCCAGATCCTGGAGCGCGGGTCGTGTCCGAGCTTCTTCCCCGACGGAGAGCGGCTCGTGTTCGACCGCGGGCCGCGGCTCTGGATCGCCCGGATCGACGGCGGCGACGCTCACCGGGTGGAGGGCGTGCCCGACAACTTCTATTCCTTCTACCTGAACCACTGCGCGACCGTCTCACCCGACGGGCAGTGGCTGGCCTACTTCCAGCCGCATTCGGGCCCCCACGGGGACTACTGGCTGATTCCGGCTTCCGGGGGGACGCCGCGGCAATTGACTTCGGACAAGAGCTTCGGCGGCGGAGTCGTCTTCTCGCGCGACGGGCGATCGGTGATCGTCTCGTCGGCGCGCGCGGGGAGCCAGACGCTTTGGCGCATTCCGATCGACGGCCGTCCGCCCGAACCGCTCACGACGGGCGCCGGAGAGGACATGGAGCCGGCGCTCTCGGCGGACGGCCGCACGCTTCTCTACAGCAACGCGCGAAGCTCGCACGCGATCATGCTGTTCGAGCCCCAGTCGGGCACGACGCGCCAGGTGCTGGAGCGCCGCGCACACACGAACGGACCGGTCTTCTCGGGTGACGGTAGCCGCATCGCTTTCTTCTCCTACACGCCTGAGCGAGAGCAGCTCTTTACGGTCGCGACCGACGGGCGCGACCTGCGGCAGGTGACGCGCGGCCTGCCGGGCATGTACATCATGCCGCGCTTTTCCCCCGACGGGGCCTTCCTGTACTACTTCACGCATGACCCGCCCGCCTTCCGGCGCGTGGCGGTGGACGGCGGCAACCCCGAAACGGCGGTCGCGGGCTGGCTCTGGGGCCGCGTGTTCGGCGCAAGGATTCGACCCGACGGCAAGAGCGTCGCCTATTCGGAGCTCGGGCAGGACGGGACAAGGGCGACACGCATCCGCGATCTCGCGAGCGGCCAGGAGCTCCCGCTCGCAGAACCGATCACCGGCGTGTCGTGGAGCCGTGATGGACGGTTCGTGCTCGGAGACCGGGACGGCAAGGTCGTGCGTTGCCCCGCCGATGACGGGCCGTGTGAGTCGCTGGTCGAAGGCGAACAACCGGTGGCTTCGAGCGACGACTCTTCGATCTATTTCTATCGAACGGGCCGTCCGCTCGACGATCGGACGTTGCGCTCCGGCGAGCTGTGGGTGATGAGCGCGCAGGGGAAGGATCCGCGGCGCCTGACGACGCTCGAGCCCCAGTCGAGCCTGGCGACGTATTTCGACGTGTCGGTCCGCGACGAGATCGTGTGGGTGCAGTTCCGGCGCGGCAAGGAGGAGCTGTGGCAGGCGCAGCTCCCGGACGGGTTCTAGACGACAATCACGCCGATGGCCTCTCCCTCCGCTCCCGCCGTGGGCCGCCTGCGCCTCGACTCGGTCGACGCGGTGCGCGGAGCCGTGATGGTCTTGATGCTGCTCGACCACACGCGGGACTTCACGCACGCGACCGGCTTCCAGGGCGACCCGCTCAATCCCGACACCACGACGCCGCTCCTCTATCTCACGCGGTGGGTCACGCACCTCTGCGCGCCGACGTTCGTGTTCCTGGCGGGGCTCGGCGCGGGGCTGATGCGGCTGCGAGGCAAGCCGGTGGGGGAGCTCTCGCACTTCCTGTGGACCCGCGGGCTGTGGCTCGTGTTCCTCGAGTTCACCGTGGTTCGCCTGCTCATCACGTGGAACGTCCACCCGTCGATGCTCGCCTTCCTGCAGGTGATCTGGGCGATCGGGATCGGCCTGATCGTGCTCGCCGCGCTGGTGCGGCTGCCGTCCCGCGCGGTGCTCGCGCTCGGCCTCGTGATCGTCCTCGGCCACAACCTGCTGGACGCCGTGCAGGTGACGCCGTGGATGGGCCCGCAGACGCCGGTTCCGAGCGCGCTGGGCAAGCTCTGGATGGTGCTGCACCAGACGGGCGTCTTCCCGATCGCCGGCTTTCCGAGCCCGATCCTGCTCGTGATGTACCCGGTCCTGCCATGGCTCGGCGTCATCACGGTGGGGTACGGCCTCTCCGAGGTGTACGGCTGGCCCGGCGAGCGGCGGCGCCGGCTGCTGATCGGTCTCTCGGTGGTGATGGCGGCCTCATTCGTCGTGCTGCGCTACCTGAACGGGTACGGCGATCCGCTCCACTGGTCGCCGCAGGCGGACACGCTCAAGACGGCGATGTCCTTCTTCAACGTCCAGAAGTACGGGCCCTCGCTGCTGTTCACGCTCGTGACTCTGGCGCCGGCGATGCTGTTCCTGGGCGTGCTCGACGGGCGAACCGTCGCGTCGGGACTGGGCGGCGCGCTCGTGACCTTCGGCCGCGTGCCGCTGTTCTTCTACTGCCTGCAGTGGATGACCGCGCACGTCGCCGGCATCGTGGTGGCGGCCGTCCAGGGCAAGAGCCTCGCGCCTTTCTTCATGAACTTCGTGCAGATCTTCATGCTGCCGGAGCCGCCCGACATCGGCGGTCCGCTCTGGGTCACGCACCTCTGCTGGATCGTCGGCACCGTCGTCCTGTATTTCCCCTGCCGCTGGTTCGCGCGCGTGAAGGCGACGCGCCGCGAGTGGTGGCTGAGCTATCTTTAGGTACAGCGCCCTGATGGCCGTTTTCCGATGAAAGCCCTCGTCTACCTGGGTCCCGAGCGGATGGAGATCCAGTCGGTTCCCGATCCCGCGCCGCGCCAGGGCGAGGTGCTGGTCGGCGTTTCCGCCGCCGGAGTGTGCGGGTCCGACCTCCACGGCTTCCTCGGGCACAGCGCGCGCCGCAAGCCGGGGCTCGTGATGGGCCACGAGGCGGTGGCGACCGTGCTCGAGGTGCCCTCGGGCGTCAGCGGCTGGCGCAAGGGCCAGCGGGTGTCCTTCAACCCGCTCGTGAGCTGCGGCCAGTGCCGCGCCTGCCTCGACGGCCGGCAGAACCTCTGCCCGACGTGGTGGCTCTTCGGCATGGACCGCGTCCAGGGCACCTACGCCGAGCGCGTGGCCGTGCCGGTGGGCCAGCTGACGGCGCTCTCCGAGGGCCTCAGCGAAGAAGAAGCGGTGCTGGCGGAGCCGATGGCGGTGGTGGTCCATGCCTTCCGCGTCGGGCTCGCGGGAACGCCGCGCGCGCTCGCGATCGTGGGCGGCGGGGCGATCGGGTGCCTTTCGCTGATCCTCGCGAAGCTCCGCGGCGTCCCGAAGGTGTGCGTGATCGACGTGAACGACGCGCGGCTCGAGGCGGCGAAGAAGATGGGCGCCGACCTCGCGATCCACGCGAAGCGCGAGGACGCCAAGGCGATCGTGCACGAGTGGTCGGGCGGCGGGGCCGACGCGGTCGTCGAGGCGGTCGGGACCGAGGGAACGCGCCGCATGGCCGTCGCTGTCGCGGCGAAGGGAGCGCGCCTCGTCATGCTCGGGCTCGCCGAGAACGACTCGCCGCTGCCGTGGATCGACATGACGCGCAACGAGCAGGCGCTCTTCACGTCCTTCGCCTACGCGCCGCGCGACTTCCTCGACTCGATCGAGCTGCTCGAGTCGCGCCGCGTGGACATCCGGGCGTTTACCGAGACCCGCCGGCTCGAGGACGGCCAGGCCGGCTTCCTGAAGATGGTCCGCGACCCCGGCGCGACGCTGAAGCTGCTGCTGAAGCCTTGAGAAGGAGCGCGCCTGGCTTCGAAGCAGGGCGGTAAGGCGAAGAAGGGCCGGCTGAAGGTCTGCCGGACGGTGGACGTGCCGCTCGCCGAGGTCTCCGGCGTGTGCCTGCGGCGCGACCGCGGGCGGATGTCGCTCGTCGCGATCGGCGACAGCGTCTCCATCGCGGCCACGGTTCTTCTACCCCGACACGACACGGGCTCGCTCGAGTGGAAGACGCAGGACCTCGGGCGCTTCCCCGGCTCACGCCTGCCGAAGCGAGACCCGCAGATCGAGGCCGTCTGCGCTGACGGCGGCGGCCGCATCCTGCTGCTGCAGGAGGCTCCGCCACGAGTCGAGCTCGTCGATCTCGCTGCGAAGCGGGTCGTGGCCTCGGTCGCGCTCGAGGTGCCGGGCGACGGCAAGATCGCGCGCTCGTGGGCCGACCCGGAGGGCTCGCGCGGCGAAGGCGCCGTGTTCCTGCGCGGCGGCCACCTGCTGGTGGCGAAGGAAAAAGGCCCGAAGGCGCTCATCGAGTTCGGCCCCCCGGGAGCGGCCTCGCGCGGTCTCGGGAGGGGCGGCGCGCTCGGCGACGGGGCGCGGTGGCCGGTCGCGCCGGGCGATCACCATTACCGGGCGCTCGCCGTGTGGCGGCCCGACGAGGCCCTCGCCGACGCGTGCTCCGACTTCAGCGATCTGGAGGTCGGGCCCGACGGCCGGCTCTACCTGCTGAGCGACAAGTCGAAGGCCATCGCTCGGCTCGAGGACCTCCGGCCTGGAGGCGGTGTGGCCTCGCTCGCCGTTGCCTGGCGCCTGCGCCGCGTCGACGGCAAGCCCGAAGGTCTCGCCTTCACTCCGCGGGGCCGCGCGATCGTCGCGCTCGACACGCGCCACGCGCGGCACAACCTCGTCCTTCTGGAGCCGCCGATCGCCGGGCGTTGAGAGACTTCGCCTTCACTTCGTGGCGATCCGAAGCGCGAAGGCGTAGTCGCTCGGCTTCGCCTTCGGGAGCTCGGCGTGCAGGCCGGCCGCGTCCCGGCGCCAGCGCACGGCGTCCTTCGAGCCGACGAGCTCGACGCTGCGAACTTCGCCCTTCAAGGCGGGCGCGGATCGGCCGAGCGAGCGGATCGCGACCTTCCCGTCGGCCGGCCAGTCGAGCACGATCGCGTAGAGGGCGCCGTCCCGCGTCGTGAAGCGGACGTCCTGCGACGTGAACGGCTTCCGCTTCGTGTCGCTGAAGGGGCCTTCCGCGACCTCGGTCGGCCCTTCGCCGAACACCGCGAACGGCCGCGTGCCGTAGATCGCCTCGCCGTTCACCTTCAGCCACGCGCCGATCGCACGCAGCATGGCCTGCTCGGGCTCCGGGATCGTGCCGTCCGGACGCGGCCCGATGTTGAGCAGCAGGCTGCCGTTCTTGCTCACGATGTCCACCAGGTCGTCGACGATCGAGTCGACGTCCTTGTACTGCTGGTTCGCTACGTGGCCCCAGGAATTCTTCGACACCGACGTGTCGTTCTGCCAGAAGAGCGGGCGCAGCGTGGCGAGCTGGCCGCGCTCGACGTCGAGCACGCCCGCCGTGTCGGGGAACGAGTCGCCGCCGTGCTTCTTGTAGTTGATGGCGACGCCCTGCTTCCACTCGGAGCCGCGGTTGTAGTAATAGGCCGCGAAGCGCTGCAGGTGGCCGTGGACGGCGGGCTGCGCGATCCACCAGTCGAACCAGACGAGCTGCGGCTGGTACTTGTCCACGAGCTCGGCCGTCCGCGCGAGCCAGTCGTCGAGGAACTCCTTCGTCGGCGGGGTCTCGCCCTTCTCGGAGCGCTCGCGGTCCTGGGCCGGGCCGTAGAGGCCGGCGAAGCGGCGGTCGCGCACGTCCGAGTCGAGCTTCATACCGTCGCCGTAGAACCACCAGTTCTCGACGCGGTGCGAGGAGACCCCGAGCACCAGGCCTTCGCCGCGGAGCGCCTTCGCGAGCTCGCCGACGACGTCGCGCCTGGGGCCCATCTTCGCGGCGCACCAGTCGGTGAAGCTGCAGTCGTACATGGGGAAGCCGTCGTGGTGCTCCGCGACGGGCACGACGTAGCGGGCGCCCGCCTCCTTGAAGAGCCGAGCCCAGGCCGGCGCGTCGAACTTCTCGGCCCTGAAGAGCGGAATGAAGTCCTTGTACCCGAAGGACCAGGGCGGGCCCCAGGTCTCGACGTGATGGCGGAACGTCTTGTCCTCCGGCCGATACATGTTCCGCGGGTACCACTCGTTGCCGAAGCCGGGGACCGAGTAGACGCCCCAGTGGATGAAGATCCCGAACTTGCCGTCCTGGTACCACTGCGGCACCTGGAACTTCTCGAGCGACGACCATTGGGGCGCGAACGGCCCTTGGGCCACGACGGCGTCGACCTTCTTCACGGCCTCGGCGACCCGCGAGTCCTGCCCGCGAGCCGGGAGCGAGCAGGCGGCGACCAACAGCGAGGCGACGAGCGCGTTCGTGTATCGCATGTTGCGGAAGCTCCAGCCTAGAGCGGCAGCCAGGTGCCGAGATTCATTTCCTTCGCGCGGCGCAGCACCTCCGGCGCGACCGCCACGTCGTCGAGCGCGAGACCGAGGTTCATCGCGAGCGTGCGCTCCGACGCCGACTGGCGGCCTGGCTTCCTCCCTGTGACGAGCTCGCCGAGGTCGGCATACGGGTCCGGCGTCTCGCGGAAGTAGCCCGTGCCCTTCACGTAGCGGAACTGCGCGTGGTCGTCGGTGGCGATCCGGTCCATCTGTTCGAGCGCAGCGCCGCTCCAGTACGAGTCGTAGTCGACGGCCGAGCCGAAGGCGCCCTCGCGCAGCCAATCGCGCCCGATCGTCGGCGTCGGATCCTTGAGGATCGGGCCCGACGTCACGACCAGGTCGGCCTCGGCAACCGCCTGGCGCGGCTCGTCGACGCCTATGACCTCGAGGCCGAGGCGCCCGGACATCTCGCGCACGTAGAGGTCCTGGCTCTCGCGCCGCCGGTCGTACGCGTAGACCCTGCGCAGCGGGAAGAGCGCCGCGAGCGCTTCGAGATTCGTGCGGCCCTGGACCCCGCACGCGAGGATCCCCGCGACCGAGCTGTCCGGCCGCGCGAGATGGCGCGCCGCGAGCGCCGTCGCCGCCCCCGTCCTGTACGCGGTGATCCAGGTCGCGTCCATCACCGCGAGCGGCAGCCCGGTCTCGACGTCGTTCAGGATCAGGAGCCCGCTCACGTAGGGCAGCCCGCGCGCGCTGTTCTCGGGGAAGCCGGCCACCCACTTGAGGCCGGCCGCCTGCATCCCCGGGATCGAGGCGGCCATCGCGTGCAGGAAGGCGTCGGGCCGCGGATGGATCCCCGGCTTGGGCGGCATCTCGACGCGGCCTTCGGCCTTCTCGCGGAAGGCGCGCTCGAGCAGGTCGATGATGCTGCGCAGGTCGAGGCCGACGCGCTCGACGTCGGCGCGCGAGAGATAGAGGAAGCGCTGCTGCGGCATGAAACGCGCTCTACGGGATCCGGTTGTACTTGCGCAGCGCGGCCAGCAGCCGGTCCACGGGCAGCGCGGTGACGCGCGCGCCGTCCGCGCCGGTCATCGTCTCGGCGGCGAGCAGCGCGTTGAGGATCGCCTCCTCGGTGGCCTGGATCGTCGCGGCGAAGAGCGGGCTGATGCGGTCGTTGGGGATCGCCTCGACGCGCACGTTCTCCTTGCTGAAGGCCGCGCCCGGGTTCGCGGTGGAGAAGGCCACGAAGATGTCGCCCGAGCTGTTGTTGCCGCGGCCGCCCATGCGCCCGATGCCGAGCGCCGGCCGCGTCGCGACGCGCTTGAGCTGGTGCGGCAAGAGCGGCGCGTCCGTCGCCACGACGACGATGATCGAGCCCTGGTCGTCGTCGCGCATGGGCCCTGCGTCGCTGCAGCGCTTCATGCCGTCGCTGAGGGGCGCGTCCGGGAGCGAGATGCAGGGAAGCTCCCCGGGGATCTCCTCGCCGACCGGTACGCCGCCGACGCGCAGGTCGCGGCGCAGCCCGTAGTTGCACTGCACGAGCACGCCGATCGTGTAGCCGCCGTCCGCGGCCGACAGCCGCCGCGACGCGGTGCCGATGCCGCCCTTGAAGCCGTGGCAGACCATGCCGGTGCCGCCGCCGACGTTGCCTTCCGCGACCGGCCCGCCGCGCGCGGCGTCGAGCGCGGCGATGGTGTGCTCGGCCTTCACGTGGAAGCCGTTGATGTCGTTGAGCACGCCGTCCCAGGTCTCGGCGACCACAGGCAGCCCCCAGGGCTGCAACCCGGGCCGCGACGCCTGCCACTGCAGGATCGCGTCGCGCACGATACCGACGCTGTGCGTGTTCGTGATCGCGACCGGTCCCTCGAGAAAGCCGCTCTCCTGCAGCCAGGTGGTGCCGGTCATCTCGCCGTTGCCGTTTAGCGTGAACCACGCGCCGAACACGGGGTCGCCGTTCGTCCGGCCGCGCGGATGGACGACGGTGACGCCGGTGCGCACGGGCCCCTTGCCGACCACCAGGCGTCCCTCGCCCGAGACGAGCGTCGTCTGGCCGACCTCGACGCCGGCGACGTCGGTGATGGAGTCGAGGGCTCCGGGAGTGCCGCCGATCAGCGGGACGAGGCCCAGCTCGCGCGCGCGCTTCTTCTCCGCGGCGCCCGCCTGGCCCGCGAGCACGGCGAGCCCCGAGAGCAGGGCGAGAACGGTGCACGCCGTACGACACGAGCCGGTGGAGCGCGTCCCGGTCGGCATCACGCGCCGGACTAGACCATCGGCCTCCGGCCGCTGTCAAGACACGACGCCGTGAAGACAGGAAAGGCGGCGATCTGCTAGCGTGAGGCGCGTGGTGAGCTTCGAGGACGTCCAGGCCGCTGCCGCGCGCCTGCAGGGGATCGCGCACCGGACGCCCGTCGCGACGTCGCGCACGCTCGACGAGCGGCTCGGGGCGAGCGTGTTCCTGAAGTGCGAGAACCTGCAGCGGATGGGCGCCTTCAAGTTCCGCGGCGCCTACAACGCCGTGGCGCGGCTCGGCCCAGGCGACCGCGCGCGCGGCGTGCTGACGTACTCGTCGGGCAACCACGCCCAGGCGACGGCGCTCGCCTGCCGTCTGCTCGGGGCGCGGGCCACGATCGTGATGCCCGAGAACGCGCCGCGCGCCAAGCGCTGCGCGACCGAGGGCTACGGGGCGCGGATCGTCGCCTACGACCCGGCACGCGAGAAGCGCGAGGAGGTCGCGGAGCGCCTGCGCCAGGACGGCGACCCGGTGCTGATCCCGCCGTACGACCACGCCGACGTGATCGCCGGGCAGGGCACCGCGGCGCGCGAGCTCTTCGAGGAGGCGGGCGCGCTCGACGTGCTGCTCGTGCCGTGCGGGGGCGGGGGGCTGCTCTCGGGGTCGGCGCTCGCGGCCCGGGCGTTGGCGCCGTCCTGCCGCGTCGTGGGCGTCGAGCCCGAGCTCGCCGACGACGCCACGCGGTCCTTCCGCACCGGAACGCTCCAGACCGTGAGCAACCCGCCCACGATCGCGGACGGCGCGCGCACGCCGTCGCTCGGCACGCTGACCTTCCCGCTCGTGCGGGCCAACGTCGACGACATGGCGACGGTCTCGGACGACGATCTCGTGCGCGCGATGCGCTTCGCGTTCGAGCGGCTCAAGCTCGTGGTCGAGCCGACCGGCGTACTGGGGCTCGCCGCCGCGCTCAGCGGGCGCGTGAGCGCGCGCGGCAAGCGCGTGGGCGTGATCCTGTCCGGTGGGAACGTGGACCTGGCCTACGCGCTCGAGCTGTTCGCGAAGGTCGCGGGGGACTGAGCCAGGGGCGTCAGCGCGCGGCGTCCGGCATCTGGAAGATCCAGCGGTTGAGGGTCGTGGTGTAGACGTAGTCGAACTGCCGCTTGAACTCGTCGACCACGACCTTGCCGTCGGTGTCCTTCGTCTCGCTGCGGATCTTGAAGCGGATCCGGCCTTTCCACGGGCGGTCGTCGTCGTTGGCGCGCTCGGTGATGTCGAGCCCTTCGACGGTCCAGATGGCCTTCACCCGCAGCACGGGATCGAGCTTCTCGCCGTCGGCCTTGAGCGTGTTCGCCTCCTGCTGCAGCGCCGCCGTCACCGCCTCGCGCGTCGGGCCCTTGGGCTTGCCGATGCCGCAGCCCACGGTCACCACGACCAGGGTGAGCACCCCTGCACCGATCGTCGACCAGGTCCTCATCGCACCTCCGCGAGGTCCATGTTAGCGCGCCGTGCGCCTCAGCGCTTCCGGACCGTGAAGGCGCCGGCCTTCGCCCCGGCCTCGAGCACCGCGGCGACGTCGGCCGGCGTCACCGTGCCGAAGTACCAGTCGCCCGCCGAGAGCGCCTCGGCCGCCACCGCCTCGTAGACCTCCCACGCGCTGCGCCGGCCGTCGGCGAAGTTGAGGGCCTCGAAGCGCATCATCGGGTGGAGCCGCGCGCCGGTTGCGGCCATCCGGTCGAGCGCGTCCTCGAAGGCGGCCGCGTCGGCGAGCGGCACGTAGACCTTGTCGGCCATCTCGCGCTGGTCCTTGTCGAGCTCGACGTTCGGGACGTTCTGTCCCGTGAGGCCGGTGTACCCGCGCTCGAGCGCGTCCAGCTCGCTGGCGAGCTCGGACTCGAGCCGGCGCGAGGCGCTCTGCAGCAGCTCGGCGGCGCGGCCGCGGCCCGCGATCCGCCGCAGCGCGCCGAGCGACGCCTGCTCCTTCGCGACCGACTGGCGGAGCAGGTTCCAGCCCGCGCGCCAGGCGTCGGCGCGCCCCGCCGGGGCCGCGCCCATCACGTGCGCGAGGGCGGTGGCCGTGTCGCTGGCGACGCGAGCGCGGCCGCGCGCGGCCACGTAGGCGGCGAGCCCCGCGACGTCCTCGTCCGTGAGCGTCGCGAAGTAGAGCGCCACGGCCGCCACCAACACGGCATTGCGCTCGAGCTGCGTCGCGTCGATGTTCTCGAGGTCGTCGCCGGTCGAGTGGATGAACTCGTCCGGCCAGTTGGTGAGGCTCGTGGCCGGCACGCCCACCTGCCGCGGCGTGAACGCGTGGTGGTCGGTCGAGTCGAAGTAGGGAATCATCTGCGCCGCGAACGGCTCGCGCGAGCCCTTGGTGGCGGTGATCTCCCGCAGGAACGGCTGCGGCTGGCCGGTGCCGCGGTTCGTGAGATACGACGTGTTGCCGTCGCGGACGGCGCCGAGCACGCTCTCCATCACGTCCTCGAGCGCGTGCGGCAGGCTCCAGGGCAGCCGCGAGGCGTACTGGACGCGGCCGCCCCAGCTCTGGCGCGCGCCCACCATGTCCTGGTTCACGCTCACGAGCAGCTTCCTGGGCTCGTCGGGGTGGTCGCGGAAATAGCGCGGCTGGCTCGAGAGCTCGTTGACCCACCAGAAGCGGATGTCGCGGCGCGGCCGCGGCAGCGTGCCGTCCTTGACCAGCCGCGCGAGCGCGCGGCCGATCTCGACGAGGTTCGCGCAGCCGCTGCCGTCGTCGTTGGCGGAGGTCATCTCCTCCTGGATGTGCGCGGTCAGCACGATCTGCTGGTCGTGGATCTCGCTGCCGCGGATCCAGGCCTCGACCATCGCCTGCTCGGGCGCCTCCGGATAGTCGGCCTCGACGTCGACCTTGACGCGCAGCGGGGCGCCCGCGGAGGCGAGCTGCTTCTGCAGCCAGAGCCCGCGCCGCGGCGAGATCATGACGGCGAAGCCGGGCGGCGTGCCGTCCTTCACGCCTTCGACGTCCTTCGCCTCGTACGGCAGCTGGGCCCAGGCCACCTGGTCGGGCGCGTCGAGCGGCTCGGGGCGGTTCGTCATCGACGACACGATCCCGAGGGCGCCGCGCCTCCACACCGCCTCGCGCACGACCGCGGACAGCGAGCCGGACGCGAGCACCACCTTCCCCTTCACCTCGCGGCCCGCGTAGTCCTTCTCGGAGGCGCCGGCGCCCACGTCGACGAGCTCCGCGGTGACGTGCGCCGTCCGGCTGTGGTCCGCGATCCCTACCGCCACCTCGCCGTAGTCGGCGAGCTTCGTCGGCTGCGGGTCGAGCAGCCACGCCTCGCCGCTGCGGCACGACCAGCCCTGGCCGTCCCACTTCTGGCGGACGAGCGCGACGTCCTCCAGCCCGGCCGTCGCGGCCGCGCCGCGCAGGTACTCCGCCGCCGCGAAGAAGTCGCGGCTGCCGCCGGTGCGGTGGTAGTGGCTGAGGTGGCGCGCGTGCTCGAACGAGCGGTCGCCGGAGATCTCGTTGACGAGCGCGCGCAGCCGCGCGTCGGGCAGGAAGGGCGAGCTCTGTGCGAGAGCGGCGGCCGGCGCGGCCAGGGCGAGAGCGCCAAACAAGGCAGGGATTCGCAAGCGGATCCTCCTCGGAGCGGTGCGACGGGACGCTAGTCTATTCGAAGGCCTTGCGCACTTCCTCGACGGCGTGCTCGAAGTCGCTGTAGACCAGGATGCGGCCCTTGCGGTCGGCCCAGCCGGCCCGCGCCATCGCGCGGAGCGGCTGCGGCTGCACGCCGCCCAGCACCACCAGGACGTCCGCCCGGTGCAGCCGCTCGAAGGCCGACTCGAGCCCGACGAGGCCGGTCGCGTCGAGCGCCGGCACGGAGCGCAGGTCGAGGATGACCACGCGCACGGCCTTGTCCACCGTCTGCAGCGCCGCCATCGCCTTCTGCGCCGCGCCGAAGAAGAGCGGCCCGGCGATCTCGTAGGCGACGACGCCGCGCGGCAGCTTGCGCGTCAGGCCCATCGGGTGCTCGTCGACCAGCCGCACCGACGAGACCTCCGCCATCCGCCGCATGAAGAGCAGCGCCGCCATCACCACGCCCACCGACACCGCGATCACCATGTCGACGATCACCGTGAGCAGGAAGCAGGTGAGCAGCACGGCGACGTCGGAGCGCGGCGCCACCTTCAGCACGTGCGCGAAGTGGTCGAGCTCGGCCATGTTCCAGGCCACGAACAGCAAGAGCGCCGCGAGCGCCGCCATCGGGAGGCGCCCGAGCAGCGGCGCCGCCAGCACGACGGCCGCGAGTGCTATGAGCGCGTGCACGAACGCGGCGATCGGGGAGCGCGCGCCGGAGCGGATATTGGTGGCGGTGCGCGCGATGGCGCCCGTGGCCGCGAAGCCGCCGAAGAACGGCGCGACCAGGTTGCCGGTGCCCTGCGCCATCAACTCGGCGTCGGGATCGTGCCTGCGGCCGGTCATGCCGTCGGCCACGACCGCCGAGAGCAGCGACTCGATCGCCCCGAGCGCTGCGATCGCGAAGCCCGCCGGCAGCAGCTCCCGCACGAGGGCGAGCGAGAGGACGAGCGGGCGGCCGTCGCCACCGGGCAGCGTCCACGGCAGCAGCGGCAGCGGCGGCAGCTGCGGGATGCCGCGGCCCACGCCTCCCGGGACGGCGTACTCGAAGCGGCTCGCGATCGTGGCGGGATCGAAGCCGCGGAACAGCCAGCCGGCGAGCGCGGCGGCCGTCGCGCCGACGGCGAGCCCCACGAGCGGAGCGGGGAGGCGCCGGTCGAGGCGCGGCCAGAGCGCGATGACGGCCAGCGTCAACAGGCCTATCGCAAGGTCCGGCGCGTGCGCCCCGGGCAGCGCCAGCGCGATCGCCTGCACGCGCTCGACGAAGTGCTCCGGCATCTGGGGGATCTCGAGCCCGAGCAGGTCCTTGAGCTGCAGCGTGGCGATCACGACGGCGATGCCGGCGGTGAAGCCGGTGGTGACCGGGTACGGCACGAACTCGATCATGCGGCCCATGCGCAGCACGCCCATGGCGAACAGCAGCACCCCAGCCATCAGCGTCGCGAGCGCCAGGCCGCCGATGCCGAAGCGGTGCGAGATGGGCGACAGGATCACCACGAAGGCCGCCGTTGGCCCCGACACCTGGAAGCGCGAGCCGCCCAGCAGCGGGATCAGGCCGCCGGCGACGATCGCGGTGTAGAGCCCGTGCTCGGGCGCCACCCCCGAGGCGATCGCGAGCGCCATCGACAACGGCAGCGCCACGATCCCGACCACCGCCCCGGCAAGCAGATCCGCCCGCAGCATCTTGCGCGAGTAGCCCTCGGCCATCACGTGGCGCAGCGCCGACGCCGGCTTCGGCCAGGGCGACGGCGCGACGTCCACGTGGCGGGTCAGGGGCATGGGTCCGCGGGGACGGCTTCGAGGATGCGGGCCGGGGTGAAGGGCAGCGCGCGAAGCCGGCTCGCGGTCGCGCGCGCGATCGCGTTGGCGAGCGCGGCGAGCGCCGCCCGCGCAGCCGCCTCGCCGTGAGCCGCGGCGGCGAAGCGCGAGAGCGGATCGCCGAGCGGCACGAAGCTCACCGCGAGCGGCGGCGCGTCGACCGCGGCGACGGAAGCCATCCGCCGCAGCGACGTCTCGATCGGCCGGCCGGCGTCGTCGAACAGGGTCCCGGAAGCGAGCGCCTGCTCGAGCGCCGAGAGCAGGGCCCGCTCGACCAGCCCGGTCGCCGGGCGCGCGTCAGCGAAGGGTCCGCCCGCCACGACCGCCTGCAGCCGCCGCACGTGGACGGCACCCGTCTCGACGTCCACCGCCACCTCCGCGAACGCCGCGGCCAGCGAGTGGGCCGTATCCGACTCGAGGGGCGTCGCCGTGACGGCCAGCGGCTGGCCGACCCGCAGCGCCGCCGCGCCGATCTCGCCGAAGCTGACCGCCCGGCCGTTGCCGTCCAGGACCTTGCCCTCGGCGAGCGTGGCCTGCGACGGCGGCACGCCCAGCACCTCCGCGCCCGCGGTGCGGATCCGCTCGCGCGCCAGGGCGGCGACCTCCTCGACCGCGCGCCCGGCGGCGCCGCTCGCCTTGGCCT
>Ga0111539_10003993_pt1 | contig 19382 bp, 17 predicted proteins | sample RhiMethybrSRZTD1_FD_79667 | JGI IMG/M metagenome (GOLD analysis project Ga0111539, IMG submission 79667) | Populus rhizosphere microbial communities from Tennessee, USA - Rhizosphere MetaG P. TD hybrid SRZTD1 (version 2) (version 2) | ecosystem: Host-associated > Plants > Roots > Rhizosphere >... | reverse complement strand
GGCCAGGTGCTCGTCGGAGGCTTGCCTCCGAGCCTCGCGATCTCGGGGTCCAGCACGAGCGACCGGGTGACGGTCAACGGGTTGGGCGGGGGCGACACGCTCTCGGGCGTCAGCGGGCTTGCCGCGCTGATTCAGCTCACGTTGGACGGGGGTGACGGAATCGACTCGCTGACCGGTGGCAACGGCGCCGACATACTCATCGGCGGGAATCAGAACGACGGCGTCGACGGAAACGGCGGCAACGACACCGTGTTCCTCGGCGACGGGAACGACACCGCCGTCTGGGATCCCGGCGACGGCAGCGACATCGTCGAGGGCCAGACCGGGAGCGACGTCCTCGACTTCAACGGATCGGCCGGCGCGGAGATCTTCGCCGCGTCGAGCAACGGCGGCCGGCTCCTCTTCACGAGGAACGTCGGGAACATCGTCATGGACGTCGACGACGTCGAAACGCTGAACATCGACGTGCTCGGCGGCATCGACACCGCCACGGTGAACGACCTGGGCCCCACCGATCTCACGAGCGTCGTCGTGAACCTCGCGGTGAACGGTCTCGGCGATGCGGCTGCCGACGCAGTCACCGTGAACGGAACCACTGCGGTCGATCTCGTCAACGTCTCGGGCAGCGCCGGGAGTGTCCTCGTCCAGCAAGTCGCGTACGGAGTCTCGTTGCTGGGAGCCGAGTCGAGCAACGACACGTTCACGGCGAACCTGAGCAACGGCGACGACATCTTCAGCGCGGCGGGCCTTGCCGCCACCTCCTTGCAGCATCTGACCGTCAGCGGCGGCAACGGCAACGACATTCTCGTCGGAAGCCAGGGTGCCGACACGCTGAACGGCGACGCGAACACGGACTACATCGACGGCGGCGCCGGCATCGACGCTCAGACCGGCGGGGAGACCGTCGTCAACGTGCCTTGATTCTCACCCCGTCGAAACGGGTGCGTGCATGCTGATCGTCCTCGCGTTCCTGCTTCTCTTCCTTCTGCCGACGCCCTGGAATCTCGTCGGCTTTCTCGTGGTCATCCCGTTGTGGATCCTCGAGCTGCTCGCGTGGAACCGGAGCATGAAGAACCGGCGGAAGGCGGTCGGCGCCGAGACGCTGATCGGGCGCGAGGCCGTGGTGATGACCGCGTGCCAGCCTCGCGGTCAGGTGCGGATCGGCGGGGAGATCTGGGAGGCTCGCTGCGCTGCGGGGGCGGTGGAAGGAGACGCAGTGCGCGTCCTCGACCTCGACGGTCTGACGTTGATCGTCGAGCCGGTGCTTCCCGGCTAGGCCGACATCGTTTCTCCGGTCGTGCGGCTGGAGCAGCTCGCTCCTCGCTGCGTCGGGTCAGGGCTGCTGTAGGGTGGGTCTCGGCCGGTTCACGCGTGTCGGGGGAGACAGGAGGCACGACGGTGGAGGATCCGATCAGGCACATCGGCAAGGATCGATTGGCTGAGCGTGAAAGCGAAGGGGACGCGAGCCCGCCGAAGAGTGAGCTCGAAGCCGAAGAGGAGCTCCTCGAGGACTGGGACAAGGACGAGCCGAAGTCCTGACCGCGCCGGTCGGGCGTTCGGCCGTGTGAGGCCCCGCGGCCGTGCGGCGTGGGTCCTTTCCATGCCGCGAGGGGCCAGGCGGAATCAGTGACGCGTGCCTCCCGCCGTCGTCGATCCGCCACTCTCGCCGGGTGACGGGCGCGACGTCTCCTCGACGAGGTTGCGCTGGACGAGTGTGAACAGCAGTCCGACAGCGGGTAGCACGATGAGGACGGCGACGCCGAACACGATGACCAAGCCCATCGTCGTCGCGCTCGGGGCGGCCGCTTCGTCGATGGTCAGGCTCTCCGGCAGGACGTAGGGCCACTGCGCGACACCCCAGGCCCAGATCACGGTGGCCACCGCACCGATCGCCAGCGGCCGGGCTCCTCGCCGACCACCGACATGAAGGAGCAGGAGCACGCCGATCCCGCAGAGAAGCGAGAGGATCACGAGCGGCAGTCCGTCGCCGGTGAGGCCGTCGAAGATGTATCGGGCGTCGCGATGGAGCGCGAAAAGTCCGGCGGCTGCAAGCGCGCCGGCGACCACAGCGCCCACGAGCGCACGGGTGGAGAAGTACCGCTCGAGATCGGCCGCGCCCGCACGCCGGGCATCACTCACCAGGAAGACGGCCGCGAGGTAGGCGCCGGTCGCCACGAAGAGCGCCCCGATCAGGAACGAGAGCGGGTTGACCCAGCTCGTCACGGCGTCACCCGCTGAATTCCCGACGGGGACGCGCCCGCCTGCGACCGCACCGACCACCGTTCCCAGAAAGAAGGGCGTGAGCACCGACGACAGCCCGAAGACACTCGACGCCAGGGCCCGGCCCCCGGCGCGACGCGCGCTGTGGTGGAACGCGAATCCGGCTCCCCGCAACACGATGCCGAGCGCGGCGAGGCTGAGCGGGATGAACAGCGTCGAAAAGACGGACTCGAAGGCGGAGGAGAAGCCCGTCCACAGGACTACCAGCACGAAGATCAGCCACACGTGGTTGGCTTCCCAGACCGGTCCGATAGCCCAGTCGACCAGCTCGCGCGGACGCCGGCCGCGCTCGCTCCCGCCCGCGAGCAGGCTCCACAAGCCGGCGCCGAAATCCGCGCCACCGAAGACCGCGTACATGGTCACCCCGACGAGGAGCATGACGGCGACCGCGTCGGCGGAGGTCACCCGGAGGCTCCTGCGAGGTCGGCCGGCGGGCCGGCGTCGGGGCCATATGGGACTTCGACGTCCTGCTCGTCAGCGTCCCGCCAGCGGCGCGACATGGCTCGCAGCACGAGGACGAGCGTCACACCGAGCGCGACGTAGAGCGCAAGGATGGCGACAAGGGTGACCCAGACGCCGCTTGCCTTCGTCACCGCGTCTTCGGTGCGCATGACGTTGTAGACGATCCATGGCTGGCGCCCCACCTCGGTCACGATCCACCCACACTCGAGCGCGACAATCGAGGCCACTCCGGAGACGGCGACCGCACGGAGGAACCAGCGCGATTGGGGAAAGTCCTTCTTCCTCCACCACCCGATGCCGAACCAGATTCCAAGGCCGATCAGGAGCGTGCAGATCCCGACCATGGCGTCGAAAGACAGATGCAACAAGGTGTTGAAGGGGGGGCGATCCTCGGGTGGCACGGAGTCGAGTCCGATCACCTCCGTGCTCGTGCTCCAACCGACCAGAAAGGAGTCGAGACCGGGGATCCCGATGCCGCCCTTCACGCCGTCGGGGGTGCACCTGCCGCCGATGTACTCGGTCACGTGTGTCGAGGTGGTCTGGACGCACTCCATGGCCGCGAACTTGATCGGCTGGTCCTTGGCGATCGCACGCGCTGCGGTGTCGCCAACCGCGAACTGGATCGGGGTCGCGATACAGGCGACCGTGAGCGGGATGAGGAGTCCCAGGCGATGGATGCGGTCACGTCGACCCCGGAGCATCCCGACCGCATAGATGGAGGCGACCAGGAACCCGGTGACGAGGTAGGCCGCCAGGAGCATGTGCGGAACCTCGTAGGGCACCGCCGGGTTGAAGATCACCTTCAGCGGCTCGACCGACGTGACGTCGCCGGTCGTCGGCGAGAAGCCCTGAGGCTGGTTCATCCATGAGTTGACCGCCACGACCGAGAAGGCGCCACCGACGCCGGCGACCACGACCGGCACTCCCGTCCAGAAATGGGCCCACGGGGAGAGGTGCCGCCAACCGAAGATGTAGATCGCGATGAAGATCGCCTCGAGGAAGAAGAAGATGCCCTCGATCGCGAACAGAATGCCGAACACCTGGCCGAAGCGTCCGGTGAATGCCGGCCAGAGGAGCCCGAACTCGAAGGAGAGGACAGTTCCCGTCACGGCGCCGACGGCGAAGGTGACGGCGACCGCCTTCGACCATCGTTGAGCAAGCTTGAGCGCGTCGGGATCGCCGCGCCGCAGGCCCCGGTAGTTCGCGATCAGCATCAACGCCGGCAGTGCGACGCCGAGGGAGGCCAGGATGATGTGGAAGCCGAGCGTGAAAGCCATCTGGCTCCGCGCCGCCTGGAGTGTCGAAGCGAGCATCACGAGCGCCGAGAGGAGTCCACGGCCATCGAGGCCACGTCCGTTCCTCTACTCGCTTTCCACCGTGATCCGTCCGACCCGCTGGTGGCTGAAGGTCGCCCCCGCCCAGTCCACGACGGCCTTCGCGCGATCCTCGTTCGTGGGCAGCAGGGCGAGGTGGACGGTTGCCCAGGCGAGCTGGGCCTTCGTCCCCGTCATCGTCTTCCCGCCGAGCATCTGCACGACCGCGGCCCGCCGCCCGATCGCGGCCATCGTCCCCTTGTCCTTGTACTTGAACGGCTTGCTCTCCTCGCCGGCGATCCGGCGCGCGATCTGCTCGCCTGCGTGCTCACCGGACTGAAGCGCGACCGAGCCGAGCTGGGGGAGGACCTGCTCGGTCTTCGCGTCCACGATCGCGGCGATGTCGCCGAGCGCGTACACCTCGGGGTGCTCGGGGACCGTGAGATCCGGCCCCACACCGATCCGGTTCCCGCGCTGAAGCTCGAGCCCGAGGTTCTGGACAAGGGCGTTCCCCTGCAGGCCCGCGCCCCAGACGAGCGTGTGCGCTTTCAGCTCCTCGCCGTCCTTCAGCGACACGCGGGTGGGGGAGACCGAGGAGACCATCGCGCCGGTCTTGACCTCCACCGTTCTGTCGGCGAGCGCCTTCGCGGTGTATTCACGCAGGTTCGGCTTGAACATGGAGAAGAGCTCCGGGCCGGCCTCGACGAGGATCACCCGCGCCTCGTCCTGCGGGAGAGACGGATAGTCCTTGGCGAAATCCGCGCGGTAGAGCTCTGCGATCGCACCGGCGGTCTCGACGCCCGTCGGGCCTCCGCCCACGATGACGACGTTCAGCGCGCCGTCCTCGACGAGGCTCGGGTCGCGCTCGGCCGCCTCCCAGCGCTCGAGCAGGTGGTCCTTCAGATGGACGGCGTTCGGCAGCGTGTACATCGGGAACGCGTGCTCGGCGGCGCCCTCCGTTCCGAAGAAGTTGACCTCTGCGCCGAGCCCGAGGACGAGGTAGTCGTACGAAAGCGGGCCGATCTCCTCGAAGGTGACCTTCCGCGCGTCCAGGTCGACGGCGGTCACCGTTGCCTTGTGGATGCTCGTGTTCTCCTGCTCCTCGAGCAGGTCGCGGAGCGAATGCCCGACCGCGGTCTGCTCGAGGAGCCCGGTCGCGAGCTGGTACAGAAGCGGCTGGAAGGTGTGGTAGTCGTGGCGATCGACGAGCACGACCTCGGCGTCCGCATGCTCGAGCTTCTTGGCGGCTCCGACTCCGGCGAAGCCTCCGCCGAGGACGAGGACGCGTGGATGCTGCGCGCTCATGTCGTCCCTCCTTCGAGGCCCCAGGTCGAGGCGGTCGATTCCTCCGGGGCGAGTACGATGAGACCCTCGCCCGTCCGGAATGCGTTCGGCGCGCACGTCATCGGCTCGACGGCCAGGCTCCCGCGCGCGACATCCGGGAGCGGGTCTCCCGTGAAGAGCTGCAGATACGGATAGCTCTCGTCCACCCAGAGCGAGAGCGTGGCTCCGCGCTCGGGATCCGTGAGCTCGACGCGGGCGAGCCCGTCCTCTTCGCGCTCGAGGTCGGTGAACGCGTGGTCGAGCTTCGCCGCCCCGATCGGCTTCGCCTTCCCGAAGTCGTAGCTCGTGCCCTTGACGGGCTCCGAGCCCACCGGGATCCCGCGGTCGTCTGTCCGCAGCACCGTGCGGCCCGGCGCTTCGAGGAGCAGTGAGTCGACTTCGGTCCCGAGCGTGAGATAAGGGTGCATCCCGCTCCCGTACGGACAGTGCTCGCGCCCCACGTTGGTCGCCGCAGTGGTCACGCGGAGACCCCGCTCGTCGAGCGCGTACTCGATCCGGAGCTCGAGGGAGAACGGATAGCCGGGCTGAGGGCGGAGAGTGTGCTCAAGGGCGACGCGGTCGTCCTCGCGCTCCGCGATCGTCCAGGAGACCCAGCGCACGAGGCCGTGGATCGCGTTTCGCGACGCGATCTCGTTGAGCGGCAGCTGGTGCTCCGTCCCGCGGAGCTCGTAGGCGCCGTCCTCGATCCGGTTCGGCCAGGGGATGAGCACCTGCCCACGGCCGGAGCGGGCCATCTCCTCGACGTCGTAGCCGTCGAGTACGTCCCTGCCACCGACGGTGTAGGAGCGCAGCCCCGCGCCGACCTCCACGACGACCACCCGTCGCTCCCCGGCGCGTAACTCGATCTGTTCGCCGGACGGGAAGGCACTCGGCATCAAGCTACGGCTGTCGCCGTTTCGACCGTTTTCACGTCCATCCGCTCGAGCAGGCGGTCGCCGACGCGGAGCGCGTTCGCCATCGCCGTCAGCGCGGGGTTCACCGCGCCGATCGAGGGAAAGAAGCTCGTGTCGACGACGTAGAGGTTGTCGAGCTCGTGCGCCCGGCAATCGGTGTTCAGCACGGACTCCGCAGGGTCGGAGCCGAATCTGCACGTTCCCGCCTGGTGCGCGCAGCCGGCCTCGGGGATGTCGTTCTTCATGTAGGCGAAGCGGTGGATCAAGTGCCCCGGGTTCATGTCCAGTTCGCCGACGATCGCCTTCACCTTCTCGTATAGCCGCTTCCTCGCCTCGGAGTTGGTCTCCCTGTAGCTGAGGGTGAGCTTGCCGTCGCGATCGACCGAGACCCGGTTGTCGGCTCGCGGCAGATCTTCTGTCGAAAGCCAGAAATCGATTGCATGGCGCGCAATTCGGTCGAGGCTCCACTGCGGCGCCAGCTTGGTCTCGACCGGCTTCTCTCCGCGGAACATAGGCGCCTGCGACTTCCCCACCATCTGGACGTTGCCCAGCGGATAGTCGAAGTCGTCCGACCGGAAGTAGAAGTCGTTCAGCCCGAGCGTCTTCTGGTAGACGGTGGCGTTCTCCTCGCGTGAGAGGGCCAGCACGGCGGCGCTGTCGTGGAACATGAAGTTGCGCCCGACCTGATCAGAGCCGTTCGCGAGCCCGTTCGGGTGCTTGTCGGTGGCGGAATCGAGCAGGAGCTTCGCCGAGTTGGCGGCGCCGCACGAAACGACGACGAGCTCTCCCGCGAACGTCTCAGTGTCTCCGCCCTGCTCGACGACGACCCCGGTGACGGCCGTGCCCGTCTTGTTCGTCTCCAGCCGAACCGCCTTCGCGTTTGTCAGCAGGGTGACATTGGGATGCTCGAGCGCCGGGCGAACGGCGATCACCTCGGCGTCGGACTTCGCATGGACGAGGCACGGGAAGCCGTCGCAGTTCGCGCAGCGGATGCACCTCGAGTAAGGGAGGTTGGACTCGTCCAACAGGATTCCGCACGGCGCGTGGAACGGGTTGTAGCCGGCGGCGGCCAGGTCGTCCGAGAGCTGCTGGATGCGCGGCTCGTGCGAGACGGCCGGGTGCGGATAGTCACCACTTGCATCCGGCTCGGTCGGGTCCTCGCCCCGCGCCCCGTGAACCTCGTAGAGGTGCTCGGCCTGCGTGTAGTAGGGCTCGAGCTCGTCATAGGAGATGGGCCAGGCAGGCGAAATCCCGTCGCGGTGTTGAAGCTCGCCGAAGTCCTCCTTGCGCAAGCGATAGAGCGCGGCGCCGTAGAGCTTCGTCGCGCCGCCCACGAAGTAGTGGATCTGCGGCTGGAACGCCCTGCCCTTCGCGTCGTACCAGGTGTCCGCCGAGACGTAGCGGTTGTCCACGAACACGCTCTGCGCAAGCCAATTCTCCGGCTCCCGTGTGAGCCAGTCGCCGCGCTCGAGGAGGAGGATTTTCTTTCCCGAAGGCGCCAGCCGATGGGCAAGCGTGCCGCCTCCCGCGCCGGTACCGATGATGATGATGTCGTAAGAGTCCATGTGACCTCCTCAGGCTGGGCTCGAGACAGGGGTGCAGGGGCGCCCGCCTCTCATCTCGAGGCGCCTCTCAGTACTCCGCCAGCATCTCGGGGACGATGATCCGCGCCGCCGCCTCGATCAGCGCGAGGTGCGAAAACGCCTGCGGGAAATTGCCGAGATGACGACCCGTCGCGGCGTCGAACTCCTCGGCGTAGAGGCCGAGCGGCGAGGCGATCCGGAGCAGCCGCTCCATCAGGTCGCGAGCCCGCTGGAGCTCGCCGACGATCGCGAGCGCGGACACGAGCCAGAAGGAGCAGATGAGGAAGGTGCCTTCCTTCCCGGAGAGCCCGTCGTCGGTCTCGTCCGTCCTGTAGCGGAGGACGAATCCGTCCTCCGTGAGGTCGTCGGCGATCGCCTCGACGGACTTGCGCAGGAGCTCGTCGTCACCGGGCAGAAAGCCGAAGATCGCGGCAAGGAGGGTGGAGGCATCGAGGGCCTCCGTCTCGTAGTGCTGGCGGAGCACGCCGCCCTTCGCGCCGTTCTCGAGGATGTCGGCATGGATCTCGTCCGCAACGCCGCGCCACTTCCCCTGCAGCTCGGGGTCGCCGCGGATCTCGGCGAGCTTCGCGGCGCGGTCGAGCGCGACCCAGCACATGAGCTTCGAAGAGACATAGTGCTGCGGTTTCCCGCGCGCCTCCCAGATTCCCTGGTCCGGGTTCTTCCAGACTGAGGTGGCGCACTCGGCCTGCGTCTGGACGAGCGGCCAAAGCCGGCGCGCCAGGCGGTCGCTGTGCACCGTGTGCAGCAGAATCGAGTCGAGCACCGCGCCGAAGACGTCGTTCTGGCGCTGGTCGTACGCTCCGTTCCCGATGCGGACGGGCCGTGCGCCCGCGTAGCCGGTGAGGTCGTCGAGCGTCGACTCGGTCAGGTCCCGCCGACCATCGATCCCGTACATGATCTGCAGCGAGCCGTCCTCGGTCGGCTCGAGGTCGGCGACGAACTCCATGAACTCGTCCGCCTCCCAATTGAGGTTCAGGAAGTGGAGGGCCTGGAGCGTGAAGGTCGTGTCGCGGATCCACGTATAGCGGTAGTCCCAGTTCCGCTCGCCGCCCGGGGTCTCCGGGAGCGACGTCGTGAGCGCCGCGACAGTTGCGCCGGTCGGCATGTAGGTCAGCCCCTTGATCGCGAGAGCGGACCGTTGGATCGGCTCGCGCAGGCGGTGGTCGGGGATGCGGGCGGAATTCAGCCAGTTGCGCCAGTAGCGCGTGGTCGCGGCGATCCGTGCCTCGGCGTCCTCGACATCGCCGGGTGCGGCGAGCGCCTCCGCCCACGAGAGCGCGCAGAATGCCTTGTCCCCCGCGTGGAGGACGTGGCGGCCGCGAACGCGGTCGCCCTCGATCCCGAGCGCGAGATCAGACTTGAGGCGAAAGGTTTGGCCGGCGCCGGTTGCATCCGCCGTGTGGCGATCGTCGTCGTGCATCGTCCACTCCGCCGGGGCTCGTCCGTAGTCGAAGACCGGCTCGCACACGATTTCCAGCTCCACCTGTCCTTCGAGACACTCGACGGTGCGCACGAGCATGTGGTCGGCGTCGTCATCAGCGGGCGGGCGTGTGTGCGGGGTGATCTGGTCTTCGTGGTTCCACGGGCCGATGGTCAGCGCGTCGCGGACGAGAACCCAGCCCGACGGCGTCTTCCACGTCGTCAGGAGGACGTTCGTCCCCGCGTCGTAGACGCGCGCTGTGGGGTGGTTGAATCCGAACGGCGCGAAGCGGAAAAAGCCGGCCTGGCGATCGAGCAGGTTTCCGAAGACGCTGGGCGAGTCGAAGGAGGGAATGCAGAGCCAGTCGATCGCCCCGTCCGCCGCGACGAGCGCGCCCGTATGGCAGTTGGACAGGAACGCGTAGTCCGCGATGGGCGGGAAGGGCGAAGGGGCGGCCGCGCTCTGGGGCGCCGCCTTGGCGGGCGCGTCAGTGCTCATGGTCGATCCACGGCGCGTGCCAGCGGCCGTGCCCGGCGAGCAGTGTCTGGGCCTCGTCGGGGCCCCACGACCCCTGTGCGTAGGGCTGGACCGGCGGCGGAGAGTCGAGGAGCGGCTGGAAGATCCGCCACGTCTCCTCCACGGCGTCCTGCCGCGTGAAGCGAATGCTGTCCCCGCTGAGGGCGGCATGGAGGAGGACCTCGTACGGGGTCGCACCTTCGCCTCCCTGCTCAGAGAACTCCACGTCGAGGACGACCTGGCCGGGCCCGTCCGCACGATGGGCGGCAAGCTCGAGCCGGATTCCCGTCGAGGGATCGAGCTTCACGATCAGCTGGTTGGGCTCGACGTGCCCTTCGAATGCCTTGAACCCGAGGCGGGGCGGGTGCTTGAAGACCAGCCGGAGCTCGGTCTGGGTCATCGGGAGCCGCTTGCCCGCCCGGATGAAGAAGGGCACGCCCGCCCAGCGCCAGTTTTCGATCTCGAGGCGCAAGGCGGCGAATGTCTCGGTCGTCGAATCGGGCGCGACGCCGTCGATCGAGCGATAGCCCTCGTACTGGCCGCGGACGTAGTGCTCCGGATCGGCCTCCTTGATCGCGCGGAACAGGCCGACCTGGGCATCCTTGATCGTCTGCGGGTCCCCGCGTGACGGGGCCTCCATCGCGCAGAGGGAGACCACCTGCATGAGGTGGTTGACGACGACGTCGCGCAGGGCTCCGACCGGGTCGTAGAAGTGCCCGCGGTCATCGACGCCGAAGTCCTCGGCCATCGTGATCTGGACGGACTCGACATAGTTCCGGCTCCAGATCGGCTCGATCAGCGAGTTCGCAAACCGGAGGTGGACGATCTCGTCGATGCCCATCTTCCCGAGGTAGTGGTCGATCCGAAAGAGCTGGTCCTCGCGGATCGAATGGTGCAGCTCGTCCGCGAGGGCGCGCGCGGATTGAAGGTCGTGACCGAATGGCTTCTCGACGACGACGCGCGCATTCTTCGTCAAGCCGGCGCCGGCGAGCCCTTTCACGACCGTGCCGAACAGGAATGGGGGGATCTCGAGGTAGAAGACCGGCAGGGTTGCGCCTTCGATCGCATCCGCGACCCGTCCGTAGGTCGCGTCGTCGCCGAAGTCGCCGGCCACGTACGAGAGGCGCGAGGCGAAGCGCTTGAAGATCTCCTCGTCGAGCTGCTCCCCTGTGGCGACGATCGAATCGCGCGCGCGGTCGATCAGCTGGTCGACCGACCAGTCGTCGACCGCGACGCCGAGAATCGGACAGTCGAGCAGTCCGCGCTTCTCGAGCCGATAGAGCGAGCGAAAGGTCATGACCCTGGCCAGGTCGCCGGTGATCCCGAAGATCACGAGCCGGTCGGCAGGCCGCCCTTCGAGCTGCAAGATCTGAACTTCCGGGTCGGCGGTGGGTGCTTCAGCGGTCACACGTCCTCCTTCCTGCGAGTCGCAGCGCGCGTAGGCAGCTCATGAGGCCTCCGTCAGGGGCTCCACTGAGAGAAGATCGAGCCCGAGCTCGTGGATGCGCTCGATGAAGCCGTGCAGCTGAGCCTGGTCGATGACGAGGCCCGTGATGACCGTTGTGCCTTGCGCCCTTTCCATCTCCATGCCGTGGAACAGGTAGGCGAACCGGTCGTCCAACTCGCCTCGAACGACCAGCCTGTATCTCCCGTCGCGTACCGCGCCCACAGGGATCACCGCCGGAGCCTTGCGCACGAATAGGTGAGCGAGCCGGATTGCGATCCCGGTTCACCTAGGTGGACCGGAGGGCCGAACTGGCGCTAGCGCCAGCAGGCGCGACAGCGCGGTGATGCTGCTAGAGGATGCCGAGCGCGCGTGCCTCCTTGAGCGCGGCCGCGCGGGACGTGACGCCAAGCTTGCGAAAGATCGATCTGGTGTGGCTGTGAATCGTGTTGTGCGACAGGTAGAGCTCGCGGCCGATCTCGCGCTCGGTCAGGGGCCCGGTGAGCATGCGCAGAACGGCCCGCTCCCGGTCTGTCAGAGCGAGCGTCCGGTTCCGACGACGGGGCCGAGGAGAGTGCTGCAGACCCCGTAGCCGCTCGCGCAGGACGCCTGGGTCGCGACAGGACTGGATCGCCTGCTCGGCCTCGTCGATCGCGGAGGCGGCATCGGCCTCCCGACCAAGGCGCCGAAGCAAGCGGGCCTCGAAGATCAGCGCGTTCGCGACCTCGAGCGGCGAGCCGAACCGACGGAGGACGGAGATTCCGCGAGCAGTTGCGGACAGTCCGTCGTCCACCCGGCCGCCCGCCGCCAGCGCGGCGCCGACGGCGACATCCACCTCTCCTTTGACCCGTGCGACCTCGTGCTCCTCGGCGAGCTCACGGGCGCGCCCGGCAAGTCGGCTCTGCTCGGCCGTCGCCCCGTGCTCCCCTGCGATCAGCGACCGATACGCAAGGGCCGAGGTGGTGATGAGCCACCGTCCTTCCCGTTCGCCGACCTCGGCGGCCTCTGCGAACCAGCGATCGGCCGTCGCAAGATCTCCCCGGTGGTAACAACCCTGCGCGAGCGACCAGCAGACGGCCGGGCGGTAGGGTGAGCCCGGTCCGTGGCGCTCCGCCGCGCGCAGGGCGGCTTCGTATCCAGCGTCGACATTTTCCCATTGGAACGCGGCACGCACCGCGTCCGCGTCGGTGTCGAAAGAGCGGCCCGGCTCGCCGGACAGACCCGCCGAGTCCGAGGCCAGGCCCGCCTGCACGAGCAGCAGGGCCGGGCTGTCGCGCACGAGCTCCTGCGGGAAGCGGTCGAGCCAGCCGGCGACCGTCGCCTTTGCGCCGGCAGAGGCGATTCGCTCCCACAGTGGCGAGATGAGCGCCGTCGCCTCCACGAATGCGCCTGCCTCGAGCGCATGGTCGATCGCCGCCTCTGGGAGATCGCGGTCGCGGTGCCAGACGAAGGCGCGGTGGTGGAGCGTCGAGACGATCTCCGGCTCGCGGTGCTGGAGCTCGACACGCAGGAGCTGGGCGAAGAGGCGGTGGAAGCGAAACCACTCGTTCTTGTGGTCCAGCGGCACGAGGAAGAGATTCGAGCGTGAGAGCTCGACGAGCTGCTCGCGCGATCCGTCCCGTTCGAGCACGGCGTCGCAGAGCGGGCCACTCAGGCGGTCGAGGATGGAGGAACGAAGCATGAGGGTCCGGAGCTCCGGGCTGTGCGCTTCGAGCACCTCATCCACGAGGAAGTCGATGACGTATCGGTTCGAACCTCCGAACTCGCGGGCGAAGGCGCCGCGATCTTCCACGCCGACGAGCGAAAGTGCCGCGAGATAAATCCCCGTCGCCCAGCCTTCGGTTCGCTCGACGAGGAGCTCGATGTCCGCGCGTGCGAGGCCGAGCTCGAGCCGCTCGTTCAGGAGCTCCTCCGCCTCGTCCACGGTGAACTTCAGGTCGTCGGCGCGCACTTCGAGCAGCTCGCCGTGCGCGCGCAGGGCGCCGAGTGGAAGTGCGGGCTCGCTCCGCGAGGCGAGAACAATGTGGAAGGTGGCCGGGGCGTGTTCGATGAGCCAGGCAAGGGTGTCCCGTGCGGGTCCGCTCGAGATGCGGTCGAAGTCGTCGAGGATGAAGACGACGTCGCCCCGACCGGAAAGCTCGTTCACGAGCTGCGGGAAGATGAAATCGGTGATCCGCTCGGGCTCGACGGTCTGCAACGACAAGCTCTCGTCCAGGCCCGGGCAGGCTTGCCGTAGCGCGTCGAGGGCATGGGCCCAGAGGACTCCGGGGTCGTTGTCCCCCTGCTCGAGCGTCAGCCACGCAACGGGTCCCATCGTCGCCTGGGCTTCGCGCCACATCCCGAGCAGCGTCGTCTTTCCGGACCCTGCCGGCGCCGCGACCACGATGAGCTTGACGCTCGGCCGGGGCTGCAACCGCTCGAGGAGCCGATGGCGCACCACGCTATGGGCACGTGCAGCCGGGGCATCGAGCTTGGTCGCCACCAGGGGTGGTGAGCTGGCCCGGCCCGACCGGATCGACGTGCTCGCCATCCTCTCCTCTCCCGACCCCCAGATCAGGGAAAGGCTATCGAGGTGGTGGTCGAGGTCAAGGGTCGCCGCCCTTCGCTTCACCACACATTCACCCAGGTGAACCAGAGGATCTGCCGCGCCGCTCACCTAGCGATGCACGAAACTCGGCCGGCATGGCGACCCGTGTCGAGAACTCCGTCGTCGCTGTCGCCGAGGCCGTGAAGAATCAGCTATGAGCGCCGTTACGACCGATCCGGTGTCAGACCGTCAGCCGAACGATCCCGTCGAGCAGTATGAGCGTGCCCAGCGCAAGCGCCGTGATGAAGGTCAGCAGCTCTTCGTTTGCCGCGATCCACGTCTTCGCCCGCCCGATCACGTCGTCGGCGCGCGCTCCAAAGAGGAGGTACACCGTGACGGGGACGGAGACGACGAGGGTGGACACGACGACGTAGACGACCGCCAGACCGATGTTCTCGGCCGGACTCAGGCTGTCGAGGGCGACCGTCGAGGCCGCGAGGATGGTCAACGCGAAGCGCTTCGCCCCAAAGCCCAGAGGGAGGCCGATGCCGAAAGCGGCGCGGGGGCTCAGACGAGCCAGCCTCGCGAACAAAGCCTCCGTCCGCGGAGAGCTCTCCGCCCGGCGAGGGTGATGGGGAGGCCGCGCGCGCGCGGCGATCACGAGCAAGAGGGCCCCAGCCCCGACCTCGAGATACGCCGTCGCCGTCTCGTGTCCGCCTTCGCTCAATGCCGAGCCGATGAAGAATGCGACGAGAAATGCGACGGCCTGGGCGCTGACGAACGCGACTCCGAACGCAGCTCCGTTCGTCCGCCCGCGCCCGCTGCCGAGCACGACCAGCGTTGCCAGCAGCGTGACCGGACTGGCGGTCGCCAGGAGGCCGTACAGGATGATCCGCGCTGCGTCGTGCATCGTCTGCCAGTTACCGCAGCACCGGGTCTTCGGAGCGCTCCCGGCGCGGGCGATGCCAAGCTTCGCTTGCACGGCCTGGCGGTGCAATCGAGACGGCGGCACGCGGAGGAAATCTGGAACCGCCGCGGTGACCGGACCACAGTGATCCCTTGACCGCCCTCCGTCACGACCCGACGCCGGATGGGCCCAAGTCGGCCGGGCTCGTTCTCACGTCGCTGATCCTCGTCGCCGCGGTCGCGAACCTGAACCTGGCAGTCGCCAACGTCGCACTGCCGTCCATCGGCGAGCATTTCGAGTCGAGCCAGACGGCGCTCGACCTGGTCGCTGTCGGATACTCGCTCGGGCTCGCCTGTTCGGTGCTCTGGCTCGGGGCGCTCGGAGACCGCTACGGCCGCAAGCTGATGCTCGTCGCTGGGACCGTCTTCGCGGTCCCGGCCTCGCTGATCGCCGCCTGGGCGCCCTCGGACGTCGTGCTCATCTTCGCCCGCATCGGCGGGGGCCTTGCCGCCGGCATGGCCTATCCGACGACGCTCGCGCTGATCACCGCGCTCTGGACCGGGCCGGGAAGGACGAAAGCCATCGCGCTCTGGTCGGGCATCGGCGGGGCCATCGCCGCCCTCGGGCCGCTTTTCTCGGGCCTTCTCCTCGAGCATTTTTGGTGGGGATCGGTGTTTCTCTTGACCCTCCCTCTCGCCGTCCTCGCAATCGTCATGGCGATCGTGCTGGTTCCCGCCCATGTCAACGAGGGCACGGAGCCGGTGGACAACCTCGGCGGAGTCCTGTCGCTCGTTCTCGTCGGAGCGTTGATCCTCTCGATCAACTTCGCACCGGTACCGAACAAGGGGACGTTGACTGTCGCCCTCGCGCTTGTCGCGCTGCTCGCGCTCGTGCTCTTCTACGTCCGCCAGCGGCGAGCCTCGAATCCCCTCTACGACCTCGACGTCGCGGCGCGCCCGCCGTTCTGGGTGGCCGCCTGTGCCGGGATCATCGTCTTCGGCTCCCTGATGGGCGCGATGTTCGTCGGCCAGCAATACCTGCAGAACGTCCTCGACTACTCCACGCTCGAGGCCGGCCTCGCGATCTTGCCCGCGGCCTTCTGCATGGTGCTCGTAGCGCCGCGGTCGGCGAAGATCGTCGAGACGCACGGTGCCCGCTTCACCCTGCTCCTCGGTTACGTCTTCGTCGTTCTCGGCTTTCTCACGATGCTCGTACTCTGGAAGGAAGACGCCTCGTATTGGAAAGTGGGTCTGGGGTACGCCTGCGTCGGGATCGGAGTCGGGCTGGCCGGGACACCCGCTTCCCATTCCCTCACCGGCTCCGTGCCCGTGTGGCGGGCAGGGATGGCGTCCGGGACGGCAGACCTGCAGCGCGATCTGGGCGGCGCGGTGATGCAGTCCATCTTCGGCGCGTTGCTGACCGCCGGCTACGCGTCGGCAGCCTCGAGCCAGATCGCCGCGTCGAACCAGTCCGTCTCGGACAACGTTGCGGGACAGCTGACGAAGTCCTTCGACGGCGCCGAGGCGATCGCGAAGCAGTATCCGCAGGATGCGAGCCAGATCACCGCGGCGGCGAAGACCTCGTTCCTGCAGGGTGACCAGTGGGCCTATCTCGCTGGAATCGTCGCGGTTTTGCTCGGCGCTCTGATCGTGGCCCGGTTCTTCCCCCGCTTCGAGCGCGAGCAGGAGCTGCTCGCCTCCTACCAGGCGGAGAACGTGCGAGCCGCGGAGCAGGAGGTGGGAACAGCCCCGCCGAACATCAGCCCCGCATGACGAGCGCCGCTTCCGAACAACCCGAGGAGCGCCTCGTCATCGAGCCGCGCTGGCCGATCGCAGTCGCGCTCGGATTCTTCATCGCGGTGTCGATCGTCCTGCGGATCGCGGTGCCGGAGCGCTCGTCGCTTGGGCCGTACTGGCTGATCCCAGCGGTCGAGGTCGGACTTCTCGTTCTGCTGCTCGTGGCGGATCCCGCGCGCGTGGGTGGTCACAGGCGTTGGCTCAGGCGGCTCGCGATCGCGCTCGTCAGCCTGCTTGCCTGCGCGGCGCTGACCTCGACGGTCAAGCTGATCGTCGACCTCGTCGAGGGCACGAAGGTAACCGAGTCGGCGAGCAACCTGCTCGCCTCGGGTGCCCTCATCTGGCTGGGCAACGTGCTCGTCTTCAGCCTCTTCTATTGGCTGATGGACAGCGGCGGGCCGCTCGCGCGCTACCTGGGCGAGCGGCCGTATCCCGACTTCGCCTTCACGCAGCAGCTGAGCCCGGAGCTCGCGCCGCCCGGCTGGCGGCCGACGTACGTCGACTACCTCATTCTCGGTCTGACCACGTCCACGGCTTTCAGCCCGACGGATGTGATGCCCCTGACCTGGTGGGCCAAGCTCACGATGGCGCTCCAGTCGCTCATCTCGCTGGCCGTGGTCGGGCTCGTGATCGCGCGCGCGGTCAATGTCTTCTCCTGACGGAATCGTGAGCAGGCGACAGCATCTCATCGAGTTGTTCTCGACGATCCTGCTCGCCGTCGCTGCGCTCGCGACTGCCTGGAGCACCTACCAGTCCACACAGTGGAGAGGTGAGCAGGCGGTGAGCACGAGCAAGGCGACGGCGTCGCGTATCGAGTCGTCCGAAGCGGCCACGCGGGCCGGTCAGCTGACGCAGGTCGACATCGCCACGTTCGTCCAGTGGACCAACGCGCATGTCGCCGGCGACGCCGACCTCGCCGAGTTCTACCGCCATCGCTTCCGTCCCGAGTTCGAGCCCGCATTCGACGCCTGGCTCGCGACGCGGCCCCTCACGAGCCCCGATGCGCCCTTGACTCCGTTTGCGATGCCGGAGTACCGCGTCTCCGAGCTCGTTCGGAGCTCCGAGTTGAACGCGCAGGCGGGCCGGTACTCGGACGACGCGGGGTCCGCCAATCAGCGTGCGGACAACTACGTGCTGGCCGTGGTCATGCTCGCGGCCGCGCTCTTCTTTGCGGGGATCTCGACGAAGCTCCGCGTCGAGCGCCAGCGCGAGGCGCTGCTCGTGCTCGGCTGGCTCATCCTTTTCGGCACGGCGATCTGGCTGAGCACGTCGCCGGTGCAAATTTCGGTCTGATCCCCTAGGCCGCCTGTGGGTGGGGAGCGATGGGGCTGTCCGGCGCGGTCTCCTCGCCCTCCCGTGCGCCCTCGGACACCGACGCGATCAGCACCGCGCCGAAGAGCGCGAGCCCGAGGCCTACGATCGCGAGTACGACATGCCAGGCCGGTGGCTGGTCGAGCCGCTCCTGCAGCACGAGCACGCCGAGCAGCACGCTGACCACCGGATTGGTCACCGAGACGGTGGCCACGGACGTGACGAGCTTTCCGGTCGCCAGTGAGAGCTGCTGGATGTAGAAGCCGCCGAGCCCTCCGATCGCCATCACCCAGAGCTCCCAGCCCCCGAGAACGCTTGCGACTCCGTCCGAATGCAATTGCTCGACGACCGGCTTCATGAGCGTCGCCGACACCCCGTAGAGGATTCCCGCGATCGTGCCGTAGACCGCCGCCTGCGCAGAGAGATCGCCTCGGCGCCCGAAGAGGAGGAGGCAGGCGCAGATCGCTCCGAGGATGACGAAGGCCGAGAGCCACGCCGAGCCGGGCGCGTTGTCCAGACCCCCCGCTGGATCTCCGAAGCTCGCGAATACAGCGAGCCCGACGACGACCACCCCCGCCCCGAGGATTTGGCGCCTGGTGATCGTTTGATTCGTGAGGAAATAGCCGAGCGGCATCGCCCAGATCACCGTGGTCACGAGCAGGGGCTGGATGATGGCGACCCGACCCCGGTCGAGAGCAGCCGCCTGCAAGACGACGCCGACGAGCTGGGCGCCGAGGCCCGCGAGCCAGACCTTGTTCGTCAGGAGACTGGCGAATGCCTTCGGGTTCCCGCCCGCAAACTCAGAGCCCATTGTCGCGCGCTGCCACAGGGTCGCCGCGAGCGCGAACGACGCAGACGCGAGGATTGCCAGGACAGCGGCTACTTCGTCCACGGCGCTCTCGTCCCGTCGTCATCCATCTCGACGAAAATAAGGCCTGCGCCGCCCTATTTCCAGCCGCAGGTCCGCCGTCCGGAACGGCCACGAGAATTCCAGCGGAGGTCGGTAGGCGACGAAAGGAGCGTGCATGACGACCACGACTACAGCAAGAGCGGGACGAGGATGGGTGCGGTTCGCGGCCATCCTCCTGATCGTCGCGGGGGTGATGCAGTTCCTCGACGGGCTCTGGGCGATCCGGACGCAGGACACCGCCGTCGACGCCCTCTTCTGGAACAACAACCTCGAGGCGTGGGGCTGGCTCTACCTCATCGTGGGCATCGGCCTGGTCGTGACGGGCTACTTCATCTTCCAGCGCGCGGCCTGGGCGTTCGGTGTGGGCATCTTCGTCGGCTGCATCGGCGCGGTGCTGAACATCTTCTGGATCTTCAGCTACCCGCTCGCGAGCGTCCTCATGATCACGCTGAACCTGCTCGTGGTCTACGCGCTCACGACGTACGGAGTCGACGACCTGCAGTACTGAGCCGGGGGCCGCGCCAAGCTGCTCGCCGGACCGCTCGGCGAGCAGCTCGAAGCGGTTGCGCTAGCCGCGGACTTTGCTCGTGAGGGCGCCGACGAGCTCCTGGGACTCCTCGGACACGACGCCCGTCGGCCTATCGGGCAACCCTGC
>Ga0111539_10003987_pt1 | contig 19395 bp, 13 predicted proteins | sample RhiMethybrSRZTD1_FD_79667 | JGI IMG/M metagenome (GOLD analysis project Ga0111539, IMG submission 79667) | Populus rhizosphere microbial communities from Tennessee, USA - Rhizosphere MetaG P. TD hybrid SRZTD1 (version 2) (version 2) | ecosystem: Host-associated > Plants > Roots > Rhizosphere >... | reverse complement strand
GTGCATCTCGCGTGGCGCACACGTGTAGAGCAGCAGCAGCGGCGACCGAGGTCGTTTGTTGTCCGCCCAATCGTTGTGTTCGCACCACCGGCCGCGATGGGCGGCATCGGCATCCAACTGGTTCGGATCCGGCCATCTGCTGTCCGCTCGTTGCTTGGCCGTCCCGCCATCGTCTCCGCGCCAACGGCTGTCTACTACGGCCCTTCCGTCCACCTTGTTCGCCGCCGCCCGGTCGCAGTTCGGTATCTGCTGCGGCGACCGACAGTTGTTCGGCTCGCCGTCGAGATTTACGGGCCTGTCACCACGTTGGCCCGCAACAAGCCGCGGCGTACCACCACCCTGCTGCGCAAACCGGTTGTTGTTCGCCTTGCGGTCGAAATTTATGGCCCAAGCGTCTCGCTTGCGCGTAACAAGCCGCGACCCACAACCAAAAAGCTTAGGCCGCCGGTCGTCATTGACCTCAGGCCGCAGGCGTATTACCTGTCACTAGCGCTGGCGTACTCGCGGCGTGGCCGACCGCGTTCGCTCTACGTGGTCGCGGCGGTTGTCGATCGTCGCGTCCATTTCGGCCCCTCCACCACCCTCGCGTATTCGCTCCGCGGACGGACGATGGCCGGGGTCCGACCGCCTCGGTTCGTTCTTGCGCCAGCGCTCGTACGAGCGATCTCGGTGCATCTGGCGTATAGCCGCCGTGGGATCACAATCAGCGGTCTCGGCGCTCCTGTGTTCGTCAGCGCAGCGGCTGTTCAGCGTCCGCCGCAAATCCATCTCGCCTACAGCCGCCGTGGACAAACGATCGCGCGGATCTTCCCGCCCGAAAGCGTCGCTGAGGTCACGACACAGACGTTCTTCCTCAACGTCAGCCTCGCCTACTCGCGCCGCGGCACCGCTCGCTTCCGGCTTGTCCGTCCAGTGGTGGTCGCTGCAGCCGCGGTCGTTTACTCCGGTCCCGCTGTCACGTTGGCGCGGACACCACAGCGCTACCTGTTGGCCCGCACGCATCTGCTGGCCCCCGCCACGATCATCGAGATCGCGGCGTTTGGCGAAATCGGCGTCCAACTCGCTCGTATCCGGCCCGCCCAGACGCGTTCGCTGCTACGACCGCCGACCGTTGTCACCCCGGCAGCGGTCACATACCAACTCAAGGTTGCGCTGGCGTACTCACGCCGTGGTGTTGCGAAGTCACGGCTGCGTATCCCAGTCGTCATCGACCTGCGTCCGCAGACCAGATACCTGGCGGTCAGCCTTACGTATCAGAGCCGACGGCCTGGCGTTGCAATTCTGTTCCCGCCGACGGTTGTTACGGCCGGGCCACCACGGACGGTCTATCTGTCGATCAACCTCACGTACTCACGGCGAGGGCGCCCTCGCTCGATTCTCCGCAAGCCGGTTGTCGTCGCGCCAGTCCTTGCTCGTCGCGCACTTATCAAGCTCGCGTACTCGCGTCGTGGACGCCCGATCTACAAGCTTCGCCCACCGACGCGGGTCTTCCCATTCCGAGCGCGCGCAATCGATGTCACGCTCGCACCGCAGAAGCGCGGTCGCCCAAGCTCGCATTTGGAGCCGCCGGTCGTTGTTTACGCGTTCACCGCGCGGCCGACCAAGATCGAGCTGGCCTATAGCCGACGTGGTCGCCCGGTCTACCGGCTCAAGCCACCGACTGTTGTTTTCCCGTTCTTCGCGCGTCACATCGCGGTCTACCTCGCGCCGCAGTCGCGTGGCAAGACCCGCCCGTTCCTGCAGCCGCCCACGGTTGTCTTCGAACGCCAGAATCTGCGCACCCGCGTTGTCCTGACGTACTCGCGTCGCGGACGGCCGCTCTCGTTCCTGCTACCGCCCACCAAGGTTGCCCCGTTCTTCGCACGGGCTATTCAGGTCACGCTGGCACCGCAGGCACGTGGCGTCATCAAGAGCTTCGTCTTCCCGCCGAAGGTCGTCGGTGTCTTTACCGCCCGCCCGACCAGCGTCACGTTCGCCCACAACGCGCCAAAGCCGGTCACCTATCACCTCGGCTCTCCGGTTGTTGTCGCAACGCCAGAGCCGGTGCTGTATCCGGTCTCGGTCACGCTTGCCTACTCACTTCGTGGCAAGCCGATCTACTTCATCCAGCCGCCGATTGTCCTGGTCTTCGTCCCCGATGAAGGTGAGGTTTGCGGCGACGACGAGCCTGGATCACACGTCGATGGTGGCGACGAAGCGATCGTCGAGATCTGTGCTGACGACGAGCAAACCATGACCGTTGAAGGAATGTCCTCACCCGGAGTTAGCATCTGCGGTGATGACGACACCCTCGGGACGGTCGAAGGCTCCGATTCCGAATTCGCGTAAGGAGAGCTAGATGGCCGATTACATCCAAGGGGTGCCGATCAGAATCAACGACACTTTTCGTGTCGCGGGCACAGCGACCGATCCAACCCAGGTCGTTTACACGATCTTGGGACCGGACGGAACACTCACGACCTACATCTGGCCGGGCGCCCCCGAGGTTACGCATGTGGGGGTTGGCCAGTTCCAGCTGGCGCTATCGCCACCGTCGCTGCCTGGTCCGTACAACTACGACGTTGACGCGACCGGCACGGTTGTCGCATCTAGGACTGGGTCGTTCACGGTTCTGCCCAACGTCGCAACTGGTCCGAGTGTGCCGTGGGCGGTACCAGGGCCGTGTTCTCCCTGGGTGTCCTCACAGGACGTGTGGAATTGCTGTGGACAACCCACAATGTCGGTGGATGGTGTTGAGTGCAACATCGACTTCACCGCCGAAGCAATGGCTGCCTCACAGGTGCTGTTTGAGCTGTCGGGCCGTATGTACGCAGGTGCCTGTGAGCAAACAGTACGTCCCTGTTCAAGCCGGAACGCCTGCGGCGTCCAGGTGCTCTCTCGTGGCTACGTGATCAACTGGGGGGGCAGCTTCTGGAACAACAGCGAGTCGTCTGCCTGTGGCTGTCAGCCGCTCTCACGGGTACTCCTGCCTGGCTATCCGGTGCGGGAGATCACCGAGGTCAAAATCGACGGTGACGTCGTTGACCCGGACACGTACAGGCTTGACGGTTGGCGCTGGTTGGTCAGGGTGCGTGATCCTGCCGAGCCAGACACGATGCTGATGTGGCCGTCATGTCAGGCCATGGATTTGGATGACACACAGGACGGCACCTTCTCCGTTACTTACCGTTACGGCGAGGACCCGCCGCTGATCGGCAGCACCGCCGCGGCCGCGCTTGCCTGCGAGCTTTACAAGGCTTGCAGCGGTAACGCTGAGGACTGCGCAATCCCTGCAAACGCCGTGCGCGTCACACGTCAGGGCGTCACAATCGACAAGAGCGCAACGATCAACTGGTTCTTCGGTCGCAACGATTCCGACGGCTGGCAGACCGGGATCGTCTCTGTGGATACGTTCCTGAACTCGTTCAACAGCTCCGGGATGCAGCAGCGGCCCCGCACCTGGTCACCGGACGCCAATCGATATGCACGCACGGTTGGTAGCTGATGGGAACTATCAACAAGCGGAACATGAACACGTTGCTGTTCTCACAGCGTGGTTTTGTGCATGAAGATCTCGAATCAGATGCAGATGAGATCGTACATCTTGCGCGCGAGAACGTACGCGCCATCATGCAAGACCATTACAGAGGAAATCTGGACGAGCTACTTGATTCCATTGATTACGAAATTATCCAGCGAGGTTTCATTCTTGAAGCGCGAATTGGCATTCGCGATACCGGCAAGGCAAGTCGCTACCTCGCAAGTAAGGAAGACAGAGAGCAGGGTTGGCTCCGGCCTGCTGTCGAAGAGGTCATGGGCTAAATGGCCGGGCTTGGGCCTACGGACCTGCAGGATCTCGCCGTCGAATTCTTGGATGCATGCAGTGAGGCACTCGACACAATTCCAAGTTATGACATTACCCTCGCGGGCGCCCCGAGTCGGGCATTCGTCTCCTCCGGACCGGTGGCTCTCGACTGCTGCGACCAGCTTGCCGTGAACGTCGGTGCGCTCGGTGAGGGTGATTCAGCACCTGAACTGCCTGCAGCAAGCTTTGCTCGCATCAACCACGTCACGCTCGTCGTTACAGCATCGCGTTGTATCCCTGTTCCTGATGCACAGGGCAATCCACCATCAATCACAGCACAGCAGAAGGCAGGTGAACAGATAAACGCAGACAAATGGGCACTCTGGAACTACATCTACAACTTGATCAGAGAAGGTCTTCTGTTCAGCCGTTGTTGCGATGTGGTTTGGAGTCAGCTCACTCCATTGCAGCCAAATGGCGGCTGTGGAGGCAGTAGGCTGTCGATTACCGTCTGTTTCGACGGCTACGAAGGGGTCCAGGGGACCTAAAACGATCCGCTCTCAGGGAGGGCACGACGAATGAAGAGATTTACGGTAGAGCAGGACCGCGAGTTCGAAGTTGCGGGTGAGGTGTTCACATGGATTTACCCGTATTGGGAGGACATCGCGGACGTCTTTGATAAGGACACCGCAGAGATCGAAGACGAGACCGCGACTGTTGACTTCAGCGTCAAAGCGACGATCGCTGACTTCATCTCGCGCATCGAGCTTTTCATTGATCCGACACAGCGCGAACAGTGGAAGCAGCTGACCAAGCGTCGCAAGAACCCGATCCCGCACTCACAGTATTCGCAGCTGTACCAGTGGCTGCTGGAGGTGACCTCGGCGCCCACCCCTACCGAACTGCCACAGCCCTCGGAGGATGGGCAGCAGCAAATCGTGGCTACGTAAACGGACGTCTCGCACTGGCCGGACACGATCCCGCCAGCGTGAGATTGCCGCTCGTGGTTGACGTTGCACGGGTTCTCATTCTCGAAATCTATCGGGACTATGGGTTGAAATTCCAAGAAGCAATGGATGAATTGGACTCAAAGATCAGTGATCCGACCGCGCCCAAGCCAAAGCCGAGGGCGCCCGACAACGACTCGTCGTTGGCGTTGCTGCAGTCCCTTATGCAGGGGTCGGACTTTGGAGGGCCTAAGGGCTGATGTCTGAGTTCATCGGTGAATCCACAATCATCGTCCGGGCCGATACTCGGCCATTTCTGTTCAGGGTCAAAAAGGACGTTGAGGCAGCAGAGCGGATCGCCGCCACGATCACTGTCAAGGCGAACACGAAGCTCTTCCGTTCACAGGTAAGAGCGGTTGCCGCCGAGACGAATCAGTTTGTCCATGCCACCGTCATCGTCAAGGCCGATACCAGGGCCTTCAAGTTTGGCGTCAAGCGGGCCGTTGCGGAAGCACAAAAAGCTCCGGTCCTGCTTGACGTCAATGCTGACGTTAGAGCGCTTCGCGCCAACATCGTTGCAGCACTCGACCGCTCCAAGCGTGGGCTGTCGTTCAGCATCCCCGCTCGCGTAGACCCGAAGGGTCTCAGAGCGCAGCTGATCGAAGCCGTTAGGCGGGCAGAGAAGGGTGTCACCGCCAGAGTCGGTGTGGTTGCCAGTGGCGCTGTTGCTGGCGGTGCGGCAAGAGCTGCCACGGCACCAGCAGCTGCTGCGGCTACTGCGGCGCCCGCTGTGGCGTCGGTAACTGGTGCGAATAGACGCGAAGCCTCTGCGGTAGAGGCCATCAACACAGCAACCCAGGCAGGTATTGCTGCCCGTCGTCGCCTCAGCAATGAACTCTCGACTGAAGAGAAGCGTTCGGCTCGACTGACGCGGGAACTCGCGTCGCTCAGGGCAGCCCAGGAGGCCGTCAGACGATCGGTCATCTCCAACAACAAGGCCCTGATTGAGCAGGCAGAAGAACTGCAGCGGAATGCTGCGGCCGCGGTGCAAGCGACACGTGCCCAGCAGGAGCGCGCTGCGGCGCGCTCGCCAGCAGCGCGGGCAGCGGCGATCGAGCAGGCGGCTGCAGCAGAGCTTGCAGTTCGCAAGAAGCTAGAAGCAGAAGTTACGAAGGCGCATGGAGAGGCGCTTCGTGAGCAGGAGCGTCTCGATAAGGACGCAGCGAAGCGACTCACGAATCTCCAGGCACAGGCAATCGCCGAGAACACACGCCGTGATGAACAGGCACGCAGAGCCAGACAGGCAGCGATTGGCCCCACCGCGCATGGGGCTGCTCTGGCTGAGGACAAGCAGCGAGCGCTTTTCGGGAGACAGCTAACTGCATCGACTGAGGCGCAGGCAGAGGCCCAGCGCAGGCTGACAATTATTGAACAGGGTGCTCTCTCTGTCGAACAGCAGTTGGCAGAGGCGAAACTGGTTCAGGCCGCAACAACGGCGTCTGTGACAAACGCCGAGAAGGCCCTGGCTACTGCAAGACAAATCAACAACTCTGAATTTGCCGCGGCTGCTCAACAGCAACTGACCAGTGCTCAAAAGGCTAGAGCCGCACAGTCTTCAACACTAATTGACGTTCGGGCCGCAGCAGAAGCTGAGAAAAAGCTTACTCAGTCGATTAGACAAAGCACCATTGCGTCACAGGAAATTTTCGGTGCGAAAAATGAGGAAGACGCAGCCAATAGAAGGCTTGCTGCAAGTAAGCGATCTTTGGTGCTGGCCAATGAAGCAGAAGCTGCTGCAATCAACATTACTAATGCAGAGATCAAGAGGTCGATTCTTCTACGCATTGAAGAGCAGCAGGTTACTGCGAGAAGCGCTGCCACTGAATTGGCTACGGCTGCCAAGCGAGCTGGTGCGAACAAGAGTGTTCGAGAGTCGATTTTGGCGAACACTCTCTCGCTGCTGGGGTTGCGTGGATCAGCGCTTGCGGCCAACGCTGCCTTCCTTGGCACCTCAGCCGTAATCATTTCCCTGGCCAAGTCTGTTGGACTTGCCGCGCAGCTCGCATCGCAGCTGAATGTGTTCCAGGCGACGGCGGGCGCAACAGCCGAGCAGATGGATCGCGTTAGCGCGAGCGCAGAACAGCTCGGGCGCGACATGTCGCTGCCGGGGGTTGGCGCAACAGACGCTGCTCAGGCGCTGACCGAGCTGTCGAAGGCCGGACTTTCTGTCCAGGACTCGATCGACGGCGCCCGCGGCGTGCTGCAGCTGGCAACCGCTGCGGCGATCGACAACGCGCAGGCTACCGAATTGGTCGCCGCAGCACTGAACGCGTTCGGGCTTGCTGGTGACCAGGCCGTCAGAGTCGCAGATGACCTGGCGAATGCCGCGAATGACTCGCAGGGGTCGATCGTCGACATGGGTATTGCGTTGCAGCAGTCGTCTGCGGTGGCGCGCCAGGCGGGTCTCTCTCTTGAGCAGACGGTTGCAGCACTCACGATTCTTGCTCGCGCGGGTCTGCGCAGCAGCGACGCTGGTACGTCGCTGCGCACCGCCTTGATCAGGCTGATCAATCCTTCCAAGAAGGCACAGGAAGAGATCAACCGGCTCGGTCTGAGCGTCAGAACGTCAACGGGGGCAATCAACCTCAACGTCTTCGACGAGTTCACGCAGAAGACACGAGACTTCACCAAGGCGCAGCGCGATCAGGCATTGGCGGTCATCTTTGGTCAGGACGCGATCCGGGCCGCTGCGATCCTTGCCCGTTCAGGCTCCAGCGGCCTGGACGCTCAGGTCAAGAGCATTGAGAAGCAGGGGACTGCTGCCCAGCTTGCGACCGCTCGCATGAAGGGCCTTACTGGTTCGGCGGAGAACCTCAAGAACCAGCTGTCGGCACTCGGTATCGAGGTGGGCAAGCTGGCCACCGGTCCATTGGTGCTTCTTACTACTTCCCTAGCGGAGACTGCTGGTGCGCTGGCCGACCTTCTTGGTCTCGCAACCAAGTTGTCTGAGACAGAAATTATTCCGAAGGTCGATATTGGTGGAACAGACTCAAATGAAATCATCAAAGAAAGTCTGAAATTTGCTTTCTCCAGCCTGCCAACTCTAACCGTCAAGGCATTCAAGCCGATTGTCGAGGATCTAAAGGGTGTCAACGATGCCGCGGAGGAAGCCGCCAGTGTTGGTGTCACACGGCTTATCGGCAAGCTTTCGGACGCACAGGCGCGCTATGGCGCTACTAGCGAAGAGGCTAGAAAACTAACGAGGAGTGTCGTCAATTCAGGGTTGGCATTCGCACACACCGCTGCTGGTGTAGAAACAGTGAGTCGAGCTTTCGCTGCGAAGTCTCCTGAAATCGCCAAGGCGATTGAAGATGGGATCATTACTCCGGCAGAGCGTGCCGTCATTGGGACAACCGAGCTTGGTCAGGCGTTCCTGCGGTTCATCGATCAGGTCGGCAACCGAAAGTCGAACCTGGGCGCGAACATCGCGAGTGGTGTTGAGGACGCGGCCCGTGAGGCGAAGCGGCACGCGACAGACCTGACCGAGGGTCTCAAGAACCGTCTTGATGAAGGCACCGACCGTGCCGCACATTCCTTCGGTGCCAAGTTGGCTGATGGTATTCGCACAGGATTCTTCCGTGCGATTGCGGTGGTTCGCAGCAGTGGTCAGCAGCTTGAAGACGAGATGAACCGTGCGATCATCGCGGGTGCCGGGCACGGCACGATCGTCAACATTCTCAACAAGGAATTCGCGAACCAGCAGCGCCGCATTGATGCCGCAAATAAGCGGCTTGCGGAAATCCCGGCGAAGGATCAGTCGAAGACTGCGAAGGCTGCACGGGCGAGGGCAAGAAATGAGATCTCAGAGGCTACCGCGGAGCAAGCGCGGATCACTGGTGACATCAAGTCGGAGAATGACGCAGTCAACAGTGAGAAGGAACAGGCTGCGCAGGACATTACGCAGGCACGCAACAAGGCAGACCAGAAGCTGCTGGATGCACTTAGTGGCGGTCGCACTCCATTCGAGCGGCGCATTACGTTGGCGCAGGATGTGCCGGGCGCCCCAGGCGAGGTTGCTGCGCTGGTCGCGTTCCGCAAGCGGCTCCAGTTCGAGGTGGCGCAGGTCAAGGCTGGTGTCAAGGATGGCAAGACGAAGACAGAGCAACTCGACAAGCTTTCGGACGATCTGTTCCAGAACAGCGAGGACATCAAGGCCGCGCGGAAGCGTCGTAACGAGGCTGTTACTGAGGCGCTAACCGATCGCGGCACTGCTCTGCAGCAGCTTGGTGAAACCACAGGGAACATCAAGCTGATTCTCAGGGGTCTCGATCTACAGATCGCGGGTGCGAAGCAGCTTGTCGCGAAGGCACATCAGAGCGCCGTGGCACAACTACAGGCCAAGGCAGCCCTTGAGGCACTTAGGAAACAGCGCCGTGAGGTCATCACCGAGGCAAAGAATGCGTTGCTCTCGCAGGCGTTTGATCTGGCCGAGGCACGAGGCAACAAGAGCCAGATGCTGCAGATCATCGATCTGCAGATCGCGCAGGCAAAGCAGGAAGAGAAGGCAGCCAAGACGCTGCTCGAACGTCTGGCTGCGGCGACAACGATCGCGCAGTTGATCCAGAAGAAGCGCGACATTCTTGCCGACAACCTGGAGCAGCAGAAGCAGGGCACGACTGCTTTCGACCTGTTGAAGAAAAACGTGGAGGCGTTCACCGCGAGCGCAGGTAACCTCGTGTTCCAGGGGCAGCCGTTTGCTGGCGCGAACGCGTTCAACGCTGACATCGCGCAGTTCCTCAAGTTCCAGGGCAAGCCGGGCGCTGGCGCTGGAAGGCTGACCGATGCTGGCGGTCTGCCACAGATCGATCGTCTCGATCGGGTGGCACGCAAGGAGAAGGAACAGACCGCGCTCACCAACACGCTCATCGCTGCGTTGAAGGAGCTGACACAAGCAACACTCGCAGCATCCGGTAACTCTTCGACTGGGAGCGTCACCACCAAGCCCAAGACAAAGGGCAGCCCGTGGGCGGGGCGCCCCTGGTTTGCAGCTGGACAATGGCAGCGATCGGCGCAGGAGTCATAAATGGCTGACACCTGCTGCGTCTACACACTCGGGGGGCTGACGATCAACGCCACGACTGGCAATACGTTGCTGACTGATTTTGAGGGTGGCGACATCATCGGATTGGATGGTGCGCCGATTCGTTCGCAGATCGACCCACAAGGACAGTCCAATGGCGGCATCGTCCACCAGAAGTTCTTCGGCCCACGTGTGATCACGTTCACCGGTGTCATCTTGATCCGCTCTGTTACCGATACAAGCGACACAGCTGCCTATGTGGGAGCTGTCAATGCAGTGATCGCCAATGCGAAGTCAACCCTGGAGGGAATTCTGAATTCGCCAACGTCGCTGTCATGGACAGAGACCGGTGGCAGTGGGCATTCGATCTCCGTGACCTATGGCACAGAAGGGGGCGAGTTCCAGACCAGCGGCAACATGCTGCAGAAGAAGTTCTCGTTTACCCTCGTGGCGGCCGACCCGACGATCACGTAAAGTGGCATGGTCCGTTGACATTGACGGCACGAACATCACAAGTTTGTGCCAATCGATCACGTGGCATCCGAAGTTCTCGCGCCCCGCGAGCCTTGTTGTGCGCGTGCCTGGCCATTTGGTAAATGCCACACCAGGTACAAGCGAGATGCATCTCACAAACGGTGGCCTGCTGTTCTCGGGGCCAGTCTGGTTCATCGACGACTCAGGCGACGCGGATGCCACCTACACGGAGATCACTGCCTACGACCATTTGATCTACATGAACAAGCGGCTCTGCAAGACCGGCACCGACTATCCCGATCCGCCAGGGCCAGCAACGCCAAATGAACCAGGACCATGCAATCTTGCTGATCCCCACAAGGTGATCCTGGACTATGGAACCGCGCCAGGGATTCTCGGCTACTTCATCGGTCATGCCGATGACTGTCCAAACGAAGCACCATATCCATGGCAAATCCAACTTGGCTCAGTGGCAGCAGGCGGCGACGACATGACTGGGATCCCAGCCGAGTGGCCAATGAGCATCGCGGACATGGCCGAGATGCTGTTGAGTAGCGGCGAGCTGGGAATCATCGTCAACCCAGGTTATGGCGCGAGCACAGTCGATCTCACTAATGGGGGGATCGTCAATGATCTAACGGGATCGGTCTCGATCAACTACGCCACCGGTGCGTTCAATGCGCAAACAGCAAGCAAGACGGGTGACATGGAAGACGTTGTCAATGCGCTCTGGTATCTGCTTGGGCCGCGCGTGCACTTCTACGCACAGGACATCAGCCACTGGCGCGGGTCGATCACGCCGACCGCGCAGAACTCGGGTTACGACGGCAACAAGCCCAATGGTGAGCCTGCAACTCCATGGCCATCAGAATTCACAGCGCGTCTCACTGGGTCGCGAGGTAGCTATGGCTACATGCAGGAGATCCAGATTCACGACGAGAAAGAGGATGAGCAGACCACAGTGCGTCCGATGTTCGAGCGCATGTACCAGAAGGAGGCGTTCCTCCGAGCGGAGCCGCGGATCTTCGTTGACATCAAGCCCGAGCGTGCCACCGGCACAGGGTCACCTTTCGGGGTAGGGGACCTGATTGGCGTTAGTGCGGGTGCGAGACTCGGCGGAGGATATTCTGGAAGCATCCTCGTCTATGAATTTGAAATCAACGTCGACGCCGATGGTGTTGCGGAATACACGCAGATTATTGGCAGTCCGGACTTCTGATGTTTGACTATCCGCTTCGACGTCAGAATGTGCATGCGCGTCTCAAGAACACCGAGTTTCAGCTTCGGCAGGAGCGCCGTAAGCCGAACCTGCCCGGTCCATACATCTACGTCGGTGATTTCGATGCACTTGATCCGCCAGGTGCAACTTGGCAGTCGCCGCCATGGCAAAACAATTGGACATACGACGGCACAAACTATGTGGCATTCCGCCACGGGCTCGATGGTGATGTTGAGTTCATAGGCGCCCTTGACCCGACGGCAGCGACGTCAGGAACGGTTGCGTTTACGCTTCCTATTCCCTGGCGTCCCTCTACTCCCTTCTCGTTTCTGACTGATATGGATCTTGGTGCAACGTTCGATCTGGCACGCATCGCGGTTGCGATCAACGGCCAGGTGAAGGTCTACTTCCCGTTCGCCCCGTAGATGCCGCTCTACGACAACATCGTCGACGCGTTGGCGTTGACGCAGGACGCCGCCTCACACACGGTCTCGCTAACGACCGTGGGGGGATCACAAGAGACGAACGAGACGACATATCTTGGGAACTTTGGCGCGACCGCTTGGATGAAGTTCGATCTAGAGGCTTATCCAGAGGGAACGTTCATCGGAGGATACAACGTTCAACTCGACGTGAGCGTTGCCAATACCAGCGGCAATCCCAACTTCTTCCCCGTGGTCTTTGCCATCAAGGTCACCGACAATACCTGGGACCCAACGACTCCTGACTTTGACAAGACAGACACTGCGGGCAGCACCAGTTTAGGCGACGGAACAGTAAACCCGCCCCCGGTAACTATCGAGTTCTACGGTGGTAGTCGCGATGAGACCGGCAGTTTCTTGTCGGACATGTCGCAAACAGGACAGTGGTATCTACTAATCTCGGATTGGAACGGAGTAGAGACCGGATCACTTGATCTCACATACACACTCTCTCCCGCCGCGCCAACCATTACCAACATTCTTGCCGGAGCAAATGGCGGCAAGGCGTCAGTTACCGTTGGTGCTGACTACATCAACGACGACGATAACTATGACTACGATGACACGGGGGCGTTTACTGACTTTCCCAACATCACTGATATCGAGACCACGTTTACGATTTCAGGAGCTGATATTCCCGCGGCAGGTAGATACCGACTGTACGCCAGGTTGAAGTCGGCTTCCAACCCTGGAGAAAACTTTGTTTGTCAGATTCGCCGTAATGGATTCCCTCTGACCACCACTTCGATCGAAGCCTTTGGCGACCAACCTGCGATCGGCACCTCATACAAGTGGATTGAACTCACCGATCAGCATTCGGAATTTCCGGATATTTCAAACTACACGGGACCAAACACAATCCCGATCGTGACGGGAGACGAGTTCGAGTTTTCGTTTAGCGGCTACTTCATCAGCGGTCTCCATGGCAGCGGTGGTGACCTCACAATCTTCGAGGAACTGCGTTGGTTCCCGGAGGAAACCGGGGGATCGCCAGGCGACCCCATTCAGCTTCTAGAGATTCCAGATTTGCCAGTTGGTTGGTCTGATCTCGCTACGCCAGCCAACTTTTTGCATAACCCGACTGGCTCAATTGAATGGCAAAAAGACCTGTGCGTCACCGATAACGGTGACGTCTACATCATGTTTTTCGAAACGATCACCCCAGGTGAAACCGAGGATCTTCGTGCTGTTATCCATAAATGGAATGGCACGACCTGGTCGCTTATTGACGACGACCCCTTTGGTGTAGGCGGTGATGGGTCGTTCCCCTTTGTGTTCGATTCCACTGGCACAGGAACGATCATGTCGTTCACTATGGACACCGACGGCGAGGATCTCTTTATCGCCTTTGGGAAAAACAAAGGTAACTATGATGGGACGGGTGACGCGGACTGGGGAATCCATGTACGCACGTACGATGTCAGCGGCGCGTCGTGGACAACCCTGGGTGGCGAAATTGTGGGCAAGGCAGCCTCGACCTATGCTGCATCCCCTGGAAGTCCTAGTGCGGCCGCGCCACAAATCAAATGCTCCCCATCAGGCGTGCCGTGGGTGACGTTCTGTCAGAACGACCCCGATGTGGGAAGGGCGCTATTTGAGTGTCAGATGCCGTTTGCGTTCTACTGGAACGGAGCTACGTGGGTTGATGCGCAAATCCCAGAACCGACTAACCCTCACTCAGATGCCTATAGAAATGGCAACGACCTAGCTGTTGTTGATTTCTACACCACTGTCCAAGTTGATCTGACATTTTGTCAATCGGATGGTCTTGGTGAGAACCCAACCGTTGCGTACTACACCTATTACGCGGTCAACGTGTCACACGACGCTGGAATCCCTCAATACGAATGGTGGTTCTGGGAGTACGGTGGCACACCCGGTAGTTGGACGAGCCAGCACTTCAACTTTGGGGATCTCTACGATCCGCCTGGTGATCCAACCGTAATTGAATTCGCGCAGGGGTTCTCCCTGGTAAATGATGGAGAAACACCGATCCTTGCGTCAGCTCAAGGAACTGGTGGCTCGCAAGACTACGGCGTCTACATCGCCAAGGTCGACCCGAACGGGGGAATAATCACCTTTCCTACCGTACGTCCATTCGACTCCGAAGTTGGTTTGTGGATTGACCCAACCGGCTGCGATGTTGTTGTCACGGACGATGGATCGATCTGGCTGACGATTGACTCGAATTTCTGGGCCGGAGGCGGATCATGGATGATCAAACGTGTTGCAGAAGATGGTACTGGTGGTGGCGCATGCTGGGCAAGCCGTCGCAACAACAGCACCGGCCTCTGGCTCGATAATGGCTCGATGCACAAGACATACGCCAAGGGCAACCTTGTCTATTCGCTCTGCGACACCAACCATCCCGACACCGGCGAGTATGTCCCCACGTTGTGGGAGATTCCCTTTGACCCTGATCCATACATTCCGTGGGCGCCCGCTATTCCGTTGTTCGGTCCGATTGGTATGAGATACAAGCACTAGGAGGGATTCATGGATGACATTCCAGAAAACCTGCAAACACGTGGAAGACGTTCTAGCTTCAGCAAAGAAGAAGCCGGTGCTTTGCGTGTTAGTCGAGCAAAGAAGCTCAAGGCGCATGACTCTCTTGACACGCTTTCAAGCGACGAGCTGCTTGTTTTGATTGCGGACGCAACAGAGCTTCTGCAGAAGCGAGGTAGTTCGGTGGCGATTGGATCGTTGCGAGGTGTGACGCGGAGAATATTGGGATAGATGCCAGCACCTGCTAATGACAACTTTGCGAATGCCACCGTTCTCGCTAGCGCGGGAACGCTAACCGGCGATAACACTGACGCGACCAGCGATGGCGCGAACGATCCGCTGGTCGGAGACGGTTACGGTGTTTGCACCGTTTGGTATCAGCTGGACGCCACTACCTCCGGGTTTCTGACGATTGGCACTACGTCTGGTGGCGGGTCGCCTATTGGTGACTCGGTCATCGGTGTCTACCAGGGGACGACACTTGCTGGCTTGACAATGCTGGACGTCGATGACGACGGCGGCCCTGGCAATTACTCACAGATCACTGACCTCGCCGTTTCATCGGGTGATCCGATCTACATCGAAGTTACAGGCTACGACGACGGCACCTTCGGGACATTCACTCTTACGTGGTCGTTCTCGCAGTGCTTCGACGCTGTGGACATCATCAACCCGGACTCGCCTACCGCGAGCGTCGTGTCCGGCAGGGTGCGCGAGACGTGGCCTGGCTTCAACAACCCGTACAACGTCCACGAGAAGACGATGAAGTTCACCTGGGCGGGAGCCGCAGGCGCTTACAAGCTGCGTGTGACCGCGCGACCGAGCGCTACGCCAGGTGCCTTGCAAAGCAGGCGTCTGTACGTGCTCGCGTCTGTGAACGGACGCGCACTCATCATGACCCCAAACCCCGGCTTATTTTCGACCGACCCTCCCGCGAGCAACCAGGTCACGTTCTACGCTTACAACGGGCTGGACGACGGCGCAACAATCGGGGTCTATGACGCCTCAGGCGACTACTCCAACTTCCCCTGGGTGATCCTCTCACCTGGAGACGTGGTGGAGTTGATGGTCATTAGCGATGTGAAAGATGCCTCGGATGACTTTATCCCGAGCGATATCGAAGAGGTGTGCTTCATCCCGGACCCCAGCGCGCCTGCCACCTTGTACTGCACTGGGGCTGTCGCGTTCGAGGCCAACCCGATTGGAGACACGTGGGGTGACGATCTGGGGTACGGCGGACAGAGGCTTGTGCCTGATCAAATCTACGCGCACCTCGGCTACACGATCGACTCGCATGGGCCATCCGATTTCGCTTGGGGTATCAACTTTGTGGACTACGACATGGTGGCGCTGCCGAACGGCGTTGTTTACGTGGCGATCAAGGAGGGCTACACGGATGCGTTCTTCGCCAACGGCGAGGCTTACTACACATTCCTAGTCGTCAAGAAGTACAACCCTGGCACCGACACGTGGACGCAAATCGCCACGCTCAACTTCTTCGATCCCATCACGGGCGCTGGGCACACCGGAGGCTGCGCGGCTGGCCCACACTTTGTGGACACGGTGAACGCCTACTACGACCCTATCGGCGACCGGGTGTATTTCGCGTGGATGGAGGCTACGCACTACACGGCGGGCGTGCCAATCAAGAAGCAGCGCGACGTGTACGTGGCGCGACTCAACCCGGCCGATGACTCCTGGGGCTACCTTGGCACGGGGTTCCACGCGCAGGGTGTGACCGTGCAAGACGAGAACACCGGCCAGGAAGTGCTCGGGTGCGACATCACCGCGGACGAGAATGGGAACGTGTACGTCGGAACGGTAGAGAGGGATGACGACGGCACGTTCCGTTACAAGCCCTACGTGTGGCGCTGGGACGGGGCTTCCTGGACAAACCTGAGCCTACCTCCGCCTAGCTCGATCGTGGGCGTGTGGGAGGTAAATGGCGGCAACAATTTCTGGGACCAACTCGTGATGGTGATTCCCTACCTGCGCGACGGCTCGCAAGGCGGGATTACCGTATTCTACTCGTACGTCAATAGCGATCAGTCCGTCCCCGACCAACAAGGCTCCATCACGATCGAGTGGACTCCCGGCGGCGGTTGGGCGCGCGAGGTCGATACGATCTGGCGCAACATTGAAGGTTTCCGAGCGAACGCATCCATCGCCGCAGGCTCGACCAACTACCAGATCAGGGCTGTCGACCCGACAGTCGTGTGGTCGGCAAAGCTCGGAAAGCTTGTACTCATGGCAGACTTCATAGCTGCCATCGATGAAATCTGGGACATGTTCGTCATGAACGAAAACAACGACCAGTGGGAGTTGTTGGAGGCTATCGCTCCTGCAAGCTCCGCCGGACCTTGGCGTCAGGTGCGAAACAGTGGGGCTATCGGGCCGGACGGCGATCCGTGGCGCGCTGAGATGTCTGACTCGCTGCGCTTGGCAGATGAGCCGCACATCCTGAAGCACTCACCTGGCTATGGGTTCGGATTCGTGAACGGAGCCAAGAAGGCGATCGGAGAACTGGCAACCAAGGAGCGGTTCATCAGCTACTTCGCCTCGGCTGGCTACCGGCTCAGATGGGTCGGTACCACGTGCTACATCATGGGCAACTTCTCCACACAGCCATTTGATGACACCGATGACGAGTTCGCCGAGGGGTTCTTCGTCTTTCGCGGCACATACGTTCCCTGTGTGCAGATTGGCCCGATCTCGTTGTACCGGCAGCACCCGATCTACCTAGCGGGATAATGACCGCCCCCAGCGTTACACTCGGCGCGTGTCGACAGGGCGCCCAGTTGAACCAGTTTGCTCTCAGGTTGGTGGCGCTAAAACCGCGACGCCACCGACAGTGAATGCAGTTTCGGTGGCGTTTGAGCCAACCTGTCGCCAAATTACCGGCACGCAGACTGCCATTCCTGACCTGCCGAGCTAGGGGCGCGTTATCACTGCCATTCAGTTCAACATCAGTAAGGGTAGAGAGGTTGAGCTTTACAACCGCGTAGACACGAACGACCCTACGAATGCAGCATTGATCATGCTGGTGCTTGCCTCGGGCGGCGAGGGCATTCTTAGCCTCAGCGACTACGCAACCGTTTCGGCGCTGACAGCCCTCAACCCCGAGGTCACCAACACTGGCTACAGCCGCAAAACGTTGGTGGATGCGGACCTGACAGCGATTGCGGTCGACAACACCAACAATCGCTATCTATTGACGTTGCCGCTCCAGACCTTCTCGACCATCTCGGCGGGGAGTACATGGGACATTGTTGTAGTCGCCTATGACTCGGACACCACGGGTGGCACCGATGCGAACCTGATTCCGATTACAGCGGCCGAGATTCGTGAGAACGGCACGCCGATCGTCCCTTCGGGAGGGAACGTGGTCATCAACTACTCCAATGGATGGATAGGCGCCACCTAACTGATGGATGTCTACGACAACTTCCACAACGCGCCGCTGGACGAGCCGCCACTTGAAGATGGGGACGACTCGATCCCGATCACTGATCGCCCTCCAGAGCTTCCCCAGCCACCCTTCCAGACAACTGGAAAGGCAGCCACTCTGGTGGTTCCTTTCCGTCCCTGCGAGCCTGGCGACGAGGGTGACAAGGTGTATGCGCTCAAGCGTGCGCACGCGCGCTTCCGTGGTGGTGGACGGCTGGCGCGGCTGATGGCCAAGCCGAAGTCGGTGCGTCGCACTTGGTCGCAGTACACCGGGCCTGGCTCGTTCACACGTGACTTTCGTGAAACTCGACGACTGCTCGGTCTGCCGCTGACGCCGACGTTCTATGACGAGGCCGCTTGGCGCAAGCTTGCGCCGTGGTTCGACAGTCTCGCGATCTCACTGATCACGCCGAAGTTGAACACAATGATCCAGCGGCAGTTGGCCTGGCACATGGCGCTTTACAACAGGCGGATGGCGATTGCCTATTCACAGGTGCGTCCCTCGCAGTTGGGGCGCCCTGAATCAATCACACACGCCGACTGTTCTGGATCAATTGCCGCTGGCTGTAACTGGGCTGGGATTCTGCCCAAGGTGGACTGGCGTTGGACAAACACCGATGTGCAGATCATCTTTGGCCAACCCGTCGCCAACCTGGCGTCAGCGAAGCTCGGCGACGTCGTCTTCTACGGCAGAGGTGATAACCCTTCCCATGAGGCTTTGTATCTCGGCGGCGGCAGGGTGTGGTCGTTTGGCAGCTACCCAATCAAGCTGCTTGATGTTGGGTACCGTCATGACCGTATAGCGATCCGTAGGTTCGTGCCGTAATGACAACCACGGATTGGCCTGATACTCCCAACGCCTGGTTGGAGGATTACGTCGTCTGGCGGATCAACTCTGGCAAGATCGCAACACGGCCAGGCACCGTCCCAGCCCAGGTGCCCGTCTACGCGGACGAGTTCCTCTACTGGTGCATCTGGCGACGCAAGGGGCGGCCTGAGCCACGTCCGACAACCTTCCCTGGCCCCGCTGGAATCGAGAAGTGGGCCTACGCGGTGCTCGATGGTGTCAACAAGCGCGCGCCGATCCAGATCCCCAGCCCACCGCAGGACTACATTCTCGCCTGGGCGATTTGGCGTTTCAAGAACTCTCCGCCGGATGAGAAGCCAGCCAACCTGCCGAAGGACATTTCGGTCTCTGCGCCCTACTGCTGGAGCTTCCTCAATTGGGCTGCGTGGCAGCGCAAGCGCTACTCGAACCCGGCCACACCACGTCCAACGAACATTCCCGCCTCGATCCCCAACTGGTGCTGGGCACATCTACGCCAGATCAACCAAGCGGTGCCGCTTGGCCCGCCGCCACCGCCACCCCCACCCCCCCACCCCGACAAAAACCCCTGTTCGTGGACGCCTCCCCATCCCATCCCCTTCACCACCTGGGGTTGGCCGTCGGGGTGGGT